>JAAUYD010208922.1_pt1 | contig 9990 bp, 1 predicted proteins | sample 7278101 | NCBI WGS metagenome assembly JAAUYD01 (sample SAMN14350128, study PRJNA611818) | marine sediment metagenome | isolation source: surface marine sediment (0.6m) | place: French Polynesia: Moorea | collected 2018-08 | reverse complement strand
CCGTAGCCAGGGGGAGTTAGTATTGGTGTGCTACTATGAAAAGGCAGGGGTAGAGGAAGCCAACCTGCGAGCCCATGCGGCCAGCGAACTGCCAGCTTACATGCAGCCGTCGTATTATGTAGGGTTAGCAAGTTTGCCACTGAATCTTCGGGGTAAAGTAGACCGGAAGGCATTGCCAAGTCCTGAGGAACTGCTCTACGACGATCAGGATTATGAAGCGCCGCAGAGTGAGTTGGAGCACCGGCTGAGTGAGATCTGGTCTGAAGCACTTGCCCTCAAGCGTGTAGGGCGGAAAAATACGTTCTTCCAGTTGGGTGGCCACAGTTTAACGGCCACCCGTGTGGTTTCGTTGCTGTATCAGCGTCTTGGGTTTCAGGTCAGTTTGAAGGATTTCTTTGAGCACGATACGATAGCCTCACTAGCGGATTATCTTAATGGGCAGCGTGCTACAGGGTACCAGGAGATCCCCTTGGTAGGAGATAGATCGGACTACGCGTTGTCCTACAGCCAGCAGCAGATCTGGACGGTATGCCAGGCGGAATCGCAATCAGTGGCTTACCATATGGGTGGAGCTGTTAAGCTGACGGGTGAATTACGACCGAAAGAGTTGGAGCGGAGTCTCCAGTTGCTGATGGAGCAACATGAGAGTCTTCGCACGCATTTCATGGTAGTAAGGGGTGAACCCCGGCAAGTGATCTTACCGGTGGGAGAACTTGGCTTTTCGTTGGAAGTAGAGGATTTACAGGAAGAGCTCCACTTGGAACAGGTACTAAGCCATCGGATACGGGAAGCTTCTTCTCAGGCCTTTGATTTGTCATCAGGTCCATTGGTTCGGGTGAAGCTGTACCAACTAGCGCAGGAAGAACATGTGCTATTATTTATACTACACCATATCATTACGGATGGTTGGTCGCTACGGTTAATGGTGGAACAGTTGATGACGGCCTATGATGCCGCTGTAATGGGCGAACCCATAAGTTTTCCGAAGTTAACCATACAATATAAAGATTATGCTCATTGGCAACGTGCCGAGATGGAGCATGGCGCCATCGCGGATCAGCGTCGCTATTGGTGTGATCAACTCGGGACCGATCAACCATTACTCACTCTTCCGGTTGATCATCATCCAGGGCACCAGGCAGAATCGGGAGACTTATTTTCCTTTACGCTAGACGTCAGTCTTTATGAGCAATTAAAATCTTTAAGCCAATCGGAAGGTATAACCCTATTTGCAACATTGGTTGGGCTGGTCAATATGCTGTTGTACAAATACAGTGGTTTAGAAGACATTTCCGTGGGCACGCCGGTGTTAGGCCGCGATCACCCGGAGCTGGAGCACCAGCTAGGCATGTTTTTGAATGTATTGGTGCTGCGTAACCGGTTTGATCGTTCGCAAAGTGTTGTGAGTTTTCTGCACCAGGTGAAAGAGACCCTTAACGATGCTTATGCCCACCAACAATACCCTTATGCGCAGTTGGTGACGGAGTTGTCCAGGCCATGGCAGGAAGGTCAAAATGCTTTTTATGATGTCCTGGTGGTATTGAATACAGCGGAGACGGAGGCGACCATCGGTTTGTTTGAAGGTATCGGTTTGTTTGAAGGTGAGGTGGCCTCTACCTTACCCTCAGGCTTGCGGATCACCCCTTACGACTTACCTCACCGCACGAGTAAGCTTCCTTTGTCTTTCTTTTTTGAAGACCAAGGAAATGGCTTGAAGGTGAGCTTGGAATACCGTACGGATTTGTTTAAAAAAGAGACCATTGAACGGATAAAAGAAGATTTTGTAATGGCTATTGAAAAAATAACCGAGAGTCATCTTCAAACGCTTGAAGAACTGGAGATTCAATTGAGCGAAGAAGATGATATAAGAAAACAAGCCGAATATGAAGGCGCTGTAATGAAGAATGTGAATGAAGACTTTTAATAACAAGGTGTTGGAAAGTATTATGTTGAATAAAAAAGTACTACATACCCTCATAGACCATCATGGTGACCAAAAAGGGGCATCAATAGCAGTGGAAACCGGCCAGGGTAAACTGAGTTATGGTGAGTTAAAGACTTTTTCCGACGAGATCAGGGACCAGTTACTGGGCCTAGGACTTGAGAAAGATGCCGTAGTAGGATTATACCTGCCTAGCAGTCGGGAGTATATCGCTTCGCTGCTCGGAGTCTTCAAATCAGGCGGTGTGGCGATGCCTTTGGAGCGTACCCATCCGGAGACCCGCCTGCGGTACCAGTTGGAACAGTCCCGGCCACAGGTATTGGTTGGTGTTTCTGGGGATTTTCATGTATTAGAGGCATTAGTGGCGAGGATCGATGCTGTGGAAGGAATGGTCCTGATCGGGGAAACCTTGGAAAACATCCGGGTATTAAAACGCCATCAAGGAACTTGGCAAACGGTTGATTTAGCAGCAACTTTTACACCACCCCAGGTTGAATTAGATGGCCAGGACAGTGCCTATCTGTTGTATACTTCCGGTTCCACCGGTCATCCCAAAGCCATTGAAGGGGTACACAAAAGCCTGAGCCATTTTGTGCACTGGCAGCAAAAAGAGTTTGGGTTTGATGATACGGTGCGGGTAAGCCAGCTATCACCCTTATCGTTTGACGTCAGTTTGCGAGATATTTTTCTGCCCTTGCTCTGTGGTGGTACGGTATGTATTCCCGATGAAGCTATTAAATCTTCTGCGAGTACCTTGCTGTCGTGGCTCCGGGAACAACGCGTGAATGTGGTGCACACGGTCCCATCGGTGTTTCGGTTGTTGACTGAAGAGGTGGTGTTGCAGGGCAAAGCCAGTGTAGAGCGGATTGACCATATCTTTTTGGCCGGAGAACCGCTTTATGGCGCCGATGTGGTCGCCTGGCGGGCAGCAGCTGGCGACCGTGTAGCGCTGACCAACCTGTACGGGCCCTCGGAAACGACACTGGCAAAATTATATTATCCCATCGGTGACGCACCGTTACACCCTGCATCGGTCGTTCCACTAGGCAAACCCATTGCGAACACGGCGGTGCTCATATTGCATCGTGACAAGCTTTGCCATGTAGGTAAAATAGGAGAGATCTGCCTGAAGACACCTTTTAGGAGTAAAGGCTATTATCAAGATGCGGTGCTCACGGCCTCGAAGTTTGTGCAAAACCCACTTCATAACGATTTTGAAGACATCATCTACCGGACGGGTGATTTGGGCAAATATAATCAGGACCGCGAGGTATTATTTGTAGGCCGTCAGGACAGCCAGGTCAAGGTCCGTGGCAACCGCGTGGAGCTGTTGGAGGTGGAACAGGTTTTAGGGCGTTATGCAGGCGTTGGAACCTTAGTGGTACAGGCGCTTTCTCGGACTCAGGGAGAATTGGTGCTGGTGTGCTACTATGAAAAGGAAGGCAAGGATGAGTCTGCCCTGCGTGCCCATGGAGCCAGTCATTTACCATCCTATATGCAGCCTTCGTATTATGTAGGTTTGGAGAAATTGCCTTTGAATTTAAGAGGAAAGGTAGACCGTAAGGCTTTACCAAGCCCTGAAGAACTTCTCTATGACCAACAGGATTATGAGGCGCCCAAGGGCGACTTAGAGCATCAGCTAAGTGAGATTTGGTCGGAGGCGCTGGCGCTTAAGCGTGTAGGACGGCAGAATAACTTCTTTCAGTTGGGGGGCCATAGTTTAACGGCTACCCGAGTGGTTTCTTTGCTGTATCAGCGTCTCGGGTTTCAGATCAGTTTAAAGGATTTCTTTGAGCATGATACGATAGCCTCACTAGCGGATTATCTTAATGGGCAGCGTGCTACAGCGTACCAGGAGATCCCCTTGGTAGGAGATCGATCGGACTACGCGTTGTCCTACAGCCAGCAGCAGATCTGGACGGTATGCCAGGCGGAATCGCAATCCGTGGCTTACCATATGGGTGGAGCTGTTAAGCTGGAAGGAGCTTTGCGGTCGCGTGCATTGGAGCGGAGCCTTCAATTACTTATTGAGCATCATGAAAGTCTTCGCACGCGTTTTATTGTAGTTGGGGGTGAGCCCCGTCAAGAGATCATACCAATAGAAGCACTGGTTTTTCCGTTAGAATTAGAAGACTTGCAAGGAGAACTTGACCCGGAGCAAGTGCTAAACGATCATATACGCATCGCTTCTTCTCAATCTTTTGATTTGTCATCGGGCCCTTTACTGCGGGTGAAGCTATATCAACTGGGTCCTGAAGAACATGTGTTATTTTTTGTCATGCACCATATTATTACGGACGGTTGGTCACTTCGGTTAATGGTAGAACAGTTGATGGGGGCCTATGCTGCCGCTGTAACCGATTCGCCCATAAGTTTCCCAAAATTACGTGTACAATATAAGGATTATGCACATTGGCAGCGTGACGAAGTGGAGAGCGGAAGAATCGCTGATCAGCGTAGTTACTGGCATGAACAACTCAGAGTTGATCAACCGTTACTCACCCTTCCGTTCGATCACCAACAGGGTGACCAAGCGGTATCGGGAGATCTCTATTCCTTTGTTTGGCCCCCCGATCTATGCAAGAAAATAAAACTATTGAGCCAGTCGGAGGGGGTAACTTTATTTACTTCATTGGTTGCGTTGGTCAAAGTGCTGTTATATAAATACAGTGGATTAGAAGATATTTCGGTAGGTACACCTGTTTTAGGTCGTGATCATCCTGATTTGGAGCATCAGCTAGGCATGTTTTTGAATGTGCTGGTGGTACGTGATCGTTTTGATCGTTCCCTAAGTTTTGTAGACTTTCTGCACCAGGTGAAAGAGACCCTGAATAACGCCTATGCTCATCAACAATATCCTTATTCTCAGTTGGTGACTGAGTTGCCTAGGTCACGTCAGGAAGGTCAAAATGCCTTTTATGATGTTCTTGTGGTTTTGAATACGGCCGAGACGGAGGCGTCCATCGCTTTATTTGAAGACGAAGCAGCTTCAGAATTGCAATCAGGTTTAAAGATATCACCCCATAACATACCCCATAGCACCAGTAAGCTTCCGTTGTCTTTCTTTTTTGTTGACGAAGGTGACCGTTTGAAAGTGAGCATGGAATATCGTACTGATTTATTCAAAAAAGAAACAATAGAAAGGATTAAGAAAGACTTCATGATTTTGGCTGCAGCAATAGCAACTAATAAGGATAGTGATTTGAGAAATATAGTAAAGAGCTCAAATAGTGAGCAGCAAACAAATAAGGTCGAATCATTGAAAAAGGCATTCACCGATACTGTTGGGAAAGATTTTTGAGATTTCCTAAACTATACTAATCGAGAAATTAATTATTATGAATAAAAGAGTATTACATACCATCATAGATCATCATGGCGACCACAACGGTGCTGCCATAGCTGTGGAGACAGATAGCGGCAAGCTAAGTTATGAAGCGCTGAAGAGTTTTTCGAACGAGATCGCAAACCAGCTACAAGGCTTAGGGTTGAATAAAGGAAGTGTGGTAGGCTTGTATTTTCCGAGTAGTCTTGGTTATATCACCGCTTTATTGGGGGCGTTTAAATCGGGAGGCATCGCCATGCCTTTAGAACGTTCTCACCCAGAGGCTCGCCTCCGATATCAACTGGATCAGTCGCAACCCCAGGTAGTGATCGCTCATCATGAAGATGCTCAGACGGTGCAGAGCTTAGTGTCAGAAATTGATGCTGTAATGGGTTTGATTCTTGTCGATGAAACCTTAGAGAATATCCAGGTATTGAAGCGTGACCAAAGCAAATGGGAAGCGGTTGATGCAACAGCACCTTTGACATTTTCTCAGGAGACGGTGGAAGGAGAGGATAGTTCTTACTTGTTGTATACCTCTGGTTCAACGGGTCATCCAAAAGCCATTGAGGGCGTACATGAAAGCCTGAGTCATTTTGTGCACTGGCAGCAGAAGGAATTTGACCTTGATGATCATGTGCGCGTGAGTCAATTGGCTCCACTATCTTTTGATGTGAGTCTTCGTGATATTTTCCTGCCGCTGCTTTGTGGTGGTACGGTATGTATACCAAGCGAAGAGGTGCGCACTTCTGCCGCAGCGTTACTTTCATGGTTTGGCGCACAACATGTTAACCTGATCCATACAGTGCCTTCGGTATTTCGTTTGTTAACAGAGCAAGTGTTGCTGCAAAGCCGTTCGAGTGTTGCGGGAATAGATCATATATTCCTTGCAGGCGAACCACTTTATGGAGCAGATGTTACCGCTTTCAGAGCAGCAGCAGGAGATAGCGTGTCGTTGATCAATCTTTACGGTCCTTCAGAAACTACACTTGCTAAACTATATCACCGGATAGGTGATGTTTCATTAGATCCTGTATCAATAGTTCCTTTAGGTAAACCTATTGCCAACTCAGCGGTGCTGATATTACATCGTAATACTATTTGTGATGTAGGAGAAATAGGTGAAATCTGCTTAAAGACACCTTTCAGGAGTAAAGGTTATTATCAGGATGAAGAGCTTACAGCCTCGAAATTTGTACAAAACCCTCTGCATAATGATTTTGAAGACATCATCTACCGGACGGGTGATTTGGGTAAATACACTGATGATCTGGAGGTTTTATTTGTAGGTCGCCAGGACAGCCAGGTAAAGATCCGTGGCAATCGTGTTGAGCTTCTGGAGGTCGAACAGGTTTTAGGGAGTTATGTAGGGGTTGGAAGATCAGTGGTGCAGGCGCTTTCTCGAACTCAAGGGGAATTGGTGTTGGTGTGTTATTATGAAAAGGAAGGCGTGGAGGAACCTGCGCTACGTGCCCATGCCGCCAGTCATTTACCGTCCTACATGCAGCCTTCGTATTATGTGGGTTTGAGGAGCCTGCCCTTGAATTTAAGAGGAAAGGTAGACCGTAAGGCGTTACCAAGTCCTGAAGAACTGCTTTATGACCAGCAGGATTATGAGGCACCGCAGGGTGATTTAGAGCATAAACTGAGTGAGGTTTGGTCGGAGGCGCTGGCGCTTAAGCGTGTAGGACGGCAGAATAACTTCTTTCAGTTGGGTGGCCATAGTTTAACGGCTACCCGAGTGGTTTCTTTGCTGTATCAACGTCTCGGTTTTGAGATCAGTTTAAAGGATTTCTTTGAGCATAGTACAATAGCTTTGTTGGCTGGGTATCTTCAGGATAAGCAAACGTCACTCTATGAAGGCATTGAAGTATCCCATCGTCCAGATCGTATTCCGTTGTCGTATGCGCAGGAGCGATTATGGTTTATAGACCAGTTGGAAGGGAGTGTACAATATCACATTCCAATGGTCCTTCGTTTAAAAGGTAAGTTAGATAGCACAAGCCTGGAGCGTTCCTTTCAGGAATTGATCAATCGCCATGAGGTGTTACGTACGGTGTATCATGAAGAAGCAGGGATTGGTTATCAGCAAGTCATGCCCGTAGATAGTTGGTCTTTGGGTCGTGATTCAAGAGCTAATACAGATGTAGGAGCATTGATCGAAGAGGCGGTAAACCGCCCATTTGATCTATCCCGTGATCACATGTTGCGCGGGCAATTGATTGAGTTGTCGCGAGAAGAGCATGTCTTGGTGGTGGTTTTACATCATATAGCTAGTGACGGTTGGTCCATGCCGATCTTAGTGGATGAGGTAGTAAAGCGTTATGAATCCGAGATTTCCGGAGTTCCTGTTAAACTGCCATCCTTACCGATTCAATATATTGATTATGCGTTATGGCAGCATAAGTATGTATCAGGCGAAGTGCTGGAGCAGCGACTTGATTACTGGGAGGAGCAACTTCAAGATACATCACCATTAACACTACCAACGGATCACTCTCGCCCTTCACAATTGAGCAGCCATGGAGGGATTGTCCACCGTGAGTTGCCTTTAACCTTGAGCACAGCATTGGATGAGCTGAGTCAACGTGAAGGTACTACGTTGTTTATGACGTTACTTTCCGCGTTCAAGGTGTTGTTATATCGTTACAGCGGTCAGGAAGATATTTGTGTGGGCAGCCCTATTGCGAACCGCACGCAGTCCGAAGTAGAAGGGTTGGTCGGTTTCTTTGTGAACAACCTAGCCCTGCGGAGTCAGTTGGATGGTGGCATGCGTTTCATCGACCTGCTTGCCCAAGTGAAGTCGATGGCTTTGGGAGCCTATGCCCACCAGGATACACCTTTTGAGAAGGTGGTAGATCGAGTGGTGCAAGACCGTGATATGAGCCGCAGTCCGTTGTTCCAGGTAATGTTGGTATTGCAGAACCAGCAGGAGATAGGTGAGTTGAACGTTGAAGGGCTTACGTTTAGTATTGAGGCTTCGGAACGTATTACTACTCAGTATGAGTTGACGTTTAATATAGCCGAGAGTCCTTCCGGGTTAGAGATTAGTGCTGAGTACAGCAGCGATCTATATGAGTCCTCAACGATAGACAGGATGTTGCACCACTTTGAGCAACTATTAGGCTCCATAGTGGCTGAGCCTGAAGAGGAATTATCCAGGCTAGAATTCCTTATCTCTGAAGAACATAATGAGTTATTGGAGGTCTTTAATGCGACCGGGGTTTCATATCCGCAAGATAAGACGATCATAGATTTGTTCCGGGCACAGGTAGAGAAAGACGGAGACCGTACGGCCTTGGTATTTGAGGGGGAGGAGTTGAGCTACAAAGCGTTGGATGCACGCTCGAACCAGTTGGCGCGTTACCTTCAAAGCAAAGGTGTAGGTAACGAGACGCTGGTAGGGCTATGTGTAGACCGCTCGCTGAATATGGTGGTGTCCCTGTTAGGTATTCTGAAGGCAGGTGGAGCTTATGTTCCTATAGATCCGGATTATCCATCGGATCGGATTGCTTATATGGTCGAGGACGCAAAACTGGACATTGTTGTAAGTAGTTCGGAGTATGTGGATTTCTTTGAGGAGATCCCAGCCTTAATTAATGTGGATAACGACTGGCCGAAGATATCCGCTGAAGCTGTTAGCGCTTTGGATGATTTGCCAAAGCCATCTCAGTTAGCCTATGTGATTTATACTTCCGGTTCCACGGGTCGTCCGAAGGGTGTACTGAGTCTGCATTCGGGTATGGTGAATCGATTGTTATGGGCTCAGGATCATTTTCAATTGGAGGGAGAAGTTGATGTTGTTTTGCAAAAGACCACTTTTTCGTTTGATGTATCGGTGTGGGAATTTTTCTGGCCATTGCTGTGCGGAGTGAAGGTGGTACTGGCCCGTCCGGGAGGTCAGAAAGATCATAGTTACGTAAAGTCATTAATCGAAGAGCAACAGGTGAGTACGCTTCATTTTGTTCCCTCGATGCTGGAAATTTTTCTTCAAGACCTTGAGTCCGGGGATTGTTCTAGTATAAGACGTGTTCTAAGCAGTGGGGAAGCGCTAAGCCGTCATCAAGTGGATTTATTTGATAAGGTTTTAAGTCATGCCTCCTTGCATAATTTATATGGCCCTACGGAAGCCTCTATTGATGTGACCTACTGGGATGTGCCTGCATACACATCGGATATGTCTATAGTTCCGATCGGTCGTCCGATATCGAATACGCAAGTATATATCCTTGGGCCGTCTGGTTCTGTGTCACCAGTTGGAGTGGTAGGCGAGCTCTGTATAGGCGGAGCGGGTTTGGCTCGGGGTTATTTGAACCGTCCTGATTTGACAGCGGAGAGGTTCATTGCGAACCCCTTCAGTGAAGATCCTGAATCTCGTTTATACCGCACGGGTGATTTAGGACGGTGGTTGCCGGATGGCAATCTAGAGTATGTAGGTCGGATGGATGATCAGGTCAAGATTCGTGGCTATCGTATTGAATTGGGCGAGATCGAACATTCGATCAGTAAACTTCCAGGAGTTTCTGCCAACCATGTATCGGTGAGGACGGGTCAGTTTATGGATAAGAGTCTGGTCAGTTTTTATGTGCCTGACGAAGGTTACCTGAGGGAGCAAGAGTTGCTTCATTACAAGTATCAGGTATCGGATTGGGAAGAAGTATACGATCAGGAATACCGGTTGGAAGAACCGGATTCCGACCCTGAGTTTGATATTAAGGGTTGG
>JAAUYD010142391.1_pt1 | contig 9990 bp, 10 predicted proteins | sample 7278101 | NCBI WGS metagenome assembly JAAUYD01 (sample SAMN14350128, study PRJNA611818) | marine sediment metagenome | isolation source: surface marine sediment (0.6m) | place: French Polynesia: Moorea | collected 2018-08 | reverse complement strand
CTCGGTGCGAAGCTTCTGGCACGGGTCAGAGATGACCTGGAAGAATACGGTTCGGTAGAACAGATGCCGCAAATGGAAGGCCGGCAAATGGTCATGGTCATCGCGCCAAAGAAGCACTAGGCGCAAGGCACGAACCGCTTACAAGAGAGTAACGGCTCATGAGAGCCATTAATCCGCCTGCCGCGGCCCATGCGGGTACGTTGTACGGCTAAAAGGAAAGACAATGTCGAAGATGAAAACCAACCGGGGCGCTGCCAAGCGCTTCAGCAAGACGGGCAAGGGCGGCTACAAGCGCTCCCAGTCCCATCTCAATCACATTCTTACGAAGAAGAAGTCCAAGCGTAAACGCCAGCTCGGTAACACGCTGCAAGTTGCAGATGCCGATGTGAAGGCCGTCAAGCGCATGCTTCCTTACAGCTAAGAGGAGATTGAGAAATGGCACGAGTTAAACGTGGCGTCACCGCCAAGGCGCGTCATAAGAAAGTCCTCAGCAAAGCCAAGGGCTACTACGGTGCACGCAGCAAACTGTTCAAAACGGCCAAGCAGGCCGTCATCAAGGCAGGCCAGTATGCCTACCGCGATCGTCGGCAACGCAAGCGCCAGTTCCGCCAGCTCTGGATCACGCGTATCAATGCCGCCGCACGTCTGCACGGCCTGTCGTACAGTCGTCTGATCAACGGTCTCAAGAAGGCCGAGATCGACGTCGACCGCAAGGTGCTGGCCGACATCGCCGTTCACGATCCGGAGGGCTTCGGCGCCATTGCGGAAGCCGCGAAGGCGGGTCTGGAACAACAGGCTGCATCCTGAGAATTGACGAACCGGCCGGAATCCCGGCCGGTTTGAATCCACAGCCATGACCTCCCTGAGCGACCTCGTATCGAAGGCTGCGTCCGAGATCGATGCAGCCGCTGACCTCGCCGCACTCGATGCGGTCAGGGTTTCCTACCTTGGCAAGAAGGGTGAGATTACGGCCCGGCTCAAGACCCTGGGACAGCTGGCCCCGGAAGAGCGCTCCGCTGCCGGCCAGGAGATCAACACTGCCAAGCAGGCCGTCCAGCAGGCATTGAATGAGCGTCGCGAAGCGCTCGAAAGCGCTGCTATGGAAGCGCGTCTCGCGGCAGATGCCGTCGACGTAACGCTGCCTGGACGTGGTGCCGCTATCGGCGGTTATCACCCGGTCACGCGCGCACGGCTGCGCATCGAGAAAATCTTCAAGAATGCCGGCTTTGGCGTCCGCCTGGGCCCGGAAATCGAAGACGACTTCCATAACTTCACGGCGCTGAATATTCCCGACAACCATCCGGCGCGTGCGATGCACGATACGTTTTATTTTCCGGGTGGTAACCTGCTGCGAACGCACACCTCACCCGTTCAGATTCGCTCGATGGTGACTGAGGGCGTGCCGATCAAGATCATCGCGCCGGGGCGCGTGTATCGCTGCGACTCGGACCAGACTCACACGCCGATGTTTCACCAGGTCGAGGGACTGGTCGTCGACGAGGGTGTGAGTTTTGCGCATCTCAAGGCTGTGCTGCACCAATTTGTCGAGGCGTTCTTCGAACGCAAAACCGAACTGCGCTTCCGGCCTAGTTACTTTCCCTTCACCGAGCCCTCGGCCGAGGTCGACATATCCTGGGGAGAGGACAAGTGGCTCGAGATTCTCGGCTGCGGCATGGTGCATCCAAACGTTCTAGACGCAGCCGGCGTCGATTCGGAGCAATACACCGGCTATGCGTTTGGCATGGGCATCGACCGCCTGGCCATGCTGCGCTACGGTGTGACCGACCTGCGCGCGTTCTTTGAAAACGATCTGCGCTTCCTGCGGCAGTTCAGGTAGTCACGATGAAGATTGCAGAATCCTGGCTTCGCGAATGGGTCAATCCCGACCTGGACACGCAGGCGCTTGCCCATGAGCTCACGATGCTCGGTCACGAGGTTGACGGGGTTGACGTCGAGGGCGCAGGCCTCGAAGACGTGGTCGTGGCAGAAGTTGTCGAGTGCGGTAAGCATCCTGATGCAGACAAACTCAGTGTCTGCAAGGTATCCGATGGTGGCGACGATCTGCTCGATATCGTCTGTGGCGCGCCGAACGTTCGTGCCGGCATGAAGACACCGCTGGCCAAGCCCGGCGTGAAGCTGCCCAACGGCCTGAAGTTGCGCAAAGCCAAGATTCGGGGCGTCGTCTCAAACGGCATGTTGTGCTCCGCCGTCGAACTCGGTCTTGGCGACGAATCCGACGGGATCATGGAACTGCCCGACGATGCCCAGGTTGGCGAGTCACTCATTGAAGTTCTGCAATTACCGGACGCTGTCATAGACCTTGATCTGACGCCAAACCGTGGCGACTGCTTCAGCGTGCTCGGCATTGCACGTGACGTAGCTTCCCTGACGGGAGCGGCCCTGAAGAACGCAGATGTCGAGCCCGTCAAGGCAACAATCGATGACATTCATCCGGTTGAGCTCGTAGAGCCCGCCGGGTGTCCGCGATTTGCCGGTCGCGTCATCAAGGGCATTGATCCGTCGGCCAGGTCGCCGGTCTGGTTGATTGAGCGCCTGCGTCGCGCAGGGCTGCGTGGCATTTCACCCGTGGTCGACATCACCAATTTCGTCATGTTGGAGCTTGGACAGCCGCTGCATGCGTACGACGCGGCCTTGCTGAACGGCCCGATCCGGCCGCGGCTCGCACAGGCCGGTGAGAAAGTCACGTTGCTCGACGAGAATGAGGTCGAACTGAAAGACGACACGATGATCATCACCGACGACAGCGGTCCGATCGGTATTGCGGGCATGATGGGCGGTCTTAGCACGGCGGTTTCTGACGAGACTACCGACGTGTTCTTCGAAGCTGCATTCTGGCCGCAGGATTTCATGGCGGGCAGGGCACGCTCTTACGGAATGCACACGGACGCTTCGCTACGATTCGAACGCGGTGTCGACCCCGGTGGACAGGCGCGCGCCGTTGAACGTGCAACTGAATTGCTGCTGTCGATTTCAGGTGGCAATGCCGGACCATTAGTAGACGACGTTGCCGCCGACCACCTGCCAAAGCGCGATGCTATTTCGTTGCGTCGGGCACGTATCGAAAGACTGCTTGGCCTCGCCATTGACGACGCTGAAGTTGTGCGGATTCTCGAGAGCCTCGAGATGTCACTCGACGAGACAGACGACGGTTGGACCGTGTCTGCGCCGAGCCACCGGTTCGATATGCAGTATGAGGTCGATTTGATCGAGGAAATCGCCCGCATTCACGGCTACGATTCGATTCCGGAAACTACCTTGTCGGCGCGTTCGCCGCTTGAGCCCGTAACGGAATCGGCAATCGACCTGGAGCGCGCCGCGGCAACACTGATTGCTCGGGACTACCAGGAAGTCATCACGTACAGCTTCATCGATGCAGGAGCCAACAAACGCTTCTCCGGAGTTAACTCGACCCTGGTGCTTAGCAACCCGATCTCCTCCGAGTTGTCGGTCATGCGCAGTTCTCTGTGGCCGGGCATGGTTGCGGCCGCGGCGGCAAATCTGGCGCGCCAACAGGAACGGGTCCGAATCTTCGAGACAAGCCGTTCTTATCACGGTGATCTCGACGCGCATTCGGAAGTACTACGCGTTGCCGGTCTCATCACCGGATCCGTTGCTCAGGAACAATGGGGGATTAAGGCCGAAAGCGTTGATTTCTTTGACATAAAAGCTGACGTTGAAGCGGTCTTGGCGCTTGCCGGCGAGACTGGGAACATCAGCTTCGAGTCGACCGAGCACCCGGCATTGCAGCCGGGGCAGACTGCCGCGATCAAACGCGGTGGCGAAACGCTGGGCGTTGTTGGCAAGCTGCACCCAAGGCTTGCGAAGGAGTACGGTTTCAAACGCAGCGTATTCCTGTTCGAACTGGATGCTGCCAAAGCACTTTCATCAGCTGCACCTGAAGCCGAGTCCATTTCGAAATTTCCGGCGATACGGCGCGACATCGCGGTGGTCGTCGATGACGCTGTAACGGCGAGCGAACTCGTCAATGTGGTTGCGGACAGCGCGCCAGAATTGATCCGGGATGTCAGAATTTTTGACGTATATAAGGGTGAGAGAATAGAAGCTGGGCGAAAAAGCGTTGCAATAGGCTTGATTTTGCAGGAAACATCGCGCACCCTTACTGACGAAGATGCGGACACCGCGATGGCCGCCGCAGTCGCAAATTTAAAGAACAAATTCGCCGCTGAACTAAGAGACTGATTCCCGATGGCACTGACCAAAGCAGACATGGCCGAGTCGTTGTTCAATGAACTGGGTCTTAACAAAAGAGAAGCTCGCGAATTGGTCGATATGTACTTTGAGGAACTGCGTGCTTCACTCGCAGTTGGGGAGCAGGTCAAACTTTCCGGATTCGGGAATTTTGATCTTCGGGACAAAAAAGAACGTCCGGGCAGAAATCCAAAAACCGGTGAAGAAATTCCGATCAGCGCGCGCCGCGTTGTGACGTTTCGTCCTGGACAAAAACTAAAAGCCCGAGTGGAAGCATATGCTGGAACCGGGGAATAACGCCGAGCTACCTCCAATACCTGGGAAACGCTACTTCACGATTGGTGAGGTGAGCGATCTGTGCGCCGTCAAACCGCACGTTCTGCGTTACTGGGAGCAGGAGTTTCCGCAGCTCAAGCCGGTCAAGCGCCGTGGTAACCGTCGCTACTACCAGCGCCAGGACGTATTGATCATCCGCCAGATTCGCAGCCTTCTTTATGATGAGGGTTTCACAATCGGTGGCGCGCGCCAACGCCTCACGGGCGACGATGCCAAGTCTGATGTGACGCAAAGTCAGCAGATTATCAAGCAGATACGAATGGAACTTGAACAAGTTCTCAAGATCCTGCGCCGCTGATTTCTAGTTCTTTCCAAGTTCGCCGCGTGCGGTTATCATGGCCGCCCTGCGATTCGGCTCGGGCGCGTTTTACGACCGTGTTGACTCGTTAAGTTCGGTCGGGGCGTAGCGCAGTCTGGTAGCGCACCACAATGGGGTTGTGGGGGTCGGAGGTTCAAATCCTCTCGCCCCGACCACTTATCAAAAAGAAGCCGCTTACACCCGTCAGGGAAGCGGCTTTTTTTGTAAGTGGGAGGAAGGCGGAACCGAGCAAAAGGTTCATCCCGAGGCCGGCGAAGCCGGCCGACAAACGTCGCCGCAGGCGACGTTCATCCTCGCGCTAGGCCGATCGCCCCGCGACGTTCATCCTCTCGTAACATTGTCAATCGTGTGCGATCGGCTTATCCGTAAAAAGGAAGTCCCGCAGTTCCTTGTCGAATGTCGGGTCCTGCCGGCGGATCCATTCGAGCACCATCGCTGCGTGCTCTTTTTCCTCGTCCCGGTTGTGCGCAAGTATTGCGCGCAGTGCATCATCCTTGCAGGCATCGACACGTTGGTTGTACCAGTCGACTGCCTCGAGTTCTTCCATCAATGAAACGATGGCGCGATGCATGTCGCGGGTCGCATCGGAAATTTCATTAATGGGTTCGTGATATCCCTCGTTTGCCATAGCTCACCTCAGAACAGTTCGCGCCGTACCAGTCGCCTGGCAGTGTCGGCCAGGACCAGCATCAGCATCAACAAAGAAAGCGTCTGCGCGGCGCCGGATACGGCTGGCGTCGCAATCTGCATGACGGAAATTCCATACGCTGCCCACGCCACCACAAGGGCAAACGGGATGTCGCGTAGTTTGACGATCATCGTTGCGGCGATTGCGCCGGCAATGGCCAGCTTCAATAGTGTCCATTGCACGGCCGTGAGTCCGACGTCGTCCCAGCCGCTGCCCGTTTGCAGTGCGCTCGCATTCGCAATCGTCGCAAGGGTAATCCAGCTCGTGTACAGGCTGAACGGCAGATAAAGGACGAGGTGCTGCGTAAATGGGGCATCGATGAGCGATTGCAGCAACCGGCGGTAGATCAGGACCAGCGTAACCAGCATACCGAGAATGATGAGTAGCGATAGAGCCAGCTGGTCGTAGTGCCAAACGACAATCCAGAGCGCGTTGAGGAGGCAATTGATCTGAAACAGTCTCGAAACGTCCGCAACCTTGGTGCTGGTACGCTGTGTCGGCAGTGCTTGCCAGATGACAAACACGAGCAGGCTCAGGTAAGTGACGCCCCAGATCGAAAACGTGAAGCCCGCCGGCGTGAACAGTGACGGGTATTTGGCCGAAATCTCGGTCATCGACTGGTCGTTGATGGGCAACGCGTTGGACAGCACGTTCAAGAGGATGACGATCGCGAACGCGACCAGATTGCCACCCCAGTCGGACAGTGGTCTCTGCATGACGTTGCCTCGACTACGTTGTTGTCAGGCCGGACTGGGTACCGGCAATTTCTTGTCCTGAATGCCGAGGAGAATCGGCTGAGCCGTCTCCCGGTAGATGTTCACCTTGGCGTTGAACGCCTGGCGCGACAATCCGTGTTTGTCCTTAATGGTCAGGCGCCGGATGTTGAACTCCCCACCACCGAGACTTTCGCCCGTGAGGTAGCATTTGATCGCTGTCACTCGCTCGCCGGACAACTCCATGCCGCTCAGCAGCTTCAGGTTGCCCTGGGCGCGTTCGAGGAAGGTTACGGCATCGATGTTGGGATCGACGCGCAGTGTGCCCGTATCGGTGTGAGACGCGATGTCGGTCATAAAGTCGCCGACCAGGATCTGGCCTGGAAGTGCGGCCTCGATCATGCGCGCCAATTCAATCGTTACGTCGCCGACAATGAAATCGTGCGTGGTCGGATTGAGGCCTTCTGCCTGGTGAAACTCGTAGCAGCTGCCAACATGGAAGCAGGCACGCAGTCGCGGGACGGCCTTGGAAGCAGCTTTGCTGCGTGCAATCGCGTTATCGGCCAGCACGATGTGCATGAAGTGATACAGATTCACGCTGGCCTCGAGGCCTTCGTCTCGATTCCAGACGTAGAAGCCGTCCCCGCTCGACGAACGTGCAAAGTCGATATTTACGTCCTGCTCGAGCATCTTGGCATGCGCAGAATTCAGCGAGTACGACAGGCTATTTAGCTGCGTCATCTGCTCGAACGGTGTCAGTAAGGAAAAACCGACGATATCGAAAAGCGTGACTGCGCGGCTGGGAACGTAGTTAATGCCGTACTTGCGGATCATCTTCTCGATGATCTGCGTTTCGACTCCACTGCCCGATAGCGGTTCGCGCAACGGAATATTGACCGGCTCGATCTCGAGCAGACGGGCGACCTTCTGCATCTGGGAAATACTCAGTTGACGGTCGCCCGATATGAGCTCGGTAATAAAGCGGGGCGAGACTCGCGGCGGTAGTTCATCGGCGCGTGGCGACGTGTATTCCGCTATGGCGTAGTGAGGCACGACGAGCACCAGTACGCTCTGGTCGAGTGGGGTCCAACTGAGGATGCTGTTCTGGCCGAGCGACCAGTGACTGCGCAACGTCGTCTCGAGCTGCATGAGATTGCTGCGTTGTCGCAGGCCCATCTGCTGGGCCAACCCGGCCAACTGGTCCAGGTACGGCGAATAGTCAGCTATTCGTCGTATCCCCGACTGCGACAACTCGTCTAATTCCATTCCCATGCCTGTAGCGTCTTTCGCGTTTGTGGATTCTCTGCCACAGTGCGCTCAGTCCAACCTAATCAACTCCCGGGTACAGCGCAAGTATTCTGAAGAAGTTACTCTATCCCTTTGTGTTTCAGGGCATACTTCGACGCCGGGAAACTCGAAGTTTACATAACAAATGAGCGAATCCGGACCTCATATCGACGAAATTGCCGCAATACGCGAGCAACTGGCGGCAAACATCACGTTCACGCCGGTCGTGCGCTGTCCCGCAATTGAATCGGCGCTTGGCCCAGGAACTGAAGTACTGGCCAAGCTCGAGTTCCTGCAACGTACTGGCACATTCAAGGCGCGCGGCGCTCTGGCGACGCTGATGCGGCTCGATTCGGAGCAATTGAAACGTGGCGTAACCGCTGTGAGTGCAGGTAATCATGCAATCGCCACCGCGTTTGCGGCACAGTCGCTGGGTACGACGGCAAAGGTGGTCATGATTCGCTCGGCGAATCCGTCGCGGATTGCGAGCTGCAGATCCTACGGTGCAGAAGTCGTGCTCGCGGACGATGTCCATGCCGCGTTTGAGGTCGCCGAGCAAATTCAGGAAGACGAGGGGCGCTACCTCGTGCATCCGTTCGAGGGGCCTGCAGTCGCACTTGGGACCGGCACTGTCGGTGTCGAGATTTGCGAGCAGTGCGGAGACTTCGACACTCTTGTTGTGCCAATCGGAGGTGGTGGTCTCATTGGGGGCATCGGCAACGCCACCAAGCAGCTGCGACCCGAGTGCGAGATCATTGGTGTGGAGCCGACAGGAGCCGATACGATGCACCGCAGTCGCGCCGCTGGGTCGCCGCAACACATCGACGAGGTTACAACAATAGCCGACAGTCTGGGCGCCCCGTTTGCGATGCCGTACTCGTTCGCGCTGACAGAGGCGAACGTTGACCGGCTGGTGCTCGTCGATGACGACATGCTCAGGCGGTGCATGGGTTTTCTCTTCCAGGCGATGAAGATCGCGGTCGAGCCAGCCTGTGCCGCAACGACCGCGGCAGCGCTTAACCCGCTACGTGGCGAACTGCAGGGAAAACGCGTCGTGCTGTTGATGTGCGGCAGCAATATCGATTGGGCGACGTTCGAGCGCGAGGTGAAATTCGATGCAAGCGTTGCTTGATGAACTGAAGTCCATCGTGGGGGCGAACGGCTGGGTCAATGACCCGGTCGAGCTGGAACCGCACCTGACGGAATGGAGGGGCGTCTACGAGGGCAGGACTCCGCTGCTGGTAGCGCCGGCCAGTACCGCCGAGGTTGCGGCGGTCGTCAAGGCGTGCGCAAAGGCAGAATTCGGGATCGTCCCGCAGGGCGGCAATACCGGCATGTGTGGTGGTGCAGTTCCGGATGCCTCGGGCACACAGATCCTGCTGTCCCTGCACCGCATGAAACGCGTTCGCGAGGTCAATCCCGAGAATTTCTCAATCACGGTCGAGGCCGGTTGCATCCTCGCAGATATCCAGTCCGCAGCGCGCAGTGTCGAGCGCTACTTTCCGCTCAGTCTGGGTGCCGAAGGAACCTGCCAGATCGGCGGCAACCTGGCTACTGACGCCGGCGGTCTGAACGTGTTGCGTTATGGTACGGCACGATCCCTGACGCTGGGGCTCGAGGTCGTTCTTGCCGACGGTTCGGTGCTGGACAGTCTTCGGACATTGCGCAAGGACACGGCGGGCTACGATCTCAAACAGTTGTTTATCGGTAGTGAAGGCACGCTCGGAATCATTACCGCCGCCAGTCTGCGACTATTCCCCGATCCGGGGGAGTTGCAGACGGCCATGGTCGCGGTTAGCGCCCCAGGCGACTCCGTGCAGCTGCTGGCCAGCCTCAAGGACCGACTGAACGATCGGGTCGAGACGTTCGAGCTCGTGTCGGATTTCGTGTTCAGGCTGGTCGAAAAACACATTCCAAACGCGCGCTTGCCGTTCGATCGGCGTCATCCCTGGTACGTGCTTGTCGAGGTGGCCGGCCAGCATCGCGAACTCGAGGACGCACTCATAGCGATGCTGGACAGCGGGCTGGTGCGCGATGCGGTAGTTGCCAAGAACACGACCGAGGCGGGAAACATCTGGCGGCTGCGACACTCAATTGCCGAAGCCGAGCGGCAAGACGGCAAGGCGTTGAAACACGATATCGCGGTTCCGGTCTCGGCCATACCCGAGTTTCTGGTGCGCGGCGACAAGTTGCTCGAGGCCGTCTACCCCGAAGCACGCCTGGTCGCGTTTGGCCATGTCGGCGACGGCAACCTGCACTACAACGTAGTTCTGCCCCGGAGTCTGTCCGCGGCGCAGTGGGACACAGATGGGAAACGCGTCACAGCGGCGATCTACGAACTCGTCACAGAATTCGGGGGCAGCATCAGCGCAGAACACGGCATCGGGCAACTCAAGCGCGATTGGCTGGCGCGGTAT
>JAAUYD010073476.1_pt1 | contig 9990 bp, 8 predicted proteins | sample 7278101 | NCBI WGS metagenome assembly JAAUYD01 (sample SAMN14350128, study PRJNA611818) | marine sediment metagenome | isolation source: surface marine sediment (0.6m) | place: French Polynesia: Moorea | collected 2018-08 | reverse complement strand
CGTCGATCTCGCCGCAATAGTGAGTACGCATGTGAATTCTCGGGAAAAACCCTGCAAAAAGGACGCGGAATGGTACGGCTTGGGGGGCCGGTTATCAAGACGCGGGCGGTTCCTCAAACGGCAGCTCACCGGTCTGGTCCTTGCGCCAGGTTGGCACGACCACACCGAGGGAAATCACCATCTTCAAGGCCTCATCGACCTCCATGTCGAGGACGGTAATGTCTTTGCGCGGCACCATGATGACCAAGCCCGAGGTCGGATTCGGAGTCGTTGGCACGAAGCAGCACACGACGTCCTCGCCGGTCCTCTCCTGCACCTCACCCAGTTCCGAAGAGGTTTGGAACGCCAGGCTGTAGAGGCCTTTGCGCGGGTACTCGATGAGCAACACCTTATTAAATGAATCGCTCGAATCGGAAAACACGATCTCGGCGAAATTCTTCGCGCCGCCGTAGATCGCGCGCACGATCGGGATGCGGTTCATCAGCGATTCCCAGCCGCCGACGAACATACGCCCAATGAAGTTGGCGACGAGGATGCCGGTCAACAGCACGATGACCAGGATGATGATGACGCCATAGCCTGGCACCACGAACGGATCGTCGAGCCCGAACAGCTTCTGGATCAGGAAACTCGGCTGGTAGCTGGCCGGAATGTACTCGAGAATCCGGTCCATCTGGCTTACCGCAAGGTCGATCAGGAAGATCGTCAGGCCAAGCGGTATCCACACGAGCAATCCGGCGACGAGGTAACGGCGTAACCACTTCATCAGGGGACTCTTCAAGTTGCGTCGGCCTTCTTGTCGGTCTTCTTGTCGGCTTTTTTGTCGGCCTTCTTGTCAGCCTTCCCGGCATCGGGCGAGGACGATTCTTTTGTGTCACCGCCGTGCAGGTTGCGCTTGTCGCCGGTCTTGAAGTCCGTCTCGTACCAGCCCTGGCCTTTCAATCGAAACTTGGGCGCCGAGAGTTCCTTCTGCAAACTCGGCTCACCGCAGTCCGGGCAGTGGACCAGCGGTTCGTCGCTCATCTTCTGCAACACATCGAAGCGGTGCCCGCAACTCTTACAAACGTATCCGTAGATCGGCATCTCGATATTCCAATTTCCCAGCTACGCCGCGTTCCGGAACTCGAGCCGGTCGTCCTCGACACCAACCTGGATGACATCGCCAGGACGGAACTTGCCCGACAGGATTTCCTGCGCGAGCGGATTCTCGACCTGCTGCTGGATCGCGCGTTTCAAAGGCCGCGCACCATACACCGGATCGAAGCCCGCGTCAGCCAGTTTGTCGCGTGCCGCGTCGGACAGATCGATGCGAATATCGCGCTCGGCCAGCCGATCATGCAGGTAGGCGAGCTGGATATCCACGATCTTGCGAATGTGGTCACGACCAAGCGGATGGAAGACGACGAGATCGTCGACGCGATTGATGAATTCGGGGCGGAAGTGCGTACCCACGACGTCCATGACGGCACTCTTCATCGCATCATAGTTTTCCTCACCCGCCATTTCCTGGATCAGGTTCGAACCAAGGTTCGAGGTCATGACGATAACCGTATTGCGGAAATCGACCGTGCGTCCATGGCCATCGGTCAGGCGTCCGTCGTCGAGCACCTGCAACAGGACATTGAACACGTCGGGGTGTGCCTTCTCGACCTCGTCGAGCAGGATCACCGAGTAAGGCCTGCGACGAACGGCCTCGGTCAGGTAACCACCTTCCTCGAAGCCGACGTAACCGGGTGGTGCGCCAATCAGTCGCGCGACCGAGTGCTTCTCCATGAACTCCGACATGTCGAGGCGAACCATGGCCTCGTCGGTGTCGAACAGGAAGTTCGCGAGAGCCTTGGTCAGCTCGGTCTTGCCAACACCGGTCGGGCCGAGGAACAGAAACGAACCGATCGGGCGACGCGGATCAGCAAGCCCGGCGCGCGACCGACGGATGGCGTTGGCGACCACCGTCACCGCCTCCTCCTGGCCGACGACGCGCTCCTGGATGACCGCCTCCATCTGCAGGAGCTTCTCCTTCTCGCCCTCCAGCATCTTGGTGACCGGTATCCCCGTCCACTTGGAGACGATCTCGGCCACCTCTTCCTCGGTGACATTATTGCGCAACAGCGTGGTTTCTTTCGTCTCCGCCTGCATGGCATCGGTCAGCTGTTTCTCGAGCTCGGGAATACGGCCGTACTGCAGCTCGGACATGCGCGCGAGATCGTTCGCTCGATGCGCCGTTTCGAGCTCGAGCCGAGCCCGCTCAAGCTCCTCCTTGATGTGGGTCGTGCCCTGCATCGCAGCTTTCTCGGCTTTCCAGACTTCCTCAAGATCCGAGAACTGCTTCCCGAGTGTCGCGAGCTTTTCGTCAAGCTCCTCGAGTCGCTTGGTCGACGCTTCGTCCGACTCTTTCTTGAGCGCTTCGCGCTCGATTTTGAACTGGATGATGCGCCGCTCGAGCTTATCCATGGCTTCCGGTTTGGAGTCGATCTCGATGCGGATGCGCGACGCCGATTCGTCGATCAGGTCGATCGCCTTGTCCGGCAACTGTCGATCGCTGATATAGCGGTGCGACAGCGTCGCAGCCGCGACAATGGCCGGGTCGGTAATCTCGACGCCGTGGTGCACTTCGTAGCGTTCCTTCAGGCCACGCAGGATTGCGATCGTGTCTTCCACGGTCGGTTCTTCAATCAGCACCTTCTGGAAGCGTCGTTCCAGCGCAGCGTCCTTCTCCACGTACTGGCGGTATTCGTCGAGGGTGGTTGCGCCTACGCAGTGCAACTCGCCGCGCGCCAGCGCCGGCTTGAGCATGTTGCCGGCGTCCATCGAGCCTTCGGCCTTTCCGGCGCCAACCATCGTGTGCAATTCGTCGATAAACAGGATGATTTGTCCTTCCTGCTTGGCGAGGTCGTTGAGAACGCCTTTCAAACGTTCCTCGAATTCGCCACGGAATTTCGCGCCGGCGATCAGTGCGCCCATATCGAGCGACAGGATACGCTTGCCGCGCAGCCCCTCGGGCACCTCGTTGTTGACGATGCGCTGCGCGAGACCTTCGATAATCGCGGTCTTGCCGACACCGGGTTCACCGATCAGCACCGGGTTGTTCTTGGTGCGCCGCTGCAGGATCTGGATCGTGCGGCGGATTTCGTCGTCGCGGCCTATGATCGGGTCGAGCTTGCCCTGTTCGGCGCGCTCGGTAACGTCGATTGTGAAGCGTTCCAGCGCCTGGCGCGTGTCTTCTGCATTGGGGTCGTCAACCTGTGCACCGCCGCGCAGGTCGTCGATGGCCTTTTCGATCGCGCCGTGAACGGCACCCGCCTGTCCCAGCACGATTTTCAGCGGGGACGAGTCGTCCATTGCCGCAAGCACGAACAGCTCGCTTGAGATGTACTGATCCTTACGCTGTTGCGCGATCTTGTCCGTGATATTAAAGAGCTTCGACAGCTCCTGGCCAATGTGCACATCGCCACCGGCGCCTTCGACTTTTGGCAGCCGATCGATGGCTTCACCGAGCTGCGAGCGCAGCAGGTTCACATTGACACCGGCCTTGGTGAGCAGGCCGCGGACGGTCCCGCCCTGCTGGTCTAGCAGCGCGACCATGACGTGCGCCGGCTCGATGAACTGATGGTCCTGGCCGACGGCCAGGGACTGCGCATCGGCAAGCGCCATCTGGAATTTGCTGGTCAGTTTGTCAATTCGCATGGAATCCCCGTCAGGCAATCGGCCTGTAATCCTTAACTGACGGTGAGATAGGTGTTTTGGCCGCTATTTCAAGTGGATGAACGTCACCATGCGGGCCGAATCGGCGTCGCGCCGGTAGGAATAGAACAGCCTCGCATCGCGGTACGTACACCAATCACCGCCATAAATTTCCCTGACCCGACAATTGTGCAGGCGCTGGCGTGCGAGACCATAGAGGTCCGCCTGCCAGCGGCCCCGCGCATTGGGCTCGAAGCAGGCGGCCGCATTGGGATCGTCGGAGACAAAGGCTTCGCGAACCTCCTCGCCGACCTCGAAATTCTCCTGCGAGATTGCCGGCCCCATCCAGACGAGCAGGTCTGAGGAATCGGTGTCGAGTGCCGCGATCGTGGCTTCAATGATGCCGGCATGGACACCGCGCCAGCCGCCATGTGCTGCCGCTATCTCACTGCCGTCGCGCGCACAGAACAGAAGCGGCAGGCAGTCCGCCGTCCTTACGGCGCAGTGATCACCTGGCTCACGACCTGTCACCGCGTCAGCATCGACCGGGGCGCGCGCTCTGCGCACCTGCTCGATAGGAACGACGTCGGCGCCGTGAACCTGGTTCAGGTATTGCAGCTCGCGCGGCAGCACGCCAATCGGCGCCAGTTTCGTGGAGGTGCCGGCCGCAACGTTCGGGGGAGCCGGCCAGTCGGGTGTAATGATCGACCTCCTACCGTCGCGTCCTCACGCAGTATTCGCAGCAGAACCTGAAAGTCCGCCGGTGCGGGCACCTCGAACTCGACGGTTTCACCCGTCGCGGGATGCGCGAATGACAGCCGTGCCGCATGTAACGCCTGACGCTTGAAGCGCCGCAGCACGTCGACGACCGGCTCGGAGGCGCCTTTTGGCAGAGCCAGCCGCCCGCCATAGACCTGGTCGCCCACGAGTGCGTGGCGGCGCCAGGCGAAATGCACGCGAATCTGATGAGTTCGGCCGGTCTCGAGACGAACTTTGATGTAAGTGAAAGAGCGAAAGCGCTCGAGCACCGTGTAGTGGGTCACGGCAGGCTTACCGTCCTGTTGGACACTCATACGCTTGCGGTCGACGGGGTGCCGCGAGATCGGCTCGTCGATCGTGCCGCCGCCGGTCAGCACGCCGTTGCACACGGCAAGGTATTCGCGCGAGATTTCCCGATCAGCCAGCTGGCGCACCAGAGCGGTGTGAGCGGTCAGCGTTTTGGCGATCAGCAGCAGCCCGGTCGTGTCCTTGTCGATCCGGTGCACGATGCCTGCACGCGGAACCTCCTCGAGCTGCGGCGCATGATGCAGCAGGCCGTTCATCAGCGTGCCACTCGCGTTGCCTGCGCCGGGGTGCACCACCAGCCCCGCCGGTTTGTTGACCACAAGCAGGGCATCGTCCTCGTGAACGACGTCCAGCTGCATAGGCTCCGGCAGCGCCTCGACCTCGACATCGGCTTGTGGCTGCAGCGCAATCATTTCGCCGCCGCGGACCGCGTCCCGCGGCCGCTTCGCGCCGCCGTCGATGGTAATGGCGCCGGCCAGAAGCCACTCTTTGAGGCGGCTGCGCGAGTATTCGGGAAACATCCGGGCAAGCGCCTGGTCCAAACGCAGACCGGCGAGTTCCTCGGGTACCGTCGAGATTTGTTTTTGCGGGGCCATGACTCTGGTGGAGTTTACGGTATACTCGCCGACCTTGAACGGCCCACAGCCTGAAATATGACCTTGAAAACCAGCATTTTACGCTTCGCACTCATCACGCTCATGGCGCTCGGACTTGCCGCCTGCGCCGGTAATGACGAGGTGCAGACCGAGGTCCAGAGCATTACCGAGGCGTACGAAGAGGCACAGACTTCGATCAGGCGTGGCAACTACCGTCGCGGCATCCTTATTTTCGAGGCCATCCAGGCGCGTTACCCGTTCTCGGACCTTTCGCGCCAGATCCAGTTGGAGCTCATGTACGCGTATTACAAGGGCGGACAGATTGAACAGGCCGTCGAAGCCGCCGACACGTTCATGCGTGAGAACCCGATCCATCCGCGGGTCGACTATGCCCTCTACATCAAAGGCCTCGCGTACTACGAGTCGAAGCCCGGCATCCTCGAGCGCTGGTTTCGCAAGGACGTCTCACAACGCCCACCGAAGGACATTGAGCTGGCCTACTCGAGCCTGCGGCGACTCGTCGAGCGGTTCCCGGCCAGCGAGTACGCGCCGGACGCCGAGGAGCGCATGATCGCTATCAAGAACCGGCTTGCGGCCTACGAAAACCATATCGCGGACTATTACCTGCGTCGCGGCGCCTATGTTGCTGCCCTCAGTCGGGCGAAGAATGCGCTCGAGGCTTACAACGGTGCCGAGGGCAACGCCCGCTCGCTGCAAATCATGGCCGCGGCGTATGACAGTCTCGGCATGACCGATCTCGCCGCCGATACGCGACGTGTCCTGCAACAGAACTTCCCGGGCGAAAGCTAGGTCGGGAACCGATAGCCCGAGGTGATCGGGTAACGCCAGTCCCTGCCGAAGGCCCGGCTACTGATTCTTACTCCCGGTGGCGCCTGGCGGCGCTTGTACTCGTTACGCTTCACCATCTCGAGCACTCGAATGACGACGTCGCGATCGAAACCAAGCGCGGTTATTTCGGCAACCGACAGGTCCTCTTCAATGAACGCCTCGAGAATGGGGTCCAGTACGTCGTAATCCGGCAGCGAGTCCGTATCTTTCTGGTCGGGTCGCAGTTCGGCTGACGGGGCACGCGTAATTACCCGGTCAGGAATCGCCTCACCAAGCGTGTTGCGATAGCGGGCCAGCTCGTAGACCAGCGTCTTGCTGCAGTCCTTGATCGGGGCGAAGCCGCCCGCCATATCCCCGTATAGCGTCGCGTACCCCACAGCCATCTCGCTCTTGTTTCCCGTCGTCAGCAGCATGCGCCCGGTTTTGTTCGAGATCGCCATGAGCAGCAGGCCGCGGCAACGGGCCTGGATGTTCTCTTCGGTTGCGTCCGGCTCGGTATCTCCGAGCACCGGACTCAATTGCTGAACTGTCGCCTCATACATCGGCTCAATCGGAATAACGTCATACCTGACGCCAAGCGTCTCGGCCTGGCCGGCCGAGTCTTCCTGGCTCATCGTCGACGTGTAGCGGAACGGCATCTGCACGGCCCGGACCATGTCCGCACCGATTGCGTCGCACGCAATCGCGAGTACGAGCGCCGAGTCGATGCCACCGGACAACCCGATTACGACGCCCGGAAAACCATGGTTCATTACGTAGTCGCGGGTACCGAGAACGAGTGCCTTGTAGATGCGCGGGATACGATCGTCTGGTTTGGCGACTCGGCCACGCTCCGGTACGACGCCCGTTGCACGACCCTCGAGCAGCACGGTGTGCAGCCCTTCCTCGAAAGATCGCGCCCTCGACGTGATTTCTCCGTCCGCACCCATGACGAATGAACCGCCGTCGAATACGAGCTCGTCCTGACCGCCGACGTGATTGACGTAGACAACCGGGATGCCGACTTCGGCAACGCGCTGGCGCACGACCTCCTCGCGCTGCTGTTGGCTGCTGATCTCGAATGGCGAGCCATTGATCACCAGTACGCATTCGGCGCCGGCGGCATGCGCAGCGGCGATGGGTCCCGGAGACCAGATGTCCTCGCAGATATTCAGCCCGAAGCGGATGCCGCCGAGCTTGAAGACGGCCGCATTCTTGCCCGCCGTAAAGTAGCGCTCCTCATCGAACACGGCGTAGTTCGGCAGGAGCTGCTTGCGATAGTGCGCGATGATATGGCCATCGTTGAGAACGGCACAGGCGTTGTAGATCTGGTCGTCGCTGTACTCGGGAAAACCGAGCACGATCGCAATGCCGAACACCTCATCGCGAATCCTGCGGACCGCCGCTTCGACGTCATGCCGCAGTCCGGCGTGAAACAAGAGATCTTCGGGCGGATAGCCGCTGACAGCCAGTTCCGGGAATACGACGATATCGGCGCGGTCGTCATCACGCGCGCGCTGCGCGTGTTCGATAATCCTGCTGGCATTGCCCGCCACATCGCCAACGACAAGGTCGACCTGGGCAAGGGCAACTTTGACGGCATCGGTCATCGATTGTGTCCTATCCGCCAAGGACCTCCAGCATCTTCGAGCCAAGCTCGGCGGGCGAACGCACGGTGGCGACCCCTGCCGCATCGAGGGCAGCGAACTTGTCTTCAGCAGTGCCTTTGCCGCCAGCGATAATCGCGCCGGCGTGGCCCATGCGCTTGCCCGGAGGTGCGGTGACACCGGCGATATAGGCAACGACGGGTTTGGAGACGTTGCTCTGGATGTACTCAGCGGCCGCTTCCTCGTCGGTACCGCCAATCTCGCCGACCATGATGATGCCGTCGGTATCAGCGTCGCCTTCGAACAGTTCGAGGCAGTCGATGAAGTTCATACCGCGTACCGGGTCACCGCCAATGCCGATGCACGTCGTCTGGCCAAGCCCGTTGGTCGTGGTCTGGTACACCGCTTCGTACGTCAACGTACCGGAGCGCGAGACGACACCGATGCGGCCCGGCTTGTGGATAAAGCCCGGCATGATGCCGATTTTGCACTCGCCCGGCGTAATGATGCCCGGGCAGTTCGGGCCGATCAGGCGACAGTCGTGGTCACGTAGCGCAGACTTGACCTTGACCATGTCGTTGACCGGGATGCCCTCGGTGATGCACACGATGAGATCGACACCGGCATCAGCCGCTTCGAGAATGGCGTCCGCCGCAAACGGCGGCGGTACGTAAATCATGCTGATGTCGGCGCCTGTTGCGCCGACTGCTTCCTGCACCGTGTTGTACACGGGAACGCCAAGATGCTCCTGGCCACCACGACCCGGCGTAACGCCCGCAACAACCTGTGTACCGTATTCCAGGCACTGCTCGGTGTGGAAAGAGCCCTGGTTGCCGGTGATGCCCTGGCAAACGATCTTGCTGTCTTTGTTAACCAATACGCTCATCGATCGATCCCGTCAGGTTGCCGCGGCAACCGCTTTTTTAGCGGCGTCAGTCAGATCCTCGGCCGCAATGATGTCTAGTCCACTGGTCGCGAGCAGCTCCCGGCCTTTGTCGACGTTGGTGCCCTCAAGTCGCACAACGACGGGCACGCTGACCCCGACTTCCTTGACGGCGCTGATGATGCCTTCGGCGATCAGGTCGCAGCGCACGATGCCACCGAAGATATTCACGAGTATCGCTTCGACGCTGTCGTTCGAGAGAATCAGCTTGAATGCCGCTGCAACGCGCTCGGCCGTCGCGCCACCGCCGACATCGAGGAAGTTTGCAGGCTCACCCCCGTGTAGCTTGATCAGGTCCATCGTGGCCATCGCCAGGCCCGCACCATTCACCATGCAGGCGATGTTGCCGTCGAGCGAAACATAGTTGAGGTCGTGCTCGGCCGCTTTGCGCTCTGCTTCGTCTTCCTGAGTCGGGTCGCGCAATTCGGTGATGGCCGGCTGGCGGAAAAGCGCGCTGCCGTCGACATTGATCTTACCGTCGAGCGCAATGATATCGCCGGCCTTGTTGGTGATTAGCGGATTTACCTCGATCAGGCTCGCGTCCTTGTCGAGATACAGCCGGTACAGCTTCTTGACCAGGGCGCCGAACTGGCGCATTTGTTTCTTGTCCAGCCCCAGCCCGAAAGCGAGCTGGCGCGCCTGGTAGTCCTGCAGGCCCGCGTCCGGCGCCACTGCGACGGAGAAGATCTTCTCGGGTGTCTCAGCCGCGACCTGCTCGATGTCCATGCCGCCCGCCGCCGAGGCGATGAAGGAAATGCGACTGACCTCACGATCAACGAGCATCGACAGATACAGTTCGCGGTCGATCTCCGATCCTTCTTCTATATAGACGACATTGACCGGCAGGCCCTCCGGGCCCGTCTGGTAGGTCACAAGAGTCATGCCGAGCATTGCGTCGGCAAATTCCCGAACTTCATCGAGAGTGCGAGCGAGCTTGACGCCGCCCGCCTTGCCACGCCCACCCGTGTGGGCCTGTGCCTTCACGACCCAGAGGTCGCCACCAAGCTCCTGGGCGGCCTTGACAGCAGCGTTCGGGGAGTCAGCCGGGATGCCTCGAGGCACGGGGATGCCGTAGTCGGCGAACAATCGTTTCGATTGGTATTCGTGGAGATTCATTGAATTGTCATTCCTAGCCGGGAACGAGGGGAGCAGATCGCGTTTGCCGCGAAAAAGTCGCCGTATTTTGGAGGTTTGCGCGACCCATGTCCATATTCGGTCTACAATTCGCCCATGAATCAGGCACAGACTGACGGCTTCCTGAGACGGACCT
>JAAUYD010045582.1_pt1 | contig 9991 bp, 9 predicted proteins | sample 7278101 | NCBI WGS metagenome assembly JAAUYD01 (sample SAMN14350128, study PRJNA611818) | marine sediment metagenome | isolation source: surface marine sediment (0.6m) | place: French Polynesia: Moorea | collected 2018-08 | reverse complement strand
TGGTCAGAAAGACAAGATTGGTATTTTGGGGTAGATATGGGGATTTATTATGATCCCTATCAACCAGCGATCGTTCCTGATGGGTTTTTAAGTGTGGGGGTTCCTCGCATTGAAGTAAATTAGCAGCATTTTCTGGATTGATTTCTATCCAAATATCAATATCTTTCGTATAACGAGGATGTCCATGAACTGCTACAGCATAACCACCAAACACAAGATAGTTAACCTCATTATCGTTGAGAAATTGTATAAACTCTTTGAAGTCTTGGCTGAACATTTCGATATTTCCATTGATGATAATCTTGACGAATTTTTTCTAAGGTTTCTAGACGTTTTTGATAAGATTGAGTTCGCCAATAAGCAAAATCATTTTTTTGTTCTTTAAGTTGGATTTTTTTATAAATTATTTCCATTTTATCTCCGATGAATTGGCTTTATCATTACATTATACTTAATAGTTAACTGACTTCTAAGACCCTATGTACTCTAAACTTATAACCTGTTATATAAACCACAATATTGTTGTCACAGTTAGCTGTTTCTGGGACTGTATTTTAAAGTTTGGTGGTGAACATTTGTATTGTTTTTTTGTCAATGATTAACGAACCCGATGACCAATATCACCACGATAGTATTGACCAGGAAAATTAATCGCTTTCATGCAACTATAAACCGTCTCAATAGCTGCATTAAAATCTTTACCCACAGACGTAACCCCTAACACTCGTCCCCCGTCCGTTAAAAGGCGAGGGCTTTCTAACTTTGTTCCTGCATGAAACACTGTTGATCCTAGCTTTTCTGCCTCTGTTATCCCTGTAATAACCTTTCCCTTCTCATAACTTCCAGGATAACCCTCAGACGCAGCCACTACGCACACAGCACTACCGTCATACCATTGTAACGGGGGTAACTCTGCTAAACGACCTTCAACACAAGCCATCAACAACTCATCTAATGGTGTTTCTAATAAAGGTAACACTGCTTGAGTTTCAGGATCACCAAAGCGACAGTTATATTCTAGGACTTTAGGATCACCTTCCGGTGTCACCATTAACCCTGCATAGAGTACCCCACAATAATTAATCCCTTGTTGACGCAACGCTGACACAGTGGGTTCTAAAATCTCTGTTTGCACCCTTTCTAATAACTCAGGAGTGGCAATAGGTGCTGGTGCATAGGCCCCCATTCCCCCCGTATTGGGTCCGGTGTCCCCTTGTCCAATACGTTTATGATCTTGTGCTGGTAATAGAGTCCGTACCGTTTTACCATCGGTGAGGGCTAAAATAGACACCTCTTGCCCTTGTAAACATTCTTCAACGACAATTAGAGAAAAACCGGTTTCCATCAACTCATCCACTGCACTTTGTGCTTCTTCCACAGTTTGAGCGACGATAACCCCTTTCCCTGCTGCTAAGTTATCCGCTTTGATTACAATGGGCGCACCTTGTTGGGTAATATAAGCTTTAGCTGCGTTTGCATCGGTAAAGGTTTCCCCTTTGGCGATCGCAATACCGGCATCCGCCATCAACTTTTTTGCCCAAGACTTACTCGACTCAATTTGCGCCCCGACTTTAGTTGGGCCAAATACCTTAATATTATAGCGTTGAAGATAGTCTGTAATGCCGTTAGCCAAGGGAACTTCTGGCCCAACTACCACAAGATCAATACTGTGTTCCTTCACAAACTCAGCAATATTAGCAAAGTCATCCACTGCATATGGGAGATTTTCACATCTTTCTAATAAAGCGGTTCCTCCATTGCCAGGAGTACAAAAACACTGTTCTACTTGAGGAGATTGAAGTAGTTTCCAAGTCAGGGCGTGTTCTCGCCCTCCATTTCCAACAACTAAGACTTTCACGCTTTAATAATAGATAAATAAACCCATAGACATCATAAGTCTGTGAGTATTACCATTCCAACTATTTAATTATTAATTAATTATTGTTAAATAATGTTTCACATTTATACGGCTCAATCATTAGGACAGAAATGGGTTAAAACTTATCAAGAATTTTCACCCATTTTTGCTTGTATTTTAGGCTTTACTAATACGGGTTTAATTCCTGGTATTTCAGCAGCAGGGGCAACGCCAGAAGCAAGAAAATATACGGCGATCGCCGATGCAGAATTTTTAATTAATGGCGTACAATCTTCTTACCACTATCCTTTACCTCCTTTGACGCAAGGGGTTTCTCCTGTGTTTATTACTCGCGCTGTGGTCGAAACTTGCGACATTCCTATTTATTTATTTAATGCTGGTTTACCCATATTTCCTACTGTTCCTTTTATTGATTTAGGAGGGCAACCAGCTAACTGTTTAACCACAGGAAAAGCCTTACCATTACCATTAGTTTATAATCTATTTCAACAAGGATTAAATTGGGGAGAAAAATTAGCTAATCATTCTAAAAAAAAGTATTTAATTCTCAGTGAATGTGTCGTAGGTGGAACAACAACCGCCTTAGCTATTTTAACAGGATTAGGCATTAATGCCAGAGGCAAAGTCAATAGTAGCCATCCTAGTTGTAATCATGAACAAAAAGAATTAGTAGTAAAAGAAGGTTTCAAAAATGCTGGTTGTTCTTTGAATTCTAAACCGATTAATCCTTTTGAATTAGTAGCTGCTGTCGGTGATCCTATGCAAATTGTCGTAGCAGCAATGGCGATTACTGCTAGTCTAAAAACAGGGGTAATGTTAGCTGGTGGAACCCAAATGTTAGCCGTTTATGCTTTAATTAAAGCGATTATTAATACATCCGAATATCACGCTAATTTAGATAATATTATTGTAGGGACGACGCGCTGGGTTGCAGAAGATTCAACAGGGGATACTGTCGGGTTAGCTAAGTGTATTGGGACAGTTCCTTTAATAGCAACTCAACTAAATTTTTCTTATTCTTCCTATGAACAATTAAAAATATATGAACAAGGGTATGTTAAAGAAGGTGTGGGTGCCGGAGGATCTGCGATCGCTGCTTCTTTATCTTTTGCTTGGACTCAAGAAAAGTTATTAAATAGTATTGAAAATCTTATTAATAATTATCACCGAAACTATTATGATCGAGATCAGCTATAATCGTAATTAGAGACTGTTTATAAATAGAATCTTAAGACTGTAGGGTGGGCAAGTTAAAGACTTATCTAAACTAACTTCATCCTTGGAAACCTTGCCCACCCTACAAAATTCGTTGTTATTATTTCTTTAGGAACAGTCTCTTAGTTATCAGTACACAAGTTATCAATGAACTTTCGGTTAATTTATTAAAAAAAGCCTACTTTTAAGAAAAAGAAATTAAAAAAGTTATACAATCTTTATATAATTGTTGTCAGGTTATTTCTTTTGATTTAATCCTTCTTGAATCTGCGTGCAATTTGCGATCACAATATCAATTCTCATTTTGGGATAGCTTAATTCTAGCAAGTGCTTTGTCTGTTAATGTAGAAATTCTTTACTCTGAAGATATGCAAGATGGATTAATTATTATGAATAAACTAACAATTATTAACCCTTTTAAAAGATAATCTTACGCATTTTATTTTAGGAAAAATTACGGAGTTTTTCATATATTAATTAGATACTAGCTATAGTGACGATTCAAAATTTTTTTTATTATTTCAAAAACTTCTTTAAATGCAGTAAAATCAAAATCATTAAAACCTTCTTCTTTATCGTAGATATAGGTTGCAAAGTCATCTTTCGGCAATGCTACATTATTACTTTCTGAATCAAAAACTTTATCATCTATGATTTTGAGTTGATTAGATTTGAATTTATTTATTTCAGTAGTATTTAATTGAGGATTAGATAAATGTTTACCACTTTTTGAGTGAAATTCGTCGCTTAGAAAGAGTCTTCTATTGTTCTTGTCTGTGCGTTTAATTTCTGAATCTTGATAATAATGTTCAATACAAATCTCTTTAACATCTTGACGGTGTTTAGGGATAGGTATAGCAAATGAATAAACACCTTGCCGTTGATATCTATTTTGTAATCTTAGTTTTGATAAATTAACTGAAAATCCATTATCTTTAATAATTGTTATCAATTCGTCTGCAAGAACAAAGGTTTCGGAATCCTGAGAAAAATAGGCAAGACGATGAGGAAATTTGAATCGAGAAGTCGAAAAGGTGATATCGTCTGCATATCTAGTGTAAATACACCGATATTTCTTTGCTAATTTTTGAAGCTGAGAATCTAATCTGGCGCAAATCATGTTTGATATGATTGGTGAGGTAGGTGCGCCTTGTGGTAATTGATTATTATAACAACAAATTTGTGCTAATATGGTAGCAACTTCTTTAGTGCAATTATAAGGTTGTGCGATAAAAAGTCCTCGGACTCTTCCAAAATTAATAGACGGAAAAAAATCTTGATCTTCAAGATTTAAAATGTATCGTTGTTTGAGATGTCTCTTAGCATTAGTAACAATACTTTTTTGAATAGCAAAACCATGTACTGATGGTTTTACTTTATATACGCTACTCAAAACTTGATTAAGTTTATGTTGAATAATTTTTAAAGATGTTTGAGGGGTAGTAATTAATCTGTGTCCACCTGACTTTTTAGGGATTTTGAAGGTAGTATAGGCTTTATCTCTAGGATAAATATACAAATGATAGCGTAATTGATAGTCACTAACCTGGAGTAATTTAGCAACATCCTGGCGTGTTTTTAATTGCTCGAATTGTCTTTTTAATTCTTCTTGCGGTAAATCTAAAGACGTTGTCCCCATATCTGTTGGTAGAAACAAAATAGCTAGATACTTTGCAGTGTATTCTAACTTATTGCCCAACCCATAGCTATGCTAAGAGTTAAACTAAGGTGTAAGGGCATTTATCGTACCCATTGAAAACTAACCTCCGCAGTATCAACAGAGGGAATCAATAAGCTACAAGTATCTAGCTTTTTCAACTATAGATCATCAGTTTAGAAATTACAAGTTTTTTCTCAGTTTTATCGCTGATATCATAGGGTGCATTAATCTCAGTATACAAAGGTTAAAGGATTGATAATGAGGTAAAATAGGGATAAGAAGTTAAGTAAATAGAACTATGATTAATAATCAAGCAGAAATCAAAGTCAAAGTTCCCCTAGATATTGCTGAAACTTACTGGAATGCAACGGAAGAAGAACGCAAAAAAATAGAAGCAAAAATCGCCTTTTACCTTCAATCATCCACTTTATTGCGACAAGAATCCTTAGATAAATTATACAAAACAATGGATACCATTGGACAAAAAGCACAAGAGAGAGGTTTAACACCTGAAATCTTAAAATCTCTCTTAAATGAAGATGAATAGACGATTTGTTCTGGATACTAATATTATTGTTAGTTCGGTTTTATTGACCAAAAGTAAACCCAATACTGCTTTTAAGAAAGCTCAACAATTAGGAATTATTATTGTATCTCCTACAACTTGGCAAGAACTAGAAACTGTCTTGTTTCGTTCAAAATTTGACCGATATATTACCCTTGAAGAAAGACAGCAATTTCTATTAGATTTATCTCAAACCGTTGAATTTATTCTAGAAATGGGTTTTACGACAGATATTTGTCGAGATCCTAAAGATAATAAATATCTAGAATTAGCGGTTAATGGTCAAGCAGAATCTATTATTACAGGGGATCAAGACTTATTAATTTTATACCCTTTTCAATCAATTAATATTATTACAGTTCATGATTTTTTACTCAGCAATTAATTTAAAATAATCCTTTCAACTCAACCATAAACCACCCTATATAATTTCTAAGACAGGGAAGAGTCTCAATGTTTCAATTATTATTAACTTATTTTTCATTAATTTCTTTGAGTTTTGATGAGGAATCATTAAATTATCCATCAATGATTGCTTATCAACAAGTTGAAAATAACAGAATAATTGCTCAAAATAGCGATAAAAATGAACAATTTGATCGCTTAAAACAGGAATTAGAAAAAGCAGGATTTGAGGTTATTATTGCCTTACCACCGAAAAGAGGTGCGTATGGACTCTTACAAGTTACCACTAGAAAAATATGGATTAATCCAGTGGTTTTCGATCTTCATATTGCCCTACCAACTATTATCCATGAGTCGGTTCATGCGTCCCAAGTTTGTGCAGGAAACGGAGAAATAACGACATTAGGATTAACCCTAGAACCCATAAATCAAGCCCGTCCTTTTTTTCAAGGTTATACTGATACTCATCGTAAAGACTTAGAAAGAGAAGCATACACTGTACAAACACAACCCAATAGTTTTGAATTAGCTTTATCTCTATTAAAAGAAAATTGTCAGCTAAATTAGATCAAATTTCCCCCAATACTTCCTGAAAATTGAACTCAGGTGCAGCTAAAACAAACACAGTCGTTGGTAAATCTTGAGTCCATTGTTGTAGTCTTTCATAATTAGAAACAAACAACTGATTATCCGTAGGAGAAGGCATTCCTAAAAAGATAAAATCAGCCCCTTGGGACGACTGTTTAAGAATGGTGGCAAAGGTACGACCATCGGCTAAAATGATCTCAGATATGGCATCAATGCGTAAATCTTGTACTAATTTATCTAAATTAGATTGTGCCTCAATGACCGCACTTTCATCCGTCACCACTAACTTGAGATGAATCTGTCCTTTTTGAAACTTAGGATTAGAATGGAGCAAATAAGCCAAAATTAACATTAAACTCCCATTCCCTTGCATTCCTCCCCCCCACCAAACGTCAATACGAAAACGACGATTTTGTGACTCATCCCAAGGATCGTAAGATAAATCGGGGTTTTCTCGTAAAACAATTACATTGCGTTGTGCCTTATAAAGATTAGCAATCATTTGACAATAGCGATCGCGGTGAGTGGTTTGTTGAGAATCACCCAGTAAGATAGTATTAGGAACAATGGATCCTAACCCGTAGGTTTCTACCAGTCTTTCAGCCCCATCAAAGGGATCTGGTGCCGTAATTAACCTAACTAAAGCTTGTACCCCACGACGTTGTAAATAGTCTCGAATACGCTTTTCTAGGACAGCTTGACGGGCAACATCTCGTGATCCTTCTGGTAAAACACTGGAAACGGTAATTAATCCTCGGTTATGGGTCAATGCTTGTGCCAACTGAATTAAAGGCCAGCGTTTGGTTGGGGCCCCCGACAACACCAAAAATTGAGGCCGCCAGTTTTTTGTATCATCGGTGTGATCCGTTTGTAAAATGGCTGTACGTAAGATAGCCATCCAAATACCCCGTCTAACATCTCCCCACGTTACCATCAACTCCCGTTGACGTACCCAAAAATAGATAGCTATAACAACAATTCCTGCAACACAGGTAGCCACAGCATCGATGAGAAACATGACCCCTAAACAGCCGATCGCCCCCAATAGAGATAAAGTCCAATGCACTCTAAAAGAAGGACGAAAGGAAGGACTATTTAATAACCCTTCTACCCCCGCAGAAATATTTAATACAAGATAAGTAGTTAAGAAAAACATGGTTAAGACTGGGGCAATTAAATTTAAGTCCCCAATAAAAACAGCAGCGATCGCTACCACAAAAGTGACTAACGTGCCTATTCTGGGTTCATCGTTAGGGCCACTCCCTTGCCCTAAAAAGCGCATCCAACGGGGTAAAATGCCGTCTCTGGCCAACGCTTGAAGGATGCGTGGGGCCCCTAAAATACTACCGATGGCACTACTGAGGGTTGCCCCCCAAACCCCCAACGAAATAGCCGGTCCCCATAAAGCCATTCGCTGCATGATGAAGGGTTCTGCGATTAAGGTGCTACTATTAGCCCGTGTGGCTAAAAACACAGGTAAAGTAACATAAATAAGTAATCCTGTGCCTACGGCGGCCAAAGTGCCGATGGGTAAAGCTTTAATGGGATCACGCAAGTCTCCCGACATATTCACTCCAGCCATGATCCCTGTTACCGCAGGAAAAAATACAGCAAATACAGTCCAAAAGGGTTCTTTATTGCTCACCCACATTTCAATATGGGTTTCTTCTACAGGGTGTCCAAAATAGAAGGATAACAAGGAGAGAACAATAGCCCCCATAATAAAGTATTGGGCTTTGATGGCGATATCTGCTGAAGTATAAGCTAATATTCCGACTCCAACAGTAACAATTAAAGCAATGTAGAGTTGACTAAGATTTAAGTCAGGAAAAGCGGTGACTACACTTTCCGCAAAACCGATGGTATACAGGGCAACGGATAGGGCTTGGGCAAAATAGAGAGGAATACCGACTGCCCCTCCTGTTTCAATACCCAGAGAACGACTAATCATATAATAAGCCCCCCCAGTCCTCACCACTCGATCAGTGGCGATCGCACAAACAGAAAGAGCCGTTAAAAAGGTAATGAGGTTAGCTAAAATAACGATTAAGATTGTCCCAATTAACCCGGCATTCCCCACAACCCAACCAAAGCGTAAATACATGATTACGCCCAAGATGGTAAGAATGGAAGGGGTATAAACACCCCCAAAAGTCCCTAACCCGGATGGGTTATCTTCAACGGGAGACTGGGGGGTGGGTGGTTTTGAGGGAAAGGGCAATTTCACAGATGACTCTAACCGTGTCTAGTGGATCATCGTTATTATGCCAGATTTTTGATTGTTGAAACGCATCAGGTACTTTCTGATTCTTGATTTTCTTGAGTTTCCTTTTGATCCACCGTTTCTGTTGTTTTTTCGGCTTCTTTAGAAGCCCGTTTTTTCCGATCTGCTTCTAAAGTATCTTCAATAACTGTCAATAATTGCTGCATTTTATCTAAGTTACTGCGATAGAGATCGAGATCCTTTTGTAGTTTTTCTGAGGGAAACTTAAGGGCTTCAGAGACTTCTTTGATGGTTTCGGTGCGTTTTTCTTCGTCTTTTACTAAATCAGCATCAATTTCCATTAATAATGTATATAATCCTACCGCAAAGAGGCGACTGTACTTAAATTTAGGATTAGTTGCGATCGCACTAAAGGTTCCCCATAAGATTCCTTCTCCTCCCTGGCCATTGGTAACATCGGTGAGTTTGTCTTTAAAGTCACCAATAGACAAGTCTTTGGCTTCATTTAATATGGCTTCAGCGTCTTGATGATACTGTTCGCTATTTCCCTCTACTGCTTGACATAAGCCGTTAAAAATAGAGGTTTTATCCCCTTCAGGCTTATATCCCTGCATAAACCGTTCAAATGAGGTAACAACGCCCAAAGTATAGACAGGATCGTAGCGAAAATCCACGTTAACCGACAGTAGGTGCATTTCTACTAACAATTCTTCCACAAACCGCCGATAAATGGAATTTATGGGGCGAGTGTGATAGGTATAAAATTTACGCTTGGTATCAGAAACAGTACGAATATTATCCACGAAGTAGAAATAAATAAATTTTCAATAGTAACCGTTATCTATTGTCCCCTGTAAGGAGTCCTTTGCCAAGTGATCGGAGTGTGGGAAGGGTGGGGAGTTTGGGGAGTGATCGGAGTTTGGGAGGGGTGGGGAGTGTGGGAAGGGTGGGGAGTTTGGAGTGTGGGAAAGGTGGGGAGTGTGGGAGGGGTGGGGAGAATTTGTATTTTGAGCGTTAATCTATTGATATGTTCCCTTTGCTCTCTTTCTCAACCTCTATAATTATGTCAAGGCTAAGACACTTATAAAATTTCAAAACCTTGTAGGGTGGGCATTGCCCACCTTACCATAACGTTCTAACTTCCCTTTTGCCTCTAAAAAAATGAAAGCATCAACAGTTATAAGCAGTTATAAAGAAGGAAGACGGGACTTCTCAGGAGAAAAACTGAGGGGAGGGAACTTTGCGGAACAAAACTTATCAGGGGCTAACTTTAGTCACTGTGATATTCGAGGGGCTAACTTTAAAGGGGCAAACCTCATAGGGGCAAACTTTACAGGAGCGATCGCAGGGTTACAAAAACGCTGGATGATAGGGTTATTATTAGTAGCTTTAGTATTGATGGCTTTGTCGGGTTTAATGTGTGGCATTTCAGGATCTTTTGTAGTATTTATTTTT
>JAAUYD010036248.1_pt1 | contig 9991 bp, 9 predicted proteins | sample 7278101 | NCBI WGS metagenome assembly JAAUYD01 (sample SAMN14350128, study PRJNA611818) | marine sediment metagenome | isolation source: surface marine sediment (0.6m) | place: French Polynesia: Moorea | collected 2018-08 | reverse complement strand
GGAAAATCCGGCCTTTCAGTCCAGCGAGGATACCCGGAAAGGCGATTTGAAGAATATCATCGATGGGGACTCCAATCCCCTGGAGACGTTAATTCAGAAGCTTGATCGGGAACGACGGATCAGGGCTATAAAGGTCATCAGGAAGACAACCGCCGGGATGTCGGAAAACGATCAGCTTTTGGTAAAGCTTGTTTATGGATCGGACCGGTCTTTGTCCGCGGCTGCAAAAGTTCTTGGTCTACCGGCGTCGACTGCCAGAAATCGCTTGAAAAGACTGTTGACAACATACAGGGAATCTTTACTGGCCGAAGGGATCCGAGAACCGTAGACCCTCAACGTCTGTCGGTTAAAACTGTCCGTCTAACTAGATAGAGGTCAAATATGGGTAAATGGATGAATGAAACGATAATCCCCTCACATGCGTCGCCATCCGAGGACCATATTCCAATTGAGGATCTGGCACGCCTGGCAGAAGGCGTGGTCGACAAGACCGAAAGGCAGCACCTGCTCGATCATCTCAACCGGTGTCAACGGTGTTATCAAATTTTGCAAGAAACCCTGGTAGATATTTCCGTTGAAGAGCCCGTGCGACCTGTCGCTGTCCCCTGGTGGAAGACACGATTGTTTTATGCTCTGGCGGTCTCTATTTTGTTGGTCATGCTTGTCGGCGGACCGCCAGCATTGAAACACTGGACACAGCGTTCACCGGCCATTACAGCTTCACTGGATTTGGATCCGGCGCTAAAAGATATCCTGATGGAAAATGATGCGCTCAAATGGAAAGAGAAGGGCCGCATAAACCGCCTCGTGACCGCTTTGCAGCAGCGGGGACTTGAGGTGAAAGATCTGGATTCTGTTGTGCTTGCAAAGCCTTACTATCAGAAAAAAAGCTTGTTCGGACCCAAAGAAGTTCTGCATATTCGGATTGAAAACAAGGTGGCTTATCTGGACATCGAGGAAAAATGAGAAAGACCCTCGGAAGGAGGATATCCGAAGGATAAAAGCCGTTTTTTACCGATGTAATTTGAAGTGGAGGGGCTCGAATTAGATAACTCCAATACTATCATTTGATGCTACCAAGTCAATTTCCCTCGAACATAAATACCCCTTAGTTCTTATCAACATCCCATTGGTCATCAAACCCGTCTGCCAGGCTGGCAACTCTGATGATCGGCGACACCGTTAAAAAACCTGAAAATAAAACCGACAGAATCTGACCAGTCTTTAAGAGTTGTCCGTCTAATACCATAGAGGCCCAATTGGGTAGAGGTCACCCCTATCTGTAAAACTAAAATCTGACAGGAGGGCGCAATGCGTGAAATTGCTAAAAAAAAAACTGACTTGAGTCAGAGAACGCGGCTCTTGAGGAACCTGATACTTTTGTTAACACTTCTTACCGCCACACGAGGGGAAATATTTGCGGCCGCAGACACATCTCCCACCATCCGGCTGTTTCCGACCACGGTTGTCGAAAACATCAAACATACCGGCGAGGCAGCCAAGGCCATGGAGGCAGATCTTCAGGGTGTGATTGACCGTCTCAATCAGCAAGAAGAACTGTATATGGCCAGCAAATGCGAAGGGGCGTCCGCCGAGCCGGGTTGCAGCGAGATCGCCAACCAGCTAAGTCAGACCTATCTTGAAATGCTGGATTTGATGGAGACCCGCCTGCCGGGTATGGAGGACTCGGTCAAAGCCACTGGCGTCAGCCTTGAAAAACGCATTCGTCAGGAATTGGGACACAAGACCACCCCGCGGGGTCTGCAGAAACTGCTTGAAAAAACAATACAAAAATCGGACGCCGCTCCCCGTTACAAGCGGCCTTCGCGAAAATTAAGCGAAAAATTCAGGCAATATTATAACCTTGTGGCCATGAGATCCTCTGCAGATTCAGGTGGTTCCCTGGCCGCCGTGGCTGCCGAAATCTATCTTGATACCCAGGAAGTTCAGGATCTGATAGCACTGACACGCGATGAAATCGGCCGCGCCAAACTCATGATCGACCTAGACCAGGCTTACGGTGTCATCACCCCGGAAATGTTCGAGATGGTCGCTCAGGTCAAGACCATATTATTTGGCGATTCCGGTGGATCAGAGGGTATCCCGGGACCTCCGCCAGGAAGCACCAAGGCTGAATATCAAAGTCCTCTGGAACAGTAATGAGAAAGACTTAAATTTTATATTCGAATTTCGTATGTTACATGACCTCACTGCTTTTTCTTTAGTCGGTAGGGCCTTTCCGGTTTTACCACTACAAGGGATTGATTAAGATTGGAAATCCCCGGATACCAATGGAGGAAATCATCATGATGCGCCTGTTACACTCAATCTATCGTGATAAAAAACTGCTTTTGACCCTATTCCTACTGAATTTTCTGATTTTATCGTGCGGGAATCAAAAGCTATTGAAGCCGTCCTGCATCCTGCCCTCAGGCGTCGACCTTGAAGAGGCCTTAGCCCATTCCAGAAAAGATCTGGGACATTTTGAATGTGAGACCCGGTTTGACAGTTACTATCAAAGGCTCATTGAAGTTGCCAAACGCGACCCGGATATGGAGAACAAGCGCCGGTTCAGTGAATTTCTGGAATGGGCCCATGATGAGGGTATTATTGATAAGATTCAGGCCCGAAACTATTACAATCGATATTTCAATACGACCTTCATGTCGCTGCCGGATGATTACAATGTTTGCTCCTCCTGTATCGAGGACACCCAAAAAGATATCGAGAATCAAATGGAAAATGAGCTTCGCCAGAAGGAAGAGGGCCTGTTGAAGGCCTGCCGAGATAAAAATGCTTACTACGCCGCATCAGATCAATATAATTCAATTCTGCTGCTGCTGGACGCCACCTGCAGGTCGTGTCGTAATTGAAACCACAGGAAGTCGTATTATGGAAACCAAACGAAACTCTACCGGCGGTTTTTCGGGAGGCGTTATTTCCGGTGCCCTGGGCGCACTGTTTCTCGCCATTGCGCTGCTGTATGTGTTGAATATGTCCGAAATACTGGCAATATCCGTGTTGGATGTCCCAAGCATTCAGCGAATGTTGTCATGGGCTTATGAAAACCTAAAACTGTCTGTTGTTCCGTTTTTTTTAGTGCTCTTATTTTATACCGGCGCTCTTCGGCGTTTAAAGTCTTTTCTAAAAGATCATGGCGTTTCCCCTGAAAAGATAGCCCAGGCCGATCATCAGGTGGATATATTGATTAACCTATTTTTCGGCATCGGTGTGATCTGGACGGCGATCGGCATGCGGGGAGCCCTATTGCAAGGGCTCGACGGCTTGACTGCCGATTCGGCCGCCAAGCTCGGGGCCTTTGCCATATTGCAGCGACTTGTTGACGGCGGAATTTTACTGGCACTTTCCACGACCATCGTCGGAGCTGTGGGCGGGTATGCGCTACGTCTAATAAAATCCCTGGTGGTCGGCACCCAGGTGCGAGCCTACTTCAACCGGTTGGCCGATCAACAGGCCGATGCGGTAAACATCGTCCTGAAATCTATCGACGAGAAACTCGGCGTTTTAATATCCTGCGCGGAGAATCGACCGCCTGAAGACCACTGAAGGTTTCAGCGTTCAGCTCAACCACCGGCTAAAAATAGACCGGTCAAATCGAAAAAGAAACTTTGTCGTTCCCAAGCGTCAGGTAACGCCTGCGGCGCAATCTGACCTACGAGGTTTTTGAGATATGGTATCCGACCATGAAGTCCGGCGGTGATGAACATCGGCCGCCCGGTGGTTTCATAACGCCGAATGTGGGTCACCAATTGTCTGCGAGATTCTCATCATTGTGTAGGTCAGGGTGCGAGCGAAGCGAGTTCCCTGACATATTATCTCGTTTCGGAGTAGCCGATGAATTCATTACATCCGCTATCGATGCTCAGTTGCCGGAGCAATCCGCTCTTGTTTGACGATGCCGAAATGCTGCAAACCGATGTCATGCGGTTTTTTTCGATATTGTGTTTGTGCCTGATGGCCATATTTGCCCTTGTCAAAGCACTTCCCATGGCACCGCCTAAAGCCGGTCCCGCCATTGCCGTACCGGCCGATCGAAAAGCGGAGGTCAAAAAGCTTCAGGAGAAAATAACCGTGCTCAAAAAAAAGCTTGAGGCGATGCAAAATCAGGTAAAATCGGCCGCGGCTGCCATCGAACAAGCATCTGCCCGGGCCGTCAAGGCGACCCAGACAGAAGAAGCTGCCCGTGCCCGGGTGGCTGGCCTGAAGACCGAATTGGAAAAAGTTTCCCGAACCCTTGTCGATACCAGGCGGGACATTGGAACGCGGGAATTGAAATTGGCGCAGATTTTGGAAGATATTGAGGACAAGCGGCAGCTGCGTGCCGCGTTAAAAGACCAAATTGAAAACGAAACTCAAAGTCTGGCAAAAATCCGCCAAAAGATTCAGCGGGTGGAAGAAAAGCTTGAGAGGAATTCTTCTCAAAATCGTCAATCCACCCGAAAGGCAGCCGAAAGCCAACCAATGACGTCGCCTGCCCGACAAGGATTTACACTCCGGTTTGCTTCAGATGAGGTTTTGAACAAGCTCATCTCAGACGGAAAAGTTAACTTTTATGCTATCGCCGGCAATAATGCCTGGCGACTGAGGCTTTCAGGGGAAAGACCGATTTATATTGCCGCTAGATCCCCACAACAAATTTATGAAATGGAAACCCGCACCGTGCCCTCTGGTTATGCTGAGGTTTTTCAGCGGCAAATTGCTGCTTTCGGCCGGCGTAATGTCACCTGGGGCGTCACTTTGCCAGGACCTACGGCGGGATCTATCCGCCAATTAATCAGGAACCGGGAGGGGGGCGAACTGATTATCATGGCAGACGGCGGAGTAAATCTGAATTGAATACAATGGCAAACATAAAGATCAAGGTGCTGCCGGTTATTGTCATTTGTGTCTGGGCAGGACTGTATGATTGCACCCGCCATCATGTGGCACCTAAAATTGAGCAACCGTTGGATTCGCCCACATTGGAATCCTGGCTGGATAATACCCTTATCCCCTATCTGGTGGAGCAACTTTCCAAACACCCGCGATTTAAAAGGCAGCCCATTTTGCTGGTCCGAATGCAAGGCGACAATGTCCAGTCCCATATTGATGATCTAACCGATCCAATCCGCCAACAAATCATGGATGGTTTGCTGAGTCAACCGGACTTGGATCTTTCCTGGCGTCCTGCAATTCAGCCCTGGAAACACCATCTTAAACTGGATGATGTTTCCTGCGGTGATTTTCGTAAAATCCATTACTATATCGGTATCGACTGCGGACTGAACCGGGTGGAGGGAGCTCTTTATGTAAAGGTGCGTGCCTTGAACCTGGCTGAGGAAAAATGGGTATCCGGCTTCGGCAAAACCTGGCAGGGAGCGCCGACCGAGCTGCAGCGGGAAGCTTTGAAACGTGAGCAACCGGATAACTACCTGCGTGGTCTGCGACCTTTGCCATTTACCGACCGGCAACCGGATTTTCTGGCAGCTTATCTTGCGCGTAATTTAAGTTGCCTAATGCGGCAGGGGGAAGAAGATGAGCCGGTGGTATATGTTAAAAATAATGCAGACCACAACCCTAGGATTTTTCATGTAACAATGGCGCTTTTGGAAAAATATCTGGCACGGTTCCGGGAGGTCGAGGTCACCGATGATCCGAATCAAGCGAACATCACGGTGATCAGTCAGATACATGCAATACATAAAAACTTGCACCAGATCTGGGTGGCAGCCAGATACCTTAAGGATGGGAACTATTTGCCCGGTGCGGAAACCGAAGCTTATGTGCTGATTGACTTGCCGAAACCAACCATGGTGACCGTCAACCAACCACCCAACCGTCCCAATCCCAACCGTCTTTTAAATCAAACCAATAAACCTTTGCTGATTTCCTCATTCGACCTGATCACACCTATGGAATCGGCAGATTGCGCAACCGGTTCTCCCTGGAAATTCGGCATGCGGCAGATCGCATCGCGTGGCCGCCTTCCCTCAGGAGGCTGTCTGGCGATTGAGATCGGCTTGTCCGAAACAGCCTTTGTCTTCCTTGTGGGTCAGGATGCTGATGGCATGCAAACGACACTGTTTCCATCCGATTGTCCGGCATTCAGAAATATTACTGTCATGCGGCAACCCGGGGATTTGATGCGATTTCCGCCGCTTACCGGCTCGGGTCAAGATACCTTGATGTTGGATTCTTCTCCCGGGTTGGAAAGGGTATACGCAATTGCGATCACCGAAAAAGAACTGGCAGAACGATTTGCCGGCCGCCTGGCGGCGTACCGGGGGTTGTGCCGCCCGCCAATTCATTTTGCCAGCGCTTGGCCAAGTGGTCCATCTGCAAGTCCTGAGCAGCGGGTCCGGCAATGGCAGAACTACTTGAAGCACCTGTCTGACAGGTTTCCGGGTATGGTCGAGTGGCGCGAAATCCTTTTTTGGCATGATCCGCTATGAATCATTTTATCTGTCCGGCAAAATTGATGATCTGCATATTATTGCTTGGATACGCGCAACCGGGTTTCAGCGCGGTCAAACATATTGAGCCGGATGTTGAAGCTCTTTGGAAGCAATATCTGGCTGATGATGTTCGAAAATTCCCCGCAATTCAGTATCCATTTGATGACTGCTTTAAACTAGCGGCCGAAAGATACAACCTCCCTTTGACGCTTCTTCTGGCAGTTTCACGCGGGGAATCCAACTTTAATCCCAGAGCAAAATCAGACCGAAACTGCCATGGTTTGATGCAAATTCTTTGGCCTCAAACGGCCAATCATCTGGGAATCCGACAGTTGGAGGCCTTGTATGATCCTTGCACCAATATCACTGCCGGGGCGAAATATCTCAGGGAACTGCTCGACCGCTATAGCGGCAATTTGCACCTGACCCTGGCAGCCTATAACTATGGTCCCAATCGCATCCGCAAAGATTCCAAGGCCGGCAGCATTCCCAAAGGTGCACGGTGGTACAGCAGCTATATCTATCACCATTTAAAGCAGATTCTGGATGGTTCGACTGTTACCACAGGCACATCCGGACGCAAAGGACGGTTGCGCTACAATCCGAATCAACAGCTAGAAATTATAACTTTCACCAAGCCATACCGGGCAGCGGGATTTTATCGATACCTCAAAGCCAGGGCTCCCGGATTGAACCTGGACTGGTACCGATTGGGATTGGGCCGATATCAGGTTGTGTTGCTCTATGCCGATAAACACGCGCTGCAACAAGGCAGGAAAAAATTAAGGAATCTGGGAATAAGCGTCGAAAGCAGGTAAGCCGGATTTTGCACTCGAAGGCATTGCTCTAAATGAGCCAAAAAAGAATTTTTACTTGTTCATTTTTTGTAAACCAATTTCAATTTGATTCGTCATAATGAGAATAGGAGACACCTATTACCTGAATCTTGAAAAATCCAGGTATTTAACCACTAACCAATATCGAATAAAAATCAGCGGCCACCAGCAGAGGGTCGCTGCGGTCCCTTCGAGGGGCCTTCCTCAAACCCTCAGCTCTGCTGGTGGTCGCTGATTCCCAATCGGCATCGTTCAAGGAGGCAAAATGGCCGATAACAAAAAGCGGTCAAACGGACTGCTATCATTCGTCATATTGCTTGTGTTGCTGTCTATCATTATGGTTTCGACGGCCCGCAGTGCTGATCGGGCCTTGCTGATCGGTGTCGGCCGATATGCCCAATTTGAGGAAAGACTGAACGGGGTCAGCCTGGATATTGCTATGATGAGGGAAGTCTCCCACCTGATGGGATTTAAAGAACATGAAATTAAGGTGTTGCAACATGAACAGGCTTCCAGTGACGAGGTATATGATACTATTGAAAACTGGCTGATCAGCGGACCGGAGCCGGAAGACCGGGTGCTACTTTATTTCAGCGGACATGGATCTCAGATACCAGATGAAAACAATGATGAGACAGACCAATTTGATGAGGTCTTGCTACTCTACGATACCTCTTTCAAAGAAATCGGCGGGCGGCAAAGCCTTAGCGGCGTTTTGGTTGACGATCACCTGAACGGGATGCTGGCGAGAATGAAAAGCCGCAATGTTTTGGTGATATTAGATGCCTGCCATAGCGGCTCCGCCACCAAGCGCATCCGGTTGTCTACCCGATCGTTTGAGACCGGCTCGGCCAAGGTTAAATACTTCTACTACTCGCCCACATTGGAAGCCGCCGGCGGCAGCGGCAGTTTCGATCTGATGAAACCGCAGGCCTCGTCGGCGGACATGAATCATTATGTCGCAATTGCAGCCTGCCGTGATAATGAAAAAACAGTTACCACCGCTCAGGGTAGTATTTTTACCTTGGGACTGCTGAAGACCATTCGTTCCGCTGCAGCTTCAGGCACCAGTATTACCCCTGAGAAACTGCAGATCGGGGCGCAAGAATATATTCGCAGCCAGATTCGACCTGATCAGGCTGCTTTTCATCCCCAAATTGCCGGGAATATCCTTTTGAGGAATTATCCCCTAGCCTTGGTGTCTCCGGGGGAAAACCGCTTCGTGCGGCAGAAACTGGAATCGCTGGTGTACAAAAGCATTGAATCCCTCAGGATCCAACTGAACAAAACCTGCTTCGAACCGGATGAGGTCCTTAAGCTATCCGTCTGGGTACCTGAACCGGGGTATTTGAACATTCTGCATATTGGTGCTGATGATCATGCGATCGTGCTGTTTCCAAACCGGTATCACCCGCATAATGCCGTTGAGAGGGGCAATATTACCCTTCCAAACAGGCGCATGGATTTTGAGATGGTGGCCGAAGGTCCTTCCGGAGAGAATCTGATTGCCGCCTTTCTGACCCGATCTCCCCTTAACGGATATCAAGACGGTTTCAAGGATGCAAAGGGTGTTCTGGCTGAGCTGTCGCCAAACTCAACACGATCGCTGGTATTGCGGCAAGGTGCAGGCTGGCTTGCTGCCGGTAAGATCGCCGCTAAAATTAGAAGAAAAGGGCAATGTCAGATAGAGTAGGCCCTGATTTATTACCTGAATTTTGGATCTGTGGAATCGCTATACTCTATCAATTTACGATCAGAGATTGAAATCTTAGATGCCGTTTATCGGAGGCAGGAATGAAGATATTGAGTTGGACAGGGAGCTTAATTGCACTTTTCATATGGTACAATTCTTCCCAGGCCGTGGACTGCCGGTTGGGTCAAACCTATTATTCTCGGGCAAAGTCAGCCGTCGATGCCGGGCGAAGTATCGAATACCTCCATCGATCTGTAAGTGTGTGTCCCAATTTCAACGCCTGGTATATGCTTGGGCTGATTTACAGAGATCAGGCCAAAACGAATGAGGCCATGGCTGCCTTCGCGCAGGCCTGGCAAATGGCTGCAACGCCAAAGGCCGCAGCGAGCGCACTGGCACGCCGGGGAGAATTACTGGCAGCAACCGGCCAAGCTTTCCAGGCGCTGCGAGCGATCGAAGCGGCTAAGCGATTATACCCCACGCCTGCACCTGACTGGTTGGAAAAAGAACTTAAAAATATCAGAACCCGGTATTACCAGAGCGGTATGACGGCGGATGCAATTGCCTCAGCGCTGCAGGCCGACGCCCTGATTCGTGAGGAGCGGAGATTTGCGATCCGGCCCGGCGTGAACATACCGGTCCAGTTTGAATTCGACAGGTCCGAATTAAATATCAGCGGGGTCCGTCAGGTAGCAGAGTTGGGCGAAGCCTTGACCCGGGATAGCATTCGATCCTGGTCTTTTCTTCTCGTGGGCCACACCGACAAACGGGGACCACCGGCCTACAACCAAATTCTATCTGAACGACGGGCGCAATCGGTAAGAGAGGAGCTGGAACGACAGTATCCAGCTCTTGTTAGAAGATTAAAAACAGAAGGACGAGGGGAATCAGAGCCCCTCTATGAGGGTGACACCGAAACGGAGCATATGCTCAACCGGCGGGTTAAAGTGACATTGATTGAGAATGACTAACGCATGCCTAAAATCGATAATATGGGTGCTCGGCAT
>JAAUYD010299892.1_pt1 | contig 9992 bp, 10 predicted proteins | sample 7278101 | NCBI WGS metagenome assembly JAAUYD01 (sample SAMN14350128, study PRJNA611818) | marine sediment metagenome | isolation source: surface marine sediment (0.6m) | place: French Polynesia: Moorea | collected 2018-08 | reverse complement strand
GTCATAAAGACTACCAATTAACCTTACTATCTTAACAGGTTAGGACTCTACTGACATCTTGCACCTTCAAACTCAATCATAAATTTGTCTGAGGCAGGAGTGGAAAGGCAGTAGGCAGGAGGTTTAATATATAGCAGAAGAGTGAAATTATAGATAATAAGGCATTTAAAAGTTAAATCATCCTATTTTTAAGTTTTTTTCCTCCCTTCTGCCTCCTGCCCCCTGCCTTCCGCCTCTAATCATTAAGTATTTTTGTTCTGATGCAAGATGTGAGTCTACAATCTTCAACTAACAGGTAAGATAATTTTTGATGATTGGTCAGGTTGACTCCAGAGCTTTATAGTAATAATTTTAGCATCAATTAATCGTTCTTCATTGGGGGTTTTTCCTGTTCCTGTATTCAAAGCATAAGCTGGAAAACAAGCACCACTTAAACTGAGTCTTAAACAGCTATCTTTTTTGATTTTAATGCAAGTAGGTTGTAGAGGAATTGTTATGGGTAATTCATCTGAGTTTATTCTAGTATAACCTTGACTAAAATTATAAACTTTTTCATCTGGTTTGACTTCTGACAAAATTGCACAAATATCAAAGCTTTTTGTATCTGCTGTACAATAAATTTCAAGAAAAGGTGTGCCACTAATTGATAAATTTTTCGCTAACTTTTCAGAAGTATAAGTTATAATATCGAAACGAGTATCTAATTGAGAACGGTCAAATGAACCGAATGGAATACTAGCATGACCTCCTAAAGATGGAACTGGTCGCCAAGGATCATGAACGATGATATCATGAAAATTATTATCAGGAACTATGTCAATTAATTTACCGTTATCTTCTTGAATATTAGCTAAACCTTGACTAAAAAGATAATAACTTTTTTCTTGTTTCTTAGTCCAAGTTTTAGAATAGTTCCATTGATTACTTCCCATTTCAAATAATGATACGGTTTGAGAATATATATGATTAATCTCTTTACCTTTAAGAAAATAATCAAACCAATCAATTTGATATTGATCCACAAAACTACAAGCTGATTTTGTATAGTTGTGATTCCCTAGTTTTGACCCCCAAGGAATATGACCCCAAGGACCAATAATTAAGTTTTGGGGATAATTACTCCTATGTTTCATGGCATTATATAAATTCATAGTTCCCCGTAAATAAGGGTCAAACCATCCCCCAATATGTAACATAGGTAAATCTAGTTTATCTATGAATGTTATGGGGGATAAATTACTCCAATAATCATCAGGATAGGGATGATTGATCCAGTCATGATAGAAAGAATTAGAAGCCAATGCTTTCATCAAGTTTGGGTAAGCAGAAATGGGATCAGATAAAGGTAAATTGTGAGAAGCATCATAGAGTTGATGAAAAGCGGTACTATCCCCTTTTAATCTGGCTGTTTCTGCTGCTAATTGGATCGCCCAACCTAAATTAGTTTGTAAACAAAACGCGCCATTTTCATATCCCCAGTCATGATATAAATCATAAGCAATCATAGCAGGACATATCGTTTTTAATGCTTCTAGTTGAGTTGAAGCTGCATATAATTGGGTCATTCCTTGATAAGAAAACCCATACATACCTATTTTTGTTGTACTTTTAGGTAACTGAGAAACCCAATTTATTGTATCAAAACTGTCTGCTATTTCATTAGCAAATAAATCAAACTCTCCTTCAGATGTACCTCTTCCTCTAACATCTTGAATAACGACAATATACCCGTGAGAAGCATACCAACTAGGATGAGCATAAACTACTGTTGAGGCTATTTTTCTCCCATAAGGTTGTCGCATTAATAAAATAGGAAAAGACTCGCTGCTGTGGGGTCGATAAATATCAGCATCGAGACGAATTCCATCCCGTGTGGTTAACGATAAGGTTTCTTGTTTAATCTGATACATTTCTTTATTTTAAACGATTAAAAAAGAACTAATTAGTAACAGTTTTTCCTCCATAAGTTTCGATTAATTTTTCATCATTATCATCAGCAATAGTTGCCACTAAAGTAATAGCACGAGAAATTTCTCCTGGAGATAAATCTGCAACAGTACGCTGACTTAAAACAACAATTTGATTATTCATAATCCCAAAACGAGTTTCGAGAGTTTCCTCCCCATTCATCTCTAATAATTTTCGCATTAAACCCAGTTCATCTTTAGCAGGAAGGGTTAACACTGGGGACCAAACCGTTAATAAATCTTCTTCTGTTTCTCCTGTTAGTTGAACATAAGTTTCCACACTCCCATATTGAAACTTCCAAAGGTATCCTTGATCATCATGATGTACCATTGCACTATCATTTTGTTGTAAGCTATCGATGACCGTTTCTATGGCTTCTTTATGGCTGATTTCGGTGCTAGTAAAATTATCGGGTAACATATATTCAGTGGTTGCGTTAGTCATAATGAGTAAATAATGGTTAATGACTTGGTGGTATACTTTCCTATTATCTCTTGTTAAGGGAACCAAAAAACAACATTTTGTGAAGATATCTAAAAATTGAGTCCCTCTTAGGAGAAAATGGCCTGAGTCGTTATGCTTATAGTTATGGTAATGTCTGGTTTTCCCTCAGCTTTAGTCCGTGAAACCCTTAATGCTTCTAATAAAGAAGAAGATACGCGATCGCGCATTCTTAAAGCGGCCTTGCGTCTGTTTGCCGCTAAAGGCTATGATGGCACAACCACCAAAGACTTAGCAAAGAAAGCAAAGGTAGCAGAAGGAACCTTATTCCGCTATTTTCCTAATAAAAAAGCCATTTTAATCGAAGTTGCAACCCAAGGATGGGTTGAAATTTTAACGGACTTATTAACAGAATTAAGTGAGATGGGTAATTACAAAGCTGTAGCGCAAGTGATGCGACGACGGGTGTTAAGAATGCAGGAAAATAATGATTTATTAAAAGTCTGTTTTATTGAAGCACAATTTCATCAAGAATTACGGGAAAAAATACAGTCAGAAGTGATTATTAAAATGACAGATGTAGCAGAAGCTTTCTTTGAAACTGCTATGGAAAAAGGGATTTATCGTCGGATGAACCCGAAAATTGTTGCTCAAGTTTTCTTAGGAATGTTTGCTATTGCCGGGTTTTCTTCAGAAACCATTATCACCCCGGAAGCTTCTCCTCAAGCATTACAAGAAATGGCTGAGGGGATAGCAGATATATTTTTGCATGGGGTTTTAGCTTGATATTGATACATTAAAAGGTACAAAGTCTATTTAATATTCCTGTACATAGTTGGGATGAACCCAGAGAAAATCACCTCGTTTATTTTGAACTCTTTCTAATCCACCAAAGCTAGGATCTTTTTGTTGCAGAAGGTGATGTAATTGTTTTAAAATAGAACCTCTAGCTTTAATGATTTTAACTGAATTAGAACCAGATGGTTCATATTCCCAGTCATCATTTTCTGTCCCCCATTTATCTAATAAATCATTTCCTTTGAGCAAAGAATCAGTAGATTTAACCCCGAATTCAAGTTGTTCAGCGATCGCTTTATATTCTGTATCATCAGTATTTAATTTTGTGGTAGGAATAACCATTGGTAAGGCAAGTTTAAGGGTTATAGAAATAACTCGAATTATAGGGGAAGCTTGTTGAAACCACTCTCTCGTTAATTCAATTTCATAAACTCCGCTAGTATTATTATTATTAATCGTTGGTAATGGAAGACGTGAATGTTCACACCATAAAGTAATACGAAATGGTTCTTTTATCCAATTTTTTAGATTGAAGAATTGTTTATTAATTGGTTCAATATGAAATAATCTAGGGCCGTCTTTTGCTGGATCTCTTAATGTATTTAATAAGAAGTTAAATTTTTCATTAGATACAGTCATAGAAGTTTTAATTTCAGCACTTAAATTATTGACTTGAGTATCTAAATCGTTCATAGATTGATTCATTATAATCATTTCTTGACGATGTTTTTCAAGGATAGAAATAAGTTGATTTTGATCCCATTCTTCTGCAATTATATTAACTGCCATTAAATCATCAATCTTATGAAACTTGCGACAAACAGGACAACGAACTTTAGATATTTCTTCTTCTTTAAATTCTATAATTTCGTCTTTTTCAATTAATCCTTGACAATATCTTCAATAAAAGCACGTCCTTCAAATCCATTATCCAGTAACATTCCCGTCTTCCAATGACAACTATTATCATAGTTTTGACGACCCAGAGAATAAGGATGAAATCTAACAATTAAACGATATATTAATCCTTCTGCTTGTTCTGTGCGTCCTGTTTGAACATCAGTAATACGACAAACTTCTGTTAATTCTTTATCCCCTGATTTCAAAACCCATTCATCTTCCCAATGTTGAGGACGTTGACTCGGAACCAACTGAGCAATTAAATTTGTAGGTGGTGCATCAGCATCAGGTAGTTCTACTTGATAAGAAAGATCACACCGTTCCATTAGTTTACGAAAAATAGGATGTAAAGGTTCAGGATAACGATCTTCACCCCGTTTAGGGTCATTCCATAACTCACTAAGTTGTTCATGAGTGACTAAACCAAAATTATTTTTTACCTCTCTACTTTCTAAGACAAAACTAATCGCTTTACTTAACCATTCAGGTTTAAGAATTATTGTATCTTTGAGAATAGGATCATGTTTATAATAAATTAAATAGCCTAACTCATTAAGAATAGTTAAATAGGTTTTTGCTAAGATTAAATTAATATTTTGGTCAATACAAAGTTGTTGAAACTGTTCATAGGTAATCCAAGAATTAATTTGACTTTTTTCACGAATTGTATCTAAAATTATTTTCCAACTGGCAGGAACAGAACGACGAATTATAGGCATTTCAGTCGCTATTTTAGCCAGTTTTTTTTCAAGAATTTCTAATCCTTCTTTTGTATAACTATCGACATGATGAAAATCAACAATTAAGTCATCAAACTCATTACGTAATAATTGTTCATCAATATGATCTAAACGTTCTTTTGGTCCACCATGAGTGGCAATCACTAAAATTCGGGGTTGATAATCTTCTTGTTTCTCGTCATAAGTACGATGTTTAATCATTTTAATCCATTCATCGACTCGACAATTTTCTGGTCCTCGACGTGGATTCCAAACAGCTAAATAAATAGCTGGAGTGGTAAAAAACATTTGATGAGTATAACGATAAATATTTTGTCCACCAAAATCCCAACCATTAAAAGTTATTTCTGTACTAGATTCTTTGTCTACAAGAATAAGTGATTTAATATCAATTTCTACCCCATGAGTCGTTTGACGATTTTTAATCCAATCATCTCCCCTAAGTGCAGCAAGTAAAATGGTTTTACCCACTTCCCCTTCTCCAACAAAAATTAGCTTAACTTCATTTAAAATAATTTCCTTTTCTTGTTGTGATTGTAAGTACATTTTCAGTTCATTTAAACCTTGTTCATAAATTGATTTTAATTCAGGATTTAATGGATTATTAGAAAGGGAGAGTATTTGAAGAGAGTTTAATTGAGCTATCTCTGGAGGAATATTACTTATTTGATTATCAGAAAGCGAGAGTCTTTGAAGGGAATTTAATTGAGCAATTTCTGGAGGGATACTACTTATTTGATTATTATCGAGAGAGAGTTTTTGAAGAGAGTTTAATTGAGCAATTTCTGGAGGTATATTACTTATTTGATTATTATTTAGAGAGAGTATTTTAAGAAACTCTAATTCAGCGATTTCTGGAGGTATATTACTTATTTGATTATTATTTAGGGAAAGTTCTATGGATCTTTCTAATTTTGCTTTTTTTATAAGATTCAATAGTTCATTATTTGTCATAAACTTATCTCCTAATCAGTTATCAGTTATCAGTTTTTTAGTCTCTCCACACTCCCTCAACGGAAATCCTTTGAACTGTTAACTGCTACTTTCAAGAAGTTCTTGAAATTCATCCAGTGAACCGATAGTGATTCCTTGTCTATGTAAAGTTTTCAATAACTCTAAATCCTCAATTTGATTAATTTTTTCAATTAAATCTGAGGATAACACCTCAAACCGAACTTCCAACACTTCAATTACACCTTCACGGCCTTTTTGAAGAATACCTTCCTGGCGTGCTAAGCGTTCAAAACTGGTAACATAAGGCATTTCTAAATCCTCCGTTATTATTTTTAACTGGTAAGTGGTAACTGGTAACTGATAACTGTTAATTGCTACGTTCAAGAAGTTCTTGAAATTCATCCAGTGAACCAATAGTGATTCCTTGTCTATGTAACGTTGTCAATAACTCTAAATCCTCAATTTGGTTAATTTTTTCAATTAAATCTGAAGGTAACACCTCAAAGCGCACTTCTAGCACCTCAATCACAACTTCACGACCTTTTTGGAGAATACCTTCAGATATTCCTTCCTGACGCGCTAATCGCTCAAAACTGGTAACATAGGGCATTTGTAAATCCTCCTCAAAATTTCTAATTTCCTGTTTAAACTCACTTTCGATGGACTCTGGTAAACTCATCATCCAATCAATTAATCTGAATAACTCTAATATATCTTGTCTGCTATATCCCCGTTGATACAAACTTTTGGCGATTCTTAATTTTCCTTGATAACGTCGATCTGGATCTTGGTTGGTTTGCTGTGTGGTTAAATGAGCAGCTACAATCACCGCAAAGGGGTTCTTCTCAGTTAAACTCTCACTTCTCCCCTGATAATCAAGTAATTTAACCGTAGGAAACAGAAAATTAACCTCACATCCCCAGAGTTCATTGTGATATTGATTCGGTCGCCAAGAATACTGGTTATCCGCTAACACTGCTAAACTAACCACAGACCGTCGATACATATCAAAAATGCGATAATTATAGACATACATCCGTTCAGCAAAGTCAGAAGTTGCCTGACTCTGGATTTCGATGTGAATTAGTACCCAAACTTCAACCCCATCCCCTCGCCATACCTTAACTAATTTATCCGCTTCTCGAAGACCCATTTCAGCATCCCGAACCACCTGTTGAAATTCCTTATCGAGAAATTCATAGCCTCGACTCCAATTAATATTGGCATCAATTTCAGGGAAAAAGAAGGCCATAAACGGTTGAAAGTATAGCGATAATGCTTCTTTCCACGGATTATCGTAATCGGCACGTTGCTCTATCATTGTGGCAATTATTTGATTAAAATATGTACTAAACAGCAAAAACAAAAAAATTCAGGGTGTTCTCCCCAATGACAAAGAATGGAACAAAATATATCTTAGCTCTTGATTTAGGAACCACTGGCAACCGTGCTATTATATTCAATCATCAAGGATCAATCGTTAGCCAAGCTTACAAAGAATTAACCCAACATTACCCCCAACCCGGTTGGCTTGAACACGATGCCCTAGAAATTTGGCAAGATACCCTTAGTGTCCTAAAACAAGTCCTAGAAAAGACCCATATTGCTGCCACAGACATCGCTGCCATCGGGTTAACCGTACAACGGGAAACTTGTTTATTGTGGGATAAAATCACGGGAAAACCCCTTCATAAAGCGATCGTTTGGCAAGACAGACGCACCTCTCCCCTGTGCCGTCAATTAAAAAAACAGGGTAAAGTAGAACAGATTGAACGACGTACAGGATTAATCTTAGACCCCTATTTTTCCGCCACAAAACTCACTTGGTTAATTGACTGGGTAAAAGAACATAAACCCGATACCAATTTTGATAACGTCATCGCAGGAACCGTTGATACTTGGATATTGTGGAACCTGACTGGCCGAAAAGTCCATGCTACCGACCATAGTAACGCCTCTCGTACCATGTTGATGAATCTCGATAGTCGCAACTGGGATGAAACCCTACTGGATTTATTTAACATTCCTGCCTATATTATGCCGGAAATTAAACCCAGTATGGGGACGTTTGGTCATACGGATGGTGACTTATTAGGGGCTGAAATTCCCATTACCGCTATTTTTGGGGATCAACAAGCTGCTTTATTTGCTCATGGTTGCAGTCGTCCAGGGTTACTGAAATGCACCTATGGCACCGGATCTTTTCTCATTGTACAAGCCGGCCATGAAGTGATGCGTTCTCCCAACGGTTTATTATCTACTGTTGCTTGGACAACGGATAAATCGGCTAATTACGCCCTAGAAGGGGCAATTTTTACCGCCGGTGCTTGCATCCAATGGTTAAGGGATGGCCTGAAACTGATTAACAGTGCAGCCGAAACCGAAGCTATTTGTCATCAAGTCCCCAATACCAATGGAGTCTATTTTGTCCCTGCTTTAAGTGGGTTAGGCGCACCTCACTGGGATATGAGTGCGCGAGGGTTATTTCTTGGTATTACTGGGGGAGTGCAGCGAGAACACATGGTGAGGGCAGTTTTAGAAGCGATTGCTTATCAAGTCAAAGAAGTCGTCGAAGCCATCAATAAAGATTCAGATTTATCCGTAGCGCGGTTGAAAGTAGATGGCGGGGCTTCTCAAAATAACTTTTTAATGCAGTTTCAAGCAGATGCTTTGGGGATTCCTATCGAACGTCCGATGGTATTAGATGCAACGGCCCAAGGGGCAGCTTTTGGAGCCGGGTTAACCGTCGGTTATTGGGATAATTATGATGATTTGATCGCCCGTCGTCAAATTGAGCGCATCTTTGAGCCTGGAAACAATGCCCCTGCTGTGCAAGAGAACTTTCTCACTTGGGCAAGGGCTGTCCAACGGGCGAAACATTGGATTGAACAATAAGGTATTGGGGGACTCGAAGCAGAGGTGGGACAAATTAAGAATGAAGAATATTCATAACTGTTATGAGTTTGTATTAAGAGTTAACTGAGGATTTTCCCTTCAATAAATTAAGACAAATTATTAAATCTGTGCCATGACCGAGAAACCTTTGCTAGAATAGCTTACGGTCATTTGCAGTCTACGAGAGAATCTTTGAGTCAATCAATTGATATTCCTACCTTAGATACTTTGGCGCAGGAACTCGCTGCCATACAGCAAACAGGTTCAAAACGTATTGCTTTGTTGGGTTCGCGCCATGTTCCCATTACTCATCAACAGTTAATCGAAATGATGAGTTATGCCCTTGTTTTAGGTGGCAACCGCTTGATGACATCCGGTGCCACAGGAACCAATGCAGCAGCCATTAAAGGGGCAATGAGGGCTGATCCCAACCTATTAACGGTAATTTTACCCCAAAGTTTGACCAAACAGCCTAGAGAGTCAAAAGAACAACTAGAGAAGGTCATTCATTTAGTGGAAAACCCTGACAACGATGGCTTATCCTTAGGAGAAGCTAGTGCTTTATGCAATCGAGAAATTATCTCTCGTTGTCAGCAGTTGATTTGTTTTGCTTTCCATGACAGTCATACCTTACTACAAACTTGCGAAGAAGCAGAGGAACAACGTAAGCTGGTAACATTGTTCTATTTTGATTAATTATTAACCTGAGTTTGATGTAAAAAATCTGCTCGTTTTAACAGGAATTTTAGGTTATTAATACCTAGTTTCCTTAAATTCCTGTGAGTCAATAGATTGGTAAGGAAAATAAATAGTAAGTAAGTTTATATTTGAGGACAAGAAAATGACAGAAAGAGAGTTTGAAACAATTATTGACAAAATTACCATATTAACTGAAAAGGTAGAATTTTATTCAGAAAAGTTAGATTTATATAAACAAGTTTCTGATGAAAAAATTGAGCAGATTCAAAAATCTACTGAAGAGAAAATTACCCAAATTCAAAAATCTACTGAAGAGAAAATTACCCAAATTCAAAAATCTACTGATGAAAAATTAGAAGCTTGGAAAAAATCATCCGATGAACAAATTAATGCCATTAGAAGCGAAATAAAAGGTTATCAAGATGCCAATAAACAACAATTAAATGTTTCATTAGGTGTATTAGTTACTGCTGCGGTTGCTATTTTAGTTAGTGTTATTTTAAGTATGAGTAATTAAATATCTAAGTTAGAATATAGATAGTAAGTTGATATTCGAGGACAAAAAAATGACAGAAAGAGAGTTTGAAACAATTATTG
>JAAUYD010286401.1_pt1 | contig 9992 bp, 4 predicted proteins | sample 7278101 | NCBI WGS metagenome assembly JAAUYD01 (sample SAMN14350128, study PRJNA611818) | marine sediment metagenome | isolation source: surface marine sediment (0.6m) | place: French Polynesia: Moorea | collected 2018-08 | reverse complement strand
CCCACACACGGTGGAGCTCGTAGCGGGTGAGATCCTGGTTGATGTGACCGGCCTGCATGATCTCCTTCACCTTCACGTCGGGGCTCGAGACGCGGTAGGCGTTGTACGGGACGTACATCTCCTTCTGGCCGATGAGCTCCCAGTCGTAGCGATCGGGGGCGCCGTTGAAGAGGTCGAGATTGTCGTTGGTGCGGAGCCCGTCGGAGGCCGTGCCCGGGTTGTCGTAGGCGACGTTGGGTGCGCGGCGCACGCGGCGCTGGCCCGGGTTGTACGTCCAGGCCTGCCGCGGCTCGCTCACCTGGTCGAGGGTCTCGTGCACGAGCAGGATGAAGCCCGCCAGGCGCGCGGGGGCGGTCACCTGCTGGAGGAACGTGAACTGCAGGTTGCCGATGCTCTCGGGCGTCGCGCCCTGGGCGGCGTACCTGAAGTCGACCTCCTCCTTCAGCTTCACCGGCGTGTACGAGCCGCCGCGCTGGGGCTGGATCTGCAGATAGGTGCGCGTCAGGTTCTCGCCCTGGTAGCGCAGCTTGTGATTCCAGATGCCGTGGAGGCCTTCGGTCGGAAAGAGGAACGGCGACGTGATCGCCGCGCCCGAGACGCCGTTGCCCTCGGCGATGAGCTTCGCGTTGGCGGCGTTGGTCGCGAACGCATCATAGACGCGTTGCGGATATGAGGTCGTACGTCGGCTCTGGTAGACCGGCAGCTTGTAGGTCTCGGGGTACTTCTCGAACATCGCGATGTGACCGGCCGAGAGCTTGTCTCGGTACTGGTCGACGTTCGCCGCGGTGATCGTGTAGAGCGGCTCGTCGTCGGGGAAGGGGTCGACGAGGTGCTTGCCGGCCTCGAAGCCCGCCGGCGGCTCGGTGATCCCTCCGGTCCACTCCGGGATCGTGCCGTCGGCGTTCCCCGCCTTGGGCGATCCCATGGGGGTCAGGCTCACGCCCAGCTCGGCGATCTGCTCCGGCGTGGCCTGAGCCAGCGCCGCGGCGGGCAGGAGCGCAATGAGAGCCGCGGCCAGCAGCAGGCCCGGGGCGGTCGAGTTTCGGTCGTTTCGGCGCATGTTCGTGCTCCTCGGTGCGGTAGGCCGGCTCAGAAGGCGTACTTGATGTCGAACGAGAGGAAGTCGCGGTCGTTGCGCGGGTTGTTCACGCCGCCTCCGAAGAAGTTCGTGTAGCCGATCGAGCTCGACCACTGGTTCTGATACTCGAAGGTCACGCCGAGATTCACCGACATCGAATCCTGCGAGTAGTTCAGCAGCGGCGCCGGGGAGTGCCCCCAGACGCCGTGCGACCAGCCGATGAACGGCCGCACGTTCACCCCCAAGAAGAGGTTGTTGTAGGGCAGGGCGGCGCGGATCACGTAGCCGAGCGAGTTCTGCGTGGCGAACGCGGAGTTCTGGGTGGCCGAGTTGCCCAGGGGGTTCGTGGGGCTCTCGACCTCCTGAGGCGTCACCTGCGCCTGGAGCGGCACGTATCTGGAGTTGGTGGGATCGCCGACGAAGTCGACGATGCGCATGTAGCCGAACTCGGTGATGAAGAGGAACTGGCTCGCCTTCAGCCAGTCGCCGATCACGCGGCCCGGCTCGCCGACATAGGTCATCGTGGCCTGGACGGTCACGACGTCCTTCTTGATGATGCCCTCGTAGAACTCCCCGATCGTCGCCTGGGGTGTACCCGGAGCAGGTGTCACCGGAAGCCCGGTGGCCGAGAACAGGGCCGCGAGCAGCTGGATCTCGGATATCTGGAGCGGCTGGTCGATCGAGTAGGCGAACTCGCCCTGGAAGGCGAGACTGGCCTTGTCCCAGCCCGTGCTGAAGCTCGCGCCGACCTTCTTCACGTCCTCGGGGTAGAACTGATTGGCGAACGAGTTGCGGGCGATCTCGCCGAAGTCACCGCCCGTGTCGGCGAGGGTGAGGTAGGCCGTGCCACCCGTGTAGGGCAGGCGGCTGTGCACGTTCATGAAGAACAGGCCGAGCTCGGTGCCGGCGGCGCCCGGGAGGAAGAAGCGCGTCGCGAAGCCGTACTGACCGTGGTTGCGCGCGCCGTCGTTCGGTCCGCGCTTGATGCAGTTGAAGAAGTTGCCGCCGAGGGCCGTCGGCCCGGCGCCCTGCGTGGGGCCGAAGTAGTACCCGAGAGTGTCGGGATTGGCCGTGTCGCAGTCGTTCCAGCCCCGCGCGACGTCGAACCACCTGCCGCCCGGTCCCAGAGCGTCGTGCGTGCTGAAGAAGGTGCCGGGCGGATCGATGATCGTGTTGTGCCACCAGAACTGGTAGAAGCCCTCGACCGTGAGCCACTCCATCGGCGAGACGGAGGCCCAGGCCAGCGGCACCGGGAGCAGCGCGTCGCGCAGCTCGGCGCCGGGGACGCGCAGCCGCCGCACGTCGATCGGGTTGATGGCGTTGAGGCCGTTCTGCAGGAAGGTGCTCTCGCCCCAGTTGAGCACCACGTTGCCGAACTTGAACGAGACGGGGATGTCGCCCGGGTACCAGTTGCCCTGGATGTACGCGTCGAGCAGCTGCGCGCCCGCGCCCATCTGGAACTTCGCCTGGTCGGTCAGCGGCGTGCGGGCCCGCTCGCCGAACTGGTTGATTCCGTCGTACCACCACTGGAAGCGCACGAAGGTGCTGTAGTTGCCGTACGAGGCGTCGAACTCGTGGATGCCCTTCAGGATCGTCGACGTGGGCTTCCACTGCTCGTAGTTCAGGTTGCCCTCGGACTTGCCGCAGTCGCCGTTGGCGCCCGGCCCGTCGCCCGCGCCCGTGGGCACGATGTCGTTCGGGTCGGTCGTCAGCGCGTTCGGGCCGCCGATCGTCGTGCAGTAGTTCTTGCTCGACGGCGACTCGGTCCGCAGCTGGACGCCGAACGTGAACGTCGAGTCGAAGTTGAAGTTCGCGTCGCCCCAGCTCCACTGGACTGCGGCAGCAGGCCCCACGAACGCGACGAGTGATGTGGCAATGAGCCCCGCGACGAGCGTCGATCGACGCGAGGGGCCGTGTGACGGCAGCATGGCGCATCCTCCCGGTTGGGCTTCGAACTGGATGCAAGTCCCGGCCCAATCTGGCAGATCGTCGTCAGATTCGACGCGAAGGCCAGCCCGGGCGGGCGATTCTCCGAAACTCTATCGCCCGCGACGGCGGTGCGCGGCGCAGAACGGTGTCGGGTGGCCGACCCGCGGGTCGGGGCCTACTCGGGGATGCGCTCGACGCCGATCTCGCCGAAGAGCACGAGCGTCCCGGGCGCGCCGAGCTCGACGTCGGTGAGGCTGCGCCGGTGGGGGCGCGTGCGGAGATCGAACGAGAGGCCGCCGTCGTCGCTCGAGAGCACGACGCCGCCCAGGCCGACGAGCACGATGCGCTTCGGCCCCAGCACGACGCCACCCGTCAGCGACTTGTCGGTGCCCGTCGCGGCGCGGCGCCAGCTCGCCCCCCGGTCGTCGCTCACGAAGGCGTGGCCCCGCAGGCCGAACACCACGACCCGGCCGTCGGGCAGCGCCAGCCCGCTCCAGAACGAGCCCGTGTAGGAGGGATCGACCGCGGTCCAGCTCGCGGCGTCGTCCACCGAGCGGTAGACGTGGCCGCCCTCCGCCGCGATCCAGAGATCGCCCCCGGGTGCCGCGAAGACGGCATTCAGGTGCGGATCGGCGTCGGCGCCGCCCGGCGGGTCGCGGGGCGCCCATCGCTGGCCGCCGTCGCGGGTCTCGAGCACGTGGCTGAATGCGCCCACCGCGAGCCCGTGGCCGTTCGCGTCGACGTGCACCGAGAGCAGGGGGCTCTCGAGGCCGGGGTCGGCGTGCTGGATCGACCAGCGCTCTCCGCCGTCTTCGGTGTAGAGCACCACGGCATCGTGGCCCACCGCCCAGCCACGGCTCGCGTCGACGAAGTGGACGCTCGTCAGTGTCGTGCGCACCGGCACCTCGCGGGCCTGGCGCCAGGTCGCGCCGCGATCATCGGAGAGCACCACGTGCCCCCACACGCCGACGGCGACGAGGCGCTCGCCGGCGCGGGCGACGTCGAGCAGCAGCGACTCGGCGGCCAGCGCCGAAGGCAGGGCCAGCCGCTCGACCGTCGCGTCGGCCTCGCCGGGTGGCTCGGCCGTGGCCGCGAAGGCGCACGTCGCCGCGAGCGCCGTGAGCACGCGCGCGAGCCGGGCCGCGCTCTTGCGCGCGCTCACGAGTGTCGTTCGCCTCGGCTGCACCCTTCGTCTCCGTGCCGTCTCAGTGGCTCAGCGTCGGCGGGCGCACCGGTCGCCGCCGCGGGATCAGCAGGTCGAGCACTACCGCGAACGCGGGCAGCGCGGTCACGGCCATGATCATGTTCATCAGGAACATCATCGTGAGCAGCAGCCCCATGTCGGCCTGGAACTTGAGCGGCGAGAGCGCCCAGGTCGACACGCCCACGGCCAGCGTGATCGCGGTGAAGATCACCGCGTTGCCGGTCTCGAGCAGCGTCTGCTGGTAGCTCTCGGTCATGTCGAGGCCCTGCGAGAGATGCAGCTGCAGCCGGTTGTAGATGTAGAAGGCGTAGTCGACGCCGATGCCCACTGCGAGCACCATCACCGGCAGGGTCGAGACCTTGAGGCCGATCTGCAGCTCGCGCATGAACCAGTAGCCGAGGAACGTCGCGAGCGTGAGCGGCAGGCAGCAGCAGATCGTCGCGCGCCAGTCGCGGTACGTGACGATCACGAGCGCCATGATCGTCAGGTAGACGTAGACCATCATCGGCGTCTCCGAGGTCTCGACGACCTCGTTGACGGCCGCCTGGACGCCGACGTTGCCGCTGGCGAGCCGGATCGTGACGTCGGGATGCGGGTGGTCGTCACGGAAGCGCTCGACCCGTTCGACCACGCTCTGGATCGTCTCGGCCTTGTGGTCGGTGGTGAAGATCTGCAGCGGCATGACGGTGCACGCCGCATCGAAGACCCCGGCCGATGATGGAATCGAAGAGGTGGCCTGCACGAGCGAGTAGCGGTTGCGGGGCAGGGTCGCCCACTTCGGGTTGCCCTCGTTCCAGGCCGACGCGATGAGCTTCGCGATGACCGGCGCGGAGAGCACCGTGAGCACGTTCGGGTCGTTGGCCATGTGCCAGCCGAACTCGTCGAGGTAGCTCATCACGCCGTAGTCGATGCAGGCGCCTTCGGGCGTCTCGACGATCACGGTCAACAGATCGAGCCCGAGCCCGAACTTGTCGACGATCATCACCGCGTCCTGGTTGTAGCGCGACTCCGGCGCGAGCTCGGGCGCGCCGGCGTGCAGGTCGCCGACGTGACGCCCGATGCTCTGCCAGATCGCGAGGCCGAAGATCAGCACGAACGCGACCACCGTGCGGATCGCGTACTTGCGCTCGGCGATCCGGCCGAGGAAGCGCATCGCCCGGTTCGGGCCGACCCGCGCCCGGCTCGCGCGCTCGATGAAGCGCCGACTGAAGCGGACGTACGACGCGAGGAGCGGCAGCATCACGAGGTTCGTGATGATCTTGAACGCGACGCCGATGGTCGCCGTGATGCCGAGCTCCTGGATCATCGGGATCGGGATCAGCACCAGCGTCCCGAAGCCGATGAGATCCGTGACGAGCGCCATCGTGCCGGGGATCAGCAGCCCGCTGAAGCTGGCGCGCGCGGCCTCCTCCGACGTCGCGCCCTGGCCGATGCGCTTGCCGATCAGGTTGATCTGCTGGACCCCGTGCGAGACGCCGATCGCGAACACGAGGAAGGGCACGAGGATCGCGAGCGGATCGAGGCCGTAGCCCATGAGGTGCAACGTGCCGAACTGCCACACCACGCTCGTCAGCGAGCAGAACAGGGCGAGGAAGGTGAGGCTCCACGAGCGCGAGTACGCGTAGACCGCGAGCGCCGTGAGGACGAACGCCACGAAGAAGAACCCGAAGGCGCTCTTCGCACCGTCGGCGATGTCGCCCATCTGCTTCACGAAGCCGAGGATGTGGACGTCGTAGCGCTCGCTCTCGAAGCGCGCGCGCACGTCGCTCTCGAGCTGCGCGGCGAGGTCGAGGTAGTCGAGCTTCTCCGCGCTGAGCGGATCGACGTTGACCACGTTCGCCATGACGATGGCCGCCGTGTGATCCTGCGAGACGAGTCGGCCGACGTGGCCGCCGTGGATCACGCGCGCCCGGATCAGCTCGATGTCCGCTTCGGCGAGGCTCTCCGGCGTGATGTCGCCCCCGATCACGTCCTCGGAGCGCATGCCGTCCTCGGTGATCTCGATGTAGCGGGTGTTGGGCGTCCACAACGACGTGACCGTGCGCCGGTCGATCCCGGGCAGGAAGAAGATCTCCTCGCTCAGCTCGGAGAGCGTGCGCAGGAAGTCGGTCGTCCAGATGTCGCCCTCTCGGGAGCGCAGGGCGACGATGACGCGGTCGGCGCCGAAGAGCTGATCCTGGTACTCGAGGAACGTATCGATGTACTCGTGGCCGAGGGGCAGCTGCTTTCGGAATGCGGCATCCATCCGCAGCTGTGAGGCTTGATGCCCCATCGCGACCGTGAGCAGCGCGAGCAGCGTCAGGATCAGCGCCCGGTGGCGGAAGACGAAATTCTCGAGCGTGTGGATCAAGAAGCGTCCGATCCTGGTGTCGCTGTCGGCCAGCCGACTCGGCTCATGGCCTCGTCACGCGGCAGAGCGAGACGAATGGCGCCGGCCTGGAAGATGTCGGACCCGACCGCTCCGATCGACCGGTTCGCGCCAGCTTCCGCCGACGGGCCACTTGGAGTCGGGCACGCCGTCTGCATACTGCATGGGCTCCGCCGAATCGAGCGCCGCGTCGAAGGGGCGACACCATAACGCAGACCCGTGAGGAGGGGCCGATGGGCGATCGCGATGCGATCCGGGAGAGCCGCGCGACCAGAGGGCGCGCGGTGAGGTGGGCGAGGCTCGCGGGCTTCGTCACGGTGGTCCTGCTCGCGATGCCGGGGCTCGGCCGGGCCGAGCGCTTCCAGTGGGGCGAGGTCGAGCTCAGCTTCGATACCTACCTGACGACGTCGATGTCGCTCCGCACCCAGGGGCTCGAGTGCCTGCAGATCGCGGAGGTGAACGGCGGCTGCAACGTCATCGAGGACGACCCCGCGCTGAGCGGTGTGCTGAACGGCCGCCTCCTGAACTCCGACGACGGCAATCTCAACGTCGATCGTGGTGACGTGTACTCGGTGCTCGTCAGTGTCGGTCACGACATCGATCTCTCGTGGCGGAACTACGGCGCCTTCACGCGCCTGCTCTACTTCTACGACGCCATGCAGGTCACGAACTGGGATGGCTACACGCCCCGGCGCACGCCGTATGCGGAGGAGGCGCGCTGGCGCGGCAGCGTGACCCGCGGCGGCGTGGTCGGCGTGAGCTTCCGGTTCCTCGATGCCTATGCGTGGGCGCGCTACAAGCCGTTTGGCCGGCGGACCGAGATCCGCTTCGGCAACCAGGTCGTGAACTGGGGCGAGGAGTACTTCACCCAGGGTGGGATCAAGGCGACGAACTCGATCGACGTGACGAAGGTGAGGATCGCCGGCGCCGAGCTGAAGGAGGGGCTGGTCCCCGCGCCGATGGTTCGGCTGAGCATGGACGTCGTCGGAGACCTGAGCTTCGAGACCTACTACCAGTTCGACTGGAACCCGACCGAGCTCGATCCGACGGGTACGTTCTGGTCGATCAACGACATGGTGGCCCGAGGTGCTCAAGGGCAGTTCCTGTTCCAGGATCCCGGCACGCTCGGGTACTCGCCCGAGCAGCTCATCGCCGGTGGACCCCTCGTCGGCCCACCGGTCAATCCGGGCGAGCCGCTCACCGGCGGCGTGCCGCGCGGCCCGACGCAGGAGGCGGACGATCAGGGGCAGTGGGGCGCGGCCTTCCGCTACTACTGGGACGCCATCGAGACCGAGCTCGGTCTCTACTACGTGCGATTCCACGACAAGCTGCCCACCGTGAGCTACGTCGGGCAGGGGCTCTCGGCGGGCGACGTCTTCTACTTCACCGAGTACATCGAGAAGGTCAATCTCTACGGCCTGAGCTTCAACACGACCCTCGGTGGAGTGGCGTTCGCCGGCGAGCTCTCGCTGCGAGCGAATCAGCCGACGCCGATCTCCTCCGCCTATACCGATCTCCTCGAGAACCTCGGGGTCGGTGAGGAGCGGGGCATGGTGCGCGAGCCTCGGATCACGGCGATCGTGAACGCCCTCTACGTGGCGAGCCCGACGACGCTTGGCTTCGGGCCGGTGATCCGGGCGCTCGGCGCGCAGGATCTGACCATGATCGGCGAGATCGCCGTCGTGAACTACCCGTGGCTCGACGACGACGTCTCGTACGCGTCGCCCAATGGCGTCGCCCCCGACATCCACGCGACGATCCTGGGCCAGCGGATCGACAACACGTGGCGCCCGAACGACACCTCCTTCGGCTATCAGCTGCGCATGCAGGCGACGTACAGTCAGGTGTTCGGCGGGCCGGTCACGCTGATCCCGTCGGTCGCGTTCAAGCACGACGCGTACGGCACGACGCCCGACGCCGGGGCCCAGTTCATCCAGGGGCGCATGGCCGTGGCGACCCAGCTCGAGGCCCAGTACCAGAACGACTGGAAGGGGCTGATCACGTACTCGAACGCGTTCGGCAACGACCGGGCGAACTTCGACACCGATCGCGACTTCTTCCAGGTCGCCATCTCCTATGCGTTCTGAGTCCGGCTCGGTGCGTCGTATGAGTGAAGAGAAGGGGAGCAGGACCATGACCCGAACCATCAGCCGCGTGCTCCGCAGCTCGTTCATCGTGGGCCTCGGGCTCGTCGCGCTGGCGGCGGCCGCCGCGGCGAAGGCGCCGCCCGAAGAGGTGGCGCGCCTGGGCAACGACCTGACGCCCGTCGGCGCCGAGCGGGCGGGCAACGCAGAGGGCACGATCCCCGAGTGGAAGGGCGGCATCACCGCGCCGCCGCCGGGCTGGAAGCCGGGAGACCCGCGCGTCGACCCCTTCGCGGGCGACGAGAAGCTCTTCACCATCGACCGCTCGAACGTCGAGCAGTACCGCGACAAGCTCTCGGAGGGGCAGGTCGCGTTGATCCAGAAGTACGACGGCTACGTGATGCACGTGTACCCGAGCCGTCGCGAGTGCGCGTACCCCGAGTGGATCTACGAAGAGAGCCGCAAGAACGCCGAGCGCGCCTCGCTCGACGAGGATCGCGTGTTCCTCGAGAGCGGCTGGCACGGCTTCCTCTTTCCGATCCCGCAGAACGGCGCCGAGGTCATCTGGAACCACGCGACGAGCTTCTTCGGTGCGGGCAAGATCGAGTACAACGCGATCATCGTGCCGACGAAGAGCGGTGACTTCACGCCGGTGCGCGAGAAGGCGTACTACGACGTCCATCTCTACGACAAGAACGTCCCGACCATGGAGGCGGCCAAGGGGCGATCGGCGTCGTTCATGCTCGAGAAGCTCTCGCCCGCGCGCCTCGCTGGCGAGCTGATCCTCGTGCACGAGATGGTGAACGAGCAGCGCCGGGCCTGGATCTACAACCCCGGCCAGCGCCGCGTGCGCCGCGCCCCCACGGTCGCCTACGACAACCCGATCAACGCCGCCGAGAACCTGATGACCAACGATCAGGGGCGGATGTTCAACGGGCTGCTGGATCGCTTCGACTTCGAGCTGAAGGGCAAGAAGGAGATGTACATCCCGTACAACAACTTCCGCATCAACAACGACCGGTCGCTCACGTACGAACAGATCTTCGGGCCGCTCTACCCGCGGCGCGACGTCTACCGCTACGAGCTGCACCGGGTCTGGGTGGTCGAGGCGACGGTGCGGGAGGGCAAGCGTCATCTGTTCAGCAAGCGCGTCTTCTACGTCGACGAGGACAGCTGGACGATCGTCGCGCAGGACATCTACGACCGGCGCGGCGGCCTGTGGCGCACCATGGAGGGCGGCCCCAAGCTGATCGCCGAGGTCCCCACCTGCACCCAGGACGGCAGCCTCAGCTACGACCTGGTGGCCGGGCGCTACGTGGTCGACCGGAT
>JAAUYD010262534.1_pt1 | contig 9993 bp, 6 predicted proteins | sample 7278101 | NCBI WGS metagenome assembly JAAUYD01 (sample SAMN14350128, study PRJNA611818) | marine sediment metagenome | isolation source: surface marine sediment (0.6m) | place: French Polynesia: Moorea | collected 2018-08 | reverse complement strand
GGTACGGGTTTGGTTATTCCTTCAGGTCCAACAATTGGGACTGCGAGCAGTTCGGTGACACCCTGTTGTCTGAACTCTCCCAATGCGATCCGATGGGTTGACATTAGATCTCCTATGGGATAAACAGTCCACGGCTCATTGTTATCAAATTGACCGGGATTTCTCAACCAAGAGACCTTTCCATCTTCGGGATTACAGTAGCGCAAACACCCACCGTAATCATGGCTCGTCAAAATATCAGTCCACCCATCTCCGTCGAGATCCATATGATCCATCGCCACAGGCTTTGGTAATTGGGTAATACGTCGCTTCTTCCAGGTTGGGTTCTCGTACCAAAAAATATCTCCTTTTGCTAACCCAGTAGCAACCAAGTCTGGTTTTTCATCACCATTGATATCAAAGGTTTCAAGCCAGTAGCCATCTTTAAAATCTTCCTCAACAATGATTTGCTCAAAGTTAGGAACAGAATCCGTTTCAGAAGTATCGGCAATGGCTGGAGATGCAACACCAAGTATCCCAACTATCGGGATTGCAACTACCAATAGGGACAAGGAAATACTGACTGCAACTTTGTGCAATTTCTTAATCTGATGAGACAACATCAAGTACATAAAGTTTTTGATGGTCTTTTCAATTTTGTCGATCATGGTTTAGCATCTATTGGTTTTTAGTTGAAGTAAACAAGCTGTTTTCCGAGATAAGTTACAGCCTCTCAGAAGTTACAAACCAGTCTCTTGACGCAGATAATTACGTGCCATCAATGCATATTGCAAAGGGTTAGCTTTGTTGGGATCTTGTTCGGCTTCGACGACTAACCATCCTTCATAATTAGCTTTAGCGAGTTCTTCTAAAATTGGCTTAAAATTGATTACTCCTTCCTTATCACCAGGAACAGTAAAAGATCCCTCTCTGATAGAATCCAGAAAACTAAGTCCTTTTTTCTTAGATGCCTCTAATACATCCTGACGAATATTTTTCAGGTGAACGTGCTTAATGCGAGCAGCATATTTTTTGGTGACAACCAAAGGATCTACATCTGCGTAGTAAAGATGACCAGTATCCAGAAGTAACTTCAGATAGTTGGGATTAGTCCCTTCCATTAATCGATCAATATCTTCGAGACTTTCTACTCCAGTTCCTACATGGGGATGGTAACATAACTGCATTCCTGCCTTGTCTGCTTCTTTTCCTAACTCATTTAATCCCTTAATCAACTCTTGCCATTGTTCGTCGCTAAAAATAGGTCTGTTAGGCAAGGGGGCAATGGGTTGTTGGTGAACAGCACCGCCGAGTTCAGCGACAACAATGGTTGTGCCACCAATTTCCTTCATAAACTCCATCTGTTGACGAAAGATTTTTTTGCTATCTTCATAATCACCGATGGTGAAGTAAGTTCCTACCCAAGGTTCGGAAATTGTAAAGTCACGCAGTTCTAACTCCCTTTTCAAAACCTTCATGTCTTGGGGATATTTACCAGACATTTGGGAACCTTTAAAACCAGATAAAGCCATTTCACTGAGAATTTGTTGGTAAGGAATAGGAGGAACTAGATCAATACTCGGATCATCACTATTACTCCAACCTGTAGGAGTGATACCTAAATGAACTTTTTCGGAATCAAAAATAGGGGTTGTGTTGGAGGGAGGAGCCAAAGACACTAAATCTACATTGCTTTTTGTTACCGCAGCATTGGCAGGAAGTGCAGTTGTGATGCCCAAAAGGAGCACCATAACGACAGAAACCAATAAACGGCCAATTTGTTTCAACATATGTGCATCCTGCAATGACTGAAGTGTGATCAGAATTTTTGGGGATTGATAGGTCAAAGACTACCTGATGGGATATTCAAGCACAGAAATAATGCCTAAATAAAATTAGTCAGGAAACTCACTTATCTATTTGAAATAATATGGACAAATAAACAGATTTCCCTCAGCATAATTACTGGAAAAATAGACTGCTAAATCCAATAAATGCCTAAGTGATTCTACAGAAATACTGATGTACATAAAAACATTGAAATGTCTGCAATATTTTGGTTTTCTTAGTGCTATTTTTATAATCAATGATTGTGCTTTTAGTATGATAAAACCCTTAATTTTAACTAGTAATGCTCTTAAGGCTAGTGTTTTTACTGCTTTTTCATTGCCATAATCACTCCAAAAATATAAATTACTGTTAATAACACTTACTTAAAATTAATGAGCATATTTGGATTATTCTTGATCGATTTATATTGTTAAAAAATAATAAGTATATATTATTGTTAAGTTTACTACTGTTATCTGAAATTGCTATATAAATTAGATAATTGATAATCAATTAAGTATTTTTTTTCTATTACTTAAGTGCGCCAATAATTAGTAGATTCATTAGTTTGCTTGAGTTGGTCTTGAAACTCCAAGCCTCAATTTTTGAATGAGTAATTTTGAAGGAGTAATCTATGAGCCAAAGTCAGACGACTCTCAAATCGGTTGATTGCGAGACTGTCTCGAAAACTTTCTACGATGTTGTTATTGTGGGAGCGGGAGTAGCTGGCTCAATTGTTGCCAAACAGTTGAGTGAACAGGGTAAGACCGTTTTAATCCTTGAGGCTGGGACTGGTAAGAGTCTAACCCTTGAAGGCTTTCAAAGTCACGTTGAGACTTTCTATGGTGCTGTGGATAAGAACCCCAACGCCCCGTATCCTTTAAATCCCAATGCTCTCAGCCCCACTGATGGAGCCAATGGCTATTTTGAGGAGAAAGGACCTTTACCTCTAAGTGGTTCCTATACAAGGGTGTTAGGGGGCACAACTATGCATTGGGAAGGGAAAACCATAAGGATGTTACCCGAAGATTTCGAGTTACGCACTAGGTACGGACACGGTCTTGACTGGCCGATTAGCTATGAAGATCTGATGCCCTACTACCGCAAAGCGGAGTATGAGATTGGGGTTTCTGGAAACACAGAAGGACAAAAAGGATTAGGTGTGACCTTTATGGATGGCTATGTCCTACCTATGCTGGAGCTGCCTCCTTCTTACTTGGATCAAAAAGTTAGTGAGAAAATTCATGGGACTACTGTTGAAATCGAGGGTGAGACTATTAAATTAGACCTGAGTACTTTCCCCCAGGGGCGCAATAGTATACCTAACCCTGATTATAAAAAATACAATGATGGTGACGATTTCATTCCCCAGGGAGTTGGCAGTGTCGAGCCTGTGGAGTACGGAGAAAGGTGTCAAGGTAACGCTAACTGTGTACCGATTTGTCCGGTTCAAGCTAAGTACGATGCCAGAAAAACCCTAAATAGAATAGCGTTTCCTGAGCGAGTGCATATTCTTCCGCAGGCTGTAGCCTATAAAGTTGAAGTAGATCCGACAAATGGTCGTGTCACTGCTATTCACTATAAACGCTATCAGGATAAGAACTCTCCTGAGCATACGCTGGGAATTGCCAAAGGTACTTTATTTGTCTTGGCAACCAATGCGGTGGAAAATGCCAAGCTAATGCTTGCTTCTGAACTACCTAGCACCAGTGGACTAATGGGTTGCCATCTAATGGATCACCCCTTCCTCTTAGCTTGGGCTTTGATGCCTGAAGTTACGGGGACAATGAGAGGTCCCCTGGTTACATCAGGAATCGGTACCTTTCGTAAAGGTGCTTTTCGTAAGAAACAATCTGCATTTGCTGTTGATATCCACAATGATGGTTGGGGATGGTCAGGGACAGGAGCTACTGATGTAGTACGAGATGCAGTTGATAACAAACACAAGTATGGATCTGAACTTCGCCAGGAACTGATTAGTAAAATCTCACGACAGCTACTACTGGCATTTATGTGCGAATTACCCGCCGATCCCAGTAACCGAGTAACTATCGATCGCCAATATAAAGATCAACTGGGTAATTATCGTCCCGTCATTCACTTTGACGTAGCTGATTATTGCAAAAATACATTTGCTTACGCCCGAAAGCTCTCTCAGACAATCTTCGAGCGTTTGGGAGCAGAAGACCATACTAAATATGATAAGAGAGATCAAGACGGTAATCTAGACCCTGCTTATTTTGAGTATCAGGGTGAAAGCTACTGGTTTCGAGGAGGAAACCACTTTTCAGGCACTCACGTAATGGGAACGACTAAAAATAACTCGGTTGTCGACCAGAATCTGCGTTCTTGGGATCATGAAAATCTCTACCTAGTTGGTGCAGGGAGTATGCCCTCGATTGGCAGTTCCAACACTACCTTAACTCTTGCTGCTTTGAGTTTTAAGAGTTCAGAGCAGATGCTGAGAGATTTAAAATCTTAGTAACTTTTAGTTGAAGAGATTAACCAATCTAGTTAGTTAAGACTTTAGCCAGAGAATAGAAAACAAAGCTAACTCCAGTTTACGGTATTGGAACATTGAGAACACATTTCCCGGAGAAGTATGATAATGACCAGCAGTCAGGAAAATGACCTAATTCAGAGTGTTGACGATCTACATTTTTATCTCAAACAGGCGATGATGATCGAGCATGCTACAATTCCTCCTTATATGACGGCACTCTATTCGATTAAGCCAGGAAGTAATATTGAAGCATTTCAAATTATTCGTTCTGTGGCAGTAGAAGAAATGCTACACCTAGTTTTGGCTGCTAACGTATATAATGCTGTCGGTGGAGATATTAGAAATACTCTAAGTAGTGATGACTTCATTCCTAAATATCCAACTACCCTCCCCACAGGCGAAACAGACTTTAAAGTTGGCTTGGGAAAGTTTTCTCCAGAAACTATCGATACGTTTCTTAGCATTGAACGTTCTAAAGAAGTAGATGAAGGTCAACCAATAGTTGGACCAAGACCTTCCCAAAACAATTTGCTAGCAGTTCGTGATGCCAATCCTCAATATAGCTTTTACAGCATTGGGCTGTTCTATGCTGAGATCATTCGTGGACTATATGCTCTGTATCAGGAGATGGGAGATGATCTTTTTTGTGGTGATCCGCAACGACAAATTACACCAGAATATTACTATGATGGAGCCGGCGACATTATTAAGGTGACAGACTTAACCTCAGCAATTAGAGCCTTAACAATGATTCAAGAGCAGGGGGAAGGTTCTGTGATTGGAACTATCTATGATGCAGAAAGACTACTTTCCCATTACTATCGTTTTGATCAATTAAAACGTGGTCAATACTATATAGTCGATCAAGATAACCCATCCAATTCAGATCAACCTAATCAGCCTACTGGTGACACTTTCGCTGTGGATTGGGATGCTGTTTATCCCATCAAGGAAAATCCTAAATTGAGTGATTACTCAGGAGAACCTGAATTGCATAGTGCAGCTCAAGAATTCCAGTCGGCATACAGTGATTTTCTGGCTAAAATTGAATATGCCTTTGATGGTCATCCCGAGACTTTACTGCCAGCGGTGGGGGGGATGTTCAAACTTAAGTATCAAGCAGAGCGTCTGATTAAAAATCCAATTCCAGGAAGGGATGGAATGAATGCTGCACCTATTTACAGATTAGACTAGCTAATTAGCATTCAACCTTGGGGATAGAAATCGATAGATTTTGATAACTGGGAGAGATCTAAAATTTTTGTCGAACTGAATCAGTTAATAGATTAAATAATGTAGTGGCAAAAGGTATGAATATCCAAGTTTGGTTTCGTTGGTTATATGCTGCTCTCTGGAGAATTTTTAGTGGAGGTCAACCAATCATGAATCTGGCTCAATCTGAGATGAAGGAATATTTTCTGGATTTTTCAGTAGCTTTAACTGGCTTTTCTAAGTTTAATTTACTGGGTACAGGTCAAGCTGACTTATACTATTCAACCATTGAACAGAACATTGGTAATGAACTGTTGCAAGAATTGCTGCAAACTTTCCATAATCTTGATCTAAAAGCAAAAAGTGCTAATGATCAGTCAATTTTGGACAAGGGGATAAGCTTTGATATTTTAGACTCGAAAAAATTTGGCGCGATCGCTTGTAATATCATCAAGCTCTGGTATGTTGCTACTTGGTATCCCATACCTCAAACGGGTCAAGATAGCAATTCACAAAAGCCCTTTATTGTTAGTCCCCAAGCTTATCCAGAAGGACTGTTATGGTCTGCTATTGGGGTTAACCCCCCTGCTGCCAAAGCTCCAGGATATGGTACTTGGAGTGAAAAACCTTCTGTTACCCTTAGCTGAATCCCGAACAGCCATCACTAAATTAGAGAAAGATAAAATATGAGTATCAAACCTTGGTTTCGTAGACTGTATGCGATCGCTCTAGCGATTGTCTTGAGCTTAACTATATTCCATCTGCCTGCTGCTGCTTATAGTGAAAGCGATCTCCAGCAACTTAAGGAAACCAATGAATGTAATCATTGCGATCTATCAAATTTCGATTTCTCCACGGCTAATTTCAGTTTATATGGCAGTGCCTTGGTGGGAGCGGATCTAACAGGAGCTAATCTACATCATATGTTACTCAATGGGGCTGATCTGTCTAATGCTAACCTCACAGGAGTAGATTTATCTGAGGCGATCGCTATGGGAGCAAAATTTGAGTCGGCAGATCTGACTTCAGCAAATTTAACTCAAGGCCATTTTGATAATGCCTTTATGGATCAAGCTATCTTGCAAGAGTCTAATCTGACTGGGGTTATTTTAACTTCTGCTCAGTTAGCAGGGGCATATTTGGCCAATATTCAAGCTGGAAATGCCAAGCTAGATAAAGTAATCTTAGCCAAGGCAGTTTTAACCGAAGCTGATCTATCTCGCTCCAATTTGAGAAATTCCAATTTAATCGATGCCAATTTGCGGAATGCCAATTTTACTGGAGCTAATTTAACCAATGCCAAGATGCCTGACTCGACTATTTATGATGGCGATGTTTCCCAGTATGGGGCTTATCAATGAGACTTCACTAAGATTTCAGTGGGACGTGAATCATTACTGAGTTGAAATTGGCTCATATCTATTCTGTTGCTCAGAATTTTATTCCCGGAGGAGATTTATGTGTATTTTAAACTTCTTTCGGGAACAATAATTGAGTGTTGGATTTTAACAAGTTGTGGTTTAGACTCAAATGCCAAATTTTTTTGATGTCTTCATTTCCTACGGACGTGCGGATAGTAAAGGTTTCGCTACAAAACTTAATCAAAGATTAATCGCACAAGGTTTAGATGTTTGGTTTGATCAAGACGAGATTCCCCCGGCGGTAGATTTTCAAGAACAGATTAATAATGGGATCGAAAAAGCTCACAACTTTATTTTTATCATCGCTCCCCATTCGGTTAATTCAGCCTATTGCCTCAAGGAAATTAATCAAGCACTGAAATATAATAAGCGAATTATTCCGATCTTGCATGTTGAGGAAATTAGTCAGGAAACTTGGCTCTCACGAAAACCGAATCGGACTCAAGATGACTGGCAAGAACACCAATCACAGGGACGGCATTCTATTGAACCTAATATGCATCCGACAATTAGCAAAATTAATTGGATTAATTGTCGAGAACATATTGATGATTTTGCAACCTCTTTCGAGGACATAATCAATGCCTTATCTAAGCATCAAAAATACGTTGAAAATCATACTAAATTTTTAGTTCAAGGTTTAGATTGGTTGAGAAATCAGAAACAAACTAATTACTTGTTAATTGGTGAAGAGAAACAGGCAGCAGAAAAATGGTTAAAACATAGATTTGTTGAGGAGCAATCTCCTTGTGTTCCCACAGATTTACAATGTGAATTTATTTGCGAAAGTATCAAGAATGCCAATAATCTGATGACGCAGGTTTTCTTATCAGCCTCGGACAAAGATAATGGCATCAAGGAAAAAATTGGCAAAACTTTGATACGCGAAGGTTTTACAATCTGGACAAATCAGACGGATATTAAGACAGGAACTGATTTTGAGAAGGAAATTAAGAAAGGAATTGAGGGGGCAGATAATTTTGTCTATTTTATATCCCCAGATACCCTAGAGTCACAATACTGCCAACAAGAATTTGCCTACGCTGCTGCTAACAACAAAAGGATCATTCCTTTGCGAACTCAGGAGATTGATGATAAGTTGATTCCCTCCCAGATCCAAAAATTACAATTCATTGAGATAATTGACTCTGAAGATGAGGAAAACTATCGCTGTGGTATCGATGAATTATTGAAGGAATTAAAGAGTTATCCCTATTATTATCAGAAGCATAAATTACTGTTAGTCAAGGCTCTCAAATGGCACAGAAAGAACCGCAATCGCAGTCTCTTATTGCGGGGCTATAATCTCCAGCATTTTGAGGATTGGCTAAAGGTAGCTAAAAAGCACCAAGATTATCCTTCCTTACCTCTACAAGAAGAATTTATTACTGAGAGCCTCCAGCAACCGAAAGCTTCTTCCTTAGAAGTTTTTATCTCCTATTCCCGTGCTGATTCAGATTTTGCGCGTAGACTCAATGATGCGCTACTTGACGTCGGAAAACTCACTTGGTTCGACCAAGAAAGTATTGCTTCAGGAGAAGATTTTCAGCAGGAAATTGATCGGGGGATTGAAAACTGCGATAACTTTCTCTTTATCATTTCTCCCAAATCAGTAAATTCTGTCTTTTGTGCTAAGGAGGTGGAATATGCTGAGAGTTTGAATAAACGTATTGTGACAGTAGTTTGTCAACCAGTTCCCACTGAACAGTTACATCCAGTCTTGGCTAAGATCCAGTGGATTGACTTTAATCAACATGGAGGGGACTTTTCTGTTAATTTCCGTCAACTAGTCCGAACTATTGATACTGACCGAGAATATGTGCATAATCATGCAAAATGGTCACAGCGAGCCAGAGAATGGTCACAAAGAGACAAAAATGCTGACCTACTGTTGCGTGGCAGTGAATTTCAGCTTGCCCAAAATTGGTTAATGGAAACAGAGCGAGAACATAAACAACCAAGTGCTACCAATTTACAGAAAGAGTTTATTGTCGCTAGTCACAAGGCGATGCAAGCAAAGGAACAAGCAGAACAACGCCGACAAACGCAGATCTTACAGTTGCGTTTCCAAAAGTTTTATTCGGGAGTAGTTACTATTGGATTGATCTTTATCAGTGCTTTAGGATTAACAGCATTATTTGAGTCTCGAAAATCCAAAATTAGCGAAATCAAAGCTATGAGCTTATCCAGTGAGGCTCTTTTTGCCTCGGAGAAAAAGTTAAATGCCCTCATAGAAGCAATTAAAGCAAAGCGACAACTAAAAAAGTTAGTGCTGATAACAGACAAAAACTCCCAAAATAAAGCCGACAAAGCGTTACAACAGGCATTATTTACGATCAAAGAGCATAATCGCCTCTCAGGACATTATGGTGCTGTTTTGGGAGTGGCATTTAGTCCCGACGGTCAGTTAATTGCTTCAGGGAGTACAGATAACAGGATCATCCTCTGGAAACAAGATGGTGAGTTGCGGAAAATCCTCAGAGGACATGAAGGTTCAGTCAATGCAGTTGCTTTTAGTCCTGATAGCAAGTTCCTGGTCTCAGTCAGCGCAGACAATACCATCAAACTCTGGAAAAGTGATGGGACTTTAGTGAGAACTTTCGATGGGCAAGAAGATTCTAGTCGCGTCGTTTTCAGTGCTGATGGCTCGACACTGGCAATAGCTAGTAAAAACCAAACAGTCCAACTCTGGAATTGGGATGGTGAGCAGGCTACTTTACGGGCTACCCTCAAGGGAGACAATCCTAATGGAGGCTCATTTAACTCGGTCGCTCTCAGTCCCGATAATCAGCTCATTGCTGCTGGTAGTGATGACAATACGATTAAAATCTGGCAGCGGGATGGTACTTTAGTAAATACTCTCCAAGGACATATAGGCTCAGTTAAGGATGTTGCTTTTAGCTCTGATAGTCAACTTATTGCTTCCGCTAGTGAAGATAGCACAATCAAAATCTGGCAGCGGGATGGTACTTTAGTAAATACTCTCCAAGGACATATAGGCTCAGTTAGGGATGTTGCTTTTAGCCCTGACGGTCAACGAATCGCTTC
>JAAUYD010303369.1_pt1 | contig 9994 bp, 6 predicted proteins | sample 7278101 | NCBI WGS metagenome assembly JAAUYD01 (sample SAMN14350128, study PRJNA611818) | marine sediment metagenome | isolation source: surface marine sediment (0.6m) | place: French Polynesia: Moorea | collected 2018-08 | reverse complement strand
GGTCTTCGACGAACAGCGCTTCAAGCTCTGCGTCCAGCTGCTGCGCCAGACGACTCAGGCGCTCGATGCCGCGGCGGTCGATCTCCGCTGACCCGAGGGCCATGACGATCCGCCTTCGGCGCGCCAGGGCGGTCACGACGTCCCCTCCTCCGTGCGCGCTGGACGCGCGAAGTCGCGCAGGTTGGCGGAGAACTCACGCAGCCTCGACTCCACCCGATGGTTCAAGGTGCCTGGCGGAAACTCGCCATCATCGCCGCGCTCGCCAGCCGGGCGGTCGGCGAGCAGCTCGAGCGCCTGGAGCACGTTCTCCACCGAATAGATCTGAAAGCTCCCGGCGCGAACCGCCTCGACCACATCCTCCCGCAGCATCAGGTGCTTCACGTTGGCCTGCGGAATCACCACGCCTTGCGTCCCGGTCAGACCGCGGGCGTGGCAGACATCGAAGAAGCCTTCGATCTTGTCGTTCACGCCGCCGATCGCCTGTACGCGGCCGGTCTGGCTTACGGCGCCGGTGATCGCCAGGGACTGGCGCAGGGGCGCCCGGGCAAGGGCGGACAAGACCGCGCACAGCTCCGCGCAGGACGCGCTGTCACCGTCGATGCCCCCGTAGGACTGCTCGAACACGAGGCTGGCGGAAAGGGAAAGCGGTACGTCGAGGGCATAGTGGGCGGCCAGGTAGTGCGAGAGGATGAGAACGCCCTTGGAGTGGATCGGACCGCCCAGTTCGACCTCTCGCTCGATGTCGACCACCTGCCCCTTGCCCAGGCGCGCCTGGGCGGTAACCCGTGACGGCCGACCGAAGCTGAAGTCCCCGAGCTGCAGCACGGACAGGGCGTTCACCTGGCCGATCGTCTCGCCGTCCGTATCGATCAGCAGGGTCCCGCGCAGGATCGCCTCCTGGCAGCGATCGCGGACCCGGCTGGCGCGATCGATGCGAGCGTCGATGCTCTGCTGCACATCGCTTGCCGTGACGCGGTCGCCTCCGCGCCGCCGGGCCACGAAGTCGCTTTCACAGAGCAGGTCGCGGATCGAGCGCAGGTGGGCCGTGAGCTTCTCGCTGTCGCCCGCAAGACGTGCTCCGTGATCGACGATACGCGCGACACTGGTGCTGTCGAAGGGCAGCAGCTTCGCATCCCGGGCAAGTGTGGCGATCATGCGGGCGTAGTGTTGCTCGTTGGGCGCACTGCGCTCGATCTCATCATCGAAATCCACCTGTACCTTGAACAGGTCGGCGAACTCCGGATCCGCGGTCGACAGCAGGTAGTAGATGAGCGGCTCGCCGATCAGTACGATCTTCACGTCCAGCGGGATCGGCGCCGGTTCCAAGCCTACGGTGCTGACGAGGCCCAGGGTTTCACCAAGCGATTCGATGGTGATCTGCTGACTCTTCAGGACCCGCTTCAATGCCGCCCAGGCGAAGGGTTCCGTGAGCACCTTGAGTGCATCCAGCACCAGGTAGCCGCCGTTGGCGCGGTGCAAGGCGCCGGGGCGGATCATCGTGAAGTCCGTGACCAGCGTTCCCTGCACGGCGCGGTGTTCGATGCGACCAACGAGATTCTGATAGGTGGGGTGATCAACGTAGACGATCGGTGCGCCCTGGGCTTCACCATGATCCACCAGCACGTTGACCGCGTAGCGCTTGGTGAAGGACAGCTCTTCCCCCTCGCCCACCTGCACCGTGGGTGCGGACGAGTCATCGTCCGACGCCTCGTTCAGAAACACGGGAAAGTAGTCGATGAGATCCTGCTCGAGTCGGCTGAGGTACTGGGTCACCTCCTCCAGTTCCTCGTAACGCGCGCGCAGCGCCGCCAGCAGGGGAGCGATCGCGCTGCGCACCATCTCCTCGTTGAGGGTCGTCATCTTCTGGCGCGTCTCGCGAATCCACTGCGGCGCCTGGCGGAAGGCCTTGCGCATCTCCTCCTGCAAGGCCTCGATGTTGGTCCGGATCTCCTCTCGCTCGGCGTCGGCCAGGCGCTGGAAGTCGTCGCGTCCCATCGTCTTGCCATCGCGCACCGGCACCAGCGTCAGGCCGCTAGGCGTGCGGATCAGCGTCAGGTCCTTGGCCCGGGCCTGTTCCTGCAGGCCCTCGGTCACCTGTTCCTGGCGGCGGGTCAGGTGCTGCTGGATCAGCTCGGCCCGGTTGCGGTACTCCTCGCTCTCGAACACCGCGAAGAGACCGGCACTCGCCTCCGAGATCATTTCGGCCACGTGGTGAGCGAATCGTCTGCCCTGCCCCGTCGGCAGGCTGATGGCGTGGGGCTTGCGCGACTGATCGAAATTGTTGACGTAGCACCAGTCGACCGGTGGCGCCTCGGTGGCCGCACTCTCGCTCACATAGCGGCGCACCAACGTCTGTTTCCCGGTGCCGCTGGCACCGAGCACGAACAGGTTGAAGCCCGACTCACGGATGGAAACGCCGAAGTCCAGCGCCCGCCGCGCCCGCTCCTGGCCGAAGAACTCGTGCAGGGGCTGGAGTTCCGCCGTGGTCTCGAAGCCGAGCGAGGCCGGAGGGCAGCAACGGCGAAGCTGCTCGGGACTGAGGGCGTCGCGCGGCATATCCCTGTCACCTCCTGGAACGGCAGCAGTACGCCAGGGGGCCGCTCGGTACAGTAGGTGACGACCAGCGAGCTGGACAGGTCTCGCCTCAAGAACACCCTGAGCTTGCGCGTTGGTCGGGCCCCCGCAGGGGTAAGTGAATAGCACACATCGCGGTTGCTGCGCACTACGTCGCCTGCGGATGGGCGTGCAGTGCAGCGAGATACGCTGACGGTGAGGCTTGATGGGTGCTCGCGAGGCGCGTGTCGGGGCAGGGGTTCGGTCAGGCAAAATCGGCGGGAGCACTTTCATGCCCCCGCCATCTGCTTATCGGTCAGTCATCGTGCATGACCGCGTTGAGCGCGCCGTAGTTGAACAGCGGGTCGACATCGCTCACCGCATCACTCCACAGGTAGCCATCACTCCACAGGTAGCCGTCACTCCAGAGGTAACCGTCGCTCCACAGGTAGCCGTCACTCCAGAGGTAGCCGTCGCTCCACAGGTAACCATCGCTCCAGAGATAACCGTCACTCCACAGGTAACCATCGCTCCAGAGGTAGCCGTCGCTCCACAGGTAACCGTTGGCCCAGCTCGGGTGGCCCCACAGGCTGGCGGTGTTCTCGACCAGGATGACGTTACCGTCCTCGGCCCGCGCCATGCGCGGCGACAGGGCAGAGCCGTTCATCACGCCGCTCTCCTCCAGGGCGGCCTCGATGTCCAGCACGCCTGCGCCGGTCAAGGTCGCATCACCGTCCACCGATCGGGCGGAGCGCATCAGGCGCGCCTTCACCGTGTCCGGCGACAGCGTGTTGTCCAGGGACAGCATCAGCGCCACGGCACCGGAGGTCATGGCCGCGGACATGGACGTGCCCGACAGCTCGAGGCGATCCTGCCCCTTACGCTTGCCCTTCATGTCGCGGTACATGTTCGACTTACCGCTGGTGGTGGAGATCACGCGGTTGCCCGGGGCGATCAGATCCGGCTTGAGGAAGTGATCGATGGCCGTAGGTCCACGCGAGGAGTAGCTGGAGACGTAGTCGTCCTCGTGCGCCATGGTCTCCTCGTCGGTCAGGGATCCCACCGTGATCACCTTGGGCGAGTTGCCGGGGCTGGTGATGGTGAAGTGGCCGTCGCGGCCGTAGTTGCCCGCCGAGGCCACCACGGTGATGCCCGCATCCCAGACCGCCTCGGCAGCCATGACCAGCGGATCGGTCGCCGCGGATTCGGTCACGGCCTTACCCAGTGACAGGTTGACCACGCGGATGTCCAGCAGGTCGGCGTTCTGCATCACCCAGTCAAGACCAGCGATAACGTCAGAGGTCACCCCGCGTCCTTCACCGTCCAGTACTCGTACGGAGACGATGCCGGTGCCCGGGGCGATGCCGCCGTCGCCATCGGCCTTCTTGGTCTCGTAGCTGCCGATGATACCGGCGACGTGCGTGCCGTGACCGAAGGCGTCGTAGGCGTCGATGTCGGCGGCCACGGTACGCACTTCGAAGTTGTCGATACCGATCTTGCCGTGCGGTGAGCTGGCAACGCGGAAGCGCACGCGGGTCGACTCGGAAGCGTAAGGCGTCAGATCAAAGCTGACGGCGATGTCGTCGCGCGAGCTGGACATGTAGTGCGTGGCCAGCGTATTCCACGTATTGCCAGCGTCCGCGGACACTTCGAAGGCTACGGCGCCACCGGACGTGTGGGAGTACACGTAGTTGGCGGTCACGCTGCCGGCGCCAGCCAGGTTGAGGTTGCGCACGAAGGCGTCGCCCACGCTAACGGTCTCGATCTGCATGCAGTTGCCCGAGACGCACAGGCCATCGTCGTTGTCGATCTCGAGGTCACCGGAGGTTGGGCCGTTGCTCTCGCCCACTTCCTGCCAGTCGGAGCTGAAGCTCAGGTCACCGTTGTTGTTGCTGAAGCGCTTGGAATTGAAGCTGTCCAGCATCGTGCCCGTCTCCGCCTCGCTCGGAGGCGTGGAGGCAACGCAGCTCTCGGCCGGGATGGAGCCGTTGATGCGCAGGTTGTCGATACCGAGGACGCCGTAGTCGTCGCCGTTGACGTTGACGGAACGGAAGCGCAGCAGGGTGTTGGCGCTGGCGAAGGGCGTGATGTCGAAGCTCTCGCTGCGATCGCTCCTGGTGCTGCTCAGCGTGTAGGTCTTGAGCGTTGTCCACGAGCTGCCGTCCGCAGAGATCTCTGCCAGCACGTCGCCGTCACCGGCGCGCTCCGTATACACGAAGTCCAGCGATGCCTGTGAAGCCCCGAGCATATCGAAGGCCCGGGTGAAGGCCACGCCCGAAGAGCGCGTTTCCACCTGCAGGCAATAGCCAGAGAGGCATGCGCTGTGATCGCTGTCGACCTCCAGGCTGCCGCTGGTGGCGCCGTTGCTCTCGCCGGTCTCGATCCAGGCGCTCTTGAAGGCGTCGGTGCCGTCGTTGTTGTCCAACGCTTTGACCGGGAAGTCATCAGCGTAAGTACGGGTCGAACCCTGCCAGCCCGCCGTGCAGTCCATGCGCGACAGCACGTTGACCTCGGACAGGGAGGACACGCCGGAGTCCAGGACCGCGACGTTGACGTCGCTCGCCACCGGGATGTCCCAGGCGGAACCCTTTGACGGCTTACCGGCCGTAGCCTTGGCGTACTTGGACGCGCCCATCAGCGGCTCGTCCAGGGACATCATCGAGACGCCCTTCTGCACGGCGAACTCGCCCAGAGCCCAGGCCGGAATGCTCACCTGGGCGAGCCCCAGGCGGGGGAAGTCACGCATCGTGCGCGCTTCCAGCTGTGCCTGACGGAACTCAGACGGCAGGCTGTCGTAGCTGACGATGATCTCCACGCGATCACTGCCACCGACAGCGGCCAGAGCGGCGAGGGCCGGGCTCATGGCAGCCGGTTCAGGGGTGGGCGCGGACTGCTCATCGGCCGGGCGGTCAGCAGGGTCCGCCAGTTCTGCGTTGCCGGCGGCGCGACGGCTCGACCACGGGTAACCGTGCGTGACATCGCTCTCTACAGGCAGCGAGGCAAGGGTAACGTCAGCCGCCGGCGCAACGCTGGCCTGCGGCGCCACCCGCGCGACGGCGTCCGACACGTCGGCACTGAGCGTCGTCGTCGAGCGGATCTTATCCACTGCCGGCTCATCGCTGCGTTGACCGATCAGCATGGCCGCGGGCAGCGACGCCATGAGGCTGATGGCTACCAGGTGTCCGAGTTTCATTGGAAAGCTCCCGTTGTCGAAGACTGTGTGCATGCGTTCGAGTCCCGCCAGGTGCCCTGCAAGGAGCACGGGTCGGGATTTCATGGCCGAGAATTCTGCGAGAACTCGACAAGGGGGTCCGCGTCGGCCGTAGTTCAGAGCCGAGTGAAAGTGTGATCGAGTGCAAATAATCCCGCGTTGAATCGCGCCCTGAGATCACTCCATCGCCGCCATAAGCAACTGAAGTAAGGAGCGTTACCTGGAAGGAACGGCAGACGGCTGGTCAGTCGCGGCAAAGCGCCTCGGCGGATATATTTGGCGCGTGCATACGCTACTGCGATATCTCAACTGGCTGGCCAACCCCGTCCACGGCCTCCGCACCGACCAGGTGTACGACCTGCTCGGCCCGGCCACCCTGACCGCGTCCGGCCTCTATCTGAATCTCGGCTACTGGCGCGAGGCCGAGCACATCGATGGGGCGAGCGCGGCGCTGGCGAGGCTCGTTGCCGACACGGCCGATATGACGTCCAGCGACAGGGTGCTCGACTGCGGATTCGGTTTCGCCGACCAGGACATGCTGTGGGCGCGCGAGCGATCACCGGCCAGGATCATCGGCCTCAACATCACCGCCTCACAGATCGCCCGCGCGAGGCAGCGCGTCGCTGACGCGGGGCTGGACGACATCGTCGATCTTCGCAACGGCTCTGCCACGCACACGCCGATCGAGGATGGCTCGATCGATCTGCTGATCGCGCTGGAAAGTGCCTTTCACTTCGATACGCGCGAGCAGTTCTTCGCCGAGGCACTGCGCGTTCTGCGTCCCGGCGGTCGCCTGGTGACGGCCGACATCCTGCCGATGGCGCGGGCACAGGGGCTGACGGACCGATGGGGGAATACGCCTTGAAACGAGATCCGCGCCACGTGTACGCGGGACTGGACTACATCCTCGCCTGTGCCGTGAAGCCGTGAGTTACCCCATACTTGGGGGTCCATAACGCTCGAGGGCCGCTGCAGTCCCGCGCTTTACTCTCAAGGAAGACCCGTGAACATACTCGCTTTTCTGATCGGCATCTTTGCCCTGCTCCTGGCCATCCCTTCGGCTATCCCCTTGCTTGGGTGGGGGAACTGGATCGTGTTGCCGATTGCCCTGGTGGGCGTGCTGTTCGGTGCCCTGTCCAGCTCCGACAGTGGGCGCAACTTCTGTCTGGTCGTCTTCGTGATCGCCGTGCTGCGACTGATGGTGGGCGGCGGCATCATCTGACCCATCCTCGCTGATCTCAGCCGAGCTTACGCGCCGTGTTGATCACGTTGATGCCGTCGAAGCGCGCCGTGGGCGTGCCATGGGACACGGCGCTCACCTGCGAGGGCTGGCCCTTGCCGTCGAAGAACGATCCCCCCAGACGATAATCGCGCTCGTCACACAGGGCTGAGCAGGCGTTCCAGAACTCCTGCGTATTCGACTGGTAGGCGACGTCGTCCAGCATGCCGACGATCTTCCCGTCCTTGATCTCGTAGAACAGCTGGCCGCCGAACTGGAAGTTGTAGCGCTGCTGATCGATCGAGTAGGAGCCACGCCCGGCGATGTAGATACCGCGCTCCACGTCGCCGATCATCTGCTGCACGCTGTACTCCTTTTCGCCAGGGGCAAGGGATACGTTAGGCATGCGCTGGAACTGCACGCTGTTCCAGCTGTCGGCGAAGCAGCAGCCGTGGGACTCCTTCTCGCCGATGATGTGTGCCTGATCGCGGATCGCCTGATAGCCCACCAGGATACCGTCACGCACCAGATCCCACTGCTTGGTCTTCACTCCCTCATCGTCGTAGGCAACGGCACCCAGGGAACCCTCCGGGGTCTTGTCGGCAATGAGGTTTACCAGCTCCGAGCCGTAGTTGAATTCACCGCTGCGCCACTTGTCCAGGGTGGCAAAGCTGGTGCCGGCGAAGTTGGCCTCGTAGCCCAGCACCCGATCGAGCTCCAGCGGATGACCGACGGACTCGTGGATCGTGAGGAACAGGTGCGAAGGGTCCAGCACCAGGTCGTACTTGCCCGGCTGCACGGACTTCGCCGTCAGCTTCTCCTGCAGCTCGCGGCCCGCGTTGGCGGCATCCTCCACCATGTCGTAGGAGCGGTTGTAGAGGGTGGTGGCCGTGCGCACCTTGTCCTCCTCGCGCCCGTCCAGGTACTCCCACCCCATGCCTACCGGCGCGCCGAGGCCGTTGCGCGAGCGGAACTTGCCGGACTTCGGATCGACAGCGGTGGCGAAGAACGGCGCCCACAGGCGGTGCACGTCCTGGTCGATGAAGGAGCCGTCCGTTGAGGCGAAGTACTTACGTTCGTTGACCAGGAACAGGCTCGAGTTGATGAACCCGGCGCCAGCCGTCAGGGCTGCATCGTTGGCCTCCATGAGCAGATCGATCTTGTCCTGGATCGGCACCTCCATGGCATTGCGCGTCATCGGCGTTCGCCATTGCACTTCGCCCGCGCCCTTCACCGGAGCGAGGCGCACGGGTTCGGTCTGGTAGCGCGAGTTGGCCTTGGCGATGTTCACGGCACGCGCGGCAGCCCTGGCGACCGCGGCGGGCGTCAAGGCGTTGGTAGCAGCGAAGCCCCAGGTGCCCTTGGCGATCACCCGCACGCCCACGCCCACGGACTCGGTGTTGACGATGTTCTGCACCTTGCGTTCGCGCGTGAGCACGAACTGGCGGCGATAGCGCCCGATGCGGGCGTCGGCATAGGTGGCGCCGGCCTTGCGGGCGGCCGCCAGAGCTGCCTCGGCGAGCACATCGGCATTGGCCACGGCCGAAGGAGCCGCGAGTTCCTCTGCGGCGAGCGAGCGACCGCTGAGGGGCAGGGCCAGGGCGCCCATGCCGGCACCCGTGATCTGCAGGAACTCACGTCTGTCCATCTTGCTTCTCCTCAGGTTCCTCCGGGCCAGGCACCGCATGGTAGCGTGTCGGATAGCAAATACATGCAGGCCGCCAGGAGAGACGCTTGTGTTCAGTCACGTGATGGTGGGTGTGAACGATATGGACGCCTCACGGCAATTCTACGACGCGGTGCTGGCAGCGCTGGGGCATCCGCCGGGCGTCATGGACTCGAAGGGCCGCTGCTTCTACAACGGCAAGTACGGCGTGTTCTGCCTGACCAACCCCATCGATGGCGAGCCCGCCACGCACGCGAACGGCGGTACGATCGGCTTCCGCGCGGGCACGACCGAGCTCGTGGACGCCTTCCACGCGGCGGGCCTTCAGAACGGCGGGGTCGCCTGTGAAGATCCCCCGGGCGTGCGTGAGGGCGCAGGGCGCAAACTGTATCTGGCCTACCTCAGAGACCCCGCAGGCAACAAGGTCTGTGCGCTGCACGCGATGGGGTAGTTCCCACCCAGCCCCACCGCAACCTTCCACCTCGCGGCGCCGTGAGAGATATCACCCTGTGACGACACATCCAGGGACACGTCGGCGAGACGCACTCACCAGCATCTACCGGCGCGAAGGCTCGCGCTGACCGCGCGAGCAGATATCACCTGCGCGCGGCGCCCGGCTCGAGGCAGCTGCGTACTGCTGACCGGGAGGGTGGCTCATGGACGACTCGCTCGAGCTCGGATTTCATCTGCACGAGCTGCGTGTGGACCCGCGCAGCGGCCAGGTCACCGCGGCCGACGGTACGCTGCGCCATCTGCCGCCGAAGGCGGTGGAGGTCCTGCTGTTTCTGGCGCGGCGCGCCGGCCAGATCGTGCCCAGGGCAGCGCTGCTGGCCGAGGCCTGGGAACCACAGACCGGCGCGTCGAGTTCAGGCCTGAGCCATGCGGTGGGCGAGATCCGCTATGCCCTCGGCGATGAGGCCACCGATCCCAGATTTCTCGAAACCATCCGCGGCCAGGGCTATCGCCTGCTGGTGCAGCCGGTCTGCACGTCGGTAGAACTTCCTGTGGAGCAGCGCCCCGCCGGCGCAGCGGCTACCACCGATCGCCGAGCTGCCAGGGGTCCCTCGCCAGCCAGCGACGCCGGCCTGTTCGGCGACCTCGTGCAACGTGGTGTGGTGGAAACGGCCGTGGCCTATCTGGTCAGCGGCTGGTTGGTCCTGCAGGTAGCCGACGTCATCCTCGACCAGCTCATGCTGCCGCAGTGGGTGGGCATCTTCATCACCGTGCTGGTGATCGGCGGTTTCCCGATCGCCCTGATCCTCTCCTGGTTGCTGGAGTTCCGCGACGGGCGAGCACGTCTGGACAATGGTCGTTACCCGACGGGCGCCCGCCACCGCATCAGTCG
>JAAUYD010067721.1_pt1 | contig 9994 bp, 12 predicted proteins | sample 7278101 | NCBI WGS metagenome assembly JAAUYD01 (sample SAMN14350128, study PRJNA611818) | marine sediment metagenome | isolation source: surface marine sediment (0.6m) | place: French Polynesia: Moorea | collected 2018-08 | reverse complement strand
GTTTTTTGATACGGATGAAAAGGGGTCACTCAGGCACGTACCGCGGATATGTTGACTTGCTTATTCTTGATATTTCAAGATCGATTTCAACGGTGGCAAAAGGAGAGTCCTGATTCGTTGTTTTGAGAATATTGCCATCAGGATCAACAATCCAGCCAAGACCACCGCAGCTAACCGTTTCACCAGGGGGATACCACAAATTAGATGAAATTGAGTAAGCGCCTGAACATACCGCCGCTGTTTGACCACCTGCCAACCATTTATCGACTGAATGGTGTGGCGTAGCTCGTGGTATGCATAGCAAATCTACCTTGGAAGCCGCATAGTGACGGGCCCACTCAAAAAACCACATTTCGGTACAAATTTGAACACCAATCCGTGCAGATCCATAATAGGCAATATCAAAGGATTTCAATCCACGATCATACCATGAATGTTCCCAATATCCATCTTCGTTCGGCAAATAGTATTTTTCACGAATAGGAGACAAACGATTTGGCTCTTTCGTCCAGATGTAGGCTTCATTCCGACGACTACCAATGCCGTTGACAATGGGTCGCGATCCCACAATTGCTGCAGCTCCTAAGTCATCTAAGTTGCCAATATAGTTATTATGCCGCTCGATTGATTTTGCCCATTGATCAGGATTTGGTTTTTTTTCAGCGGCCAGCCATTCAGAGAAACACATTTCGGGCAAAAGCAAAAACTCACTGTTTTCTGATGCTATGTTTTCTTTGAGGGAAGAAAGATATCTATCGATTTGGGTTGCTCTTGGATCCAATTGGCAAACTGTAACTTTCATTTTAAGCATCCTATCTGGTTAGTCTTATGCCCTTTTTTGAAATTGTCGAACGGTGATGATTTTTGTCGGGTCACAATCAAGGGTTTATTGGAGATACGATCTATTTCATTTTTTCGATGGCCTCTTCTGCTGCGACGATCACTTCATGATCGCCGTCACCGGCAGCCACGTTTTCCAAAAACGGCAGTGCCGCTCGGTTTCCCGCTTCTCCGATAACATGCAGCAAGTCTCCCTTGACCATGTCGTCCACGTCGGCAAAAAGCACCATCAGCGGTTCGGCAACCCCTTCGGCCAGCCCCGGATCAATCTCGACCAGGCTTTCGAATGAAACCATGGCGCCCAGACGCACCGACCAGCGCGGGTGGATCAGCAATTCGATGAAGGCAGGAAAAATCTTGCCGCGTTCGGCCATCATTTTGGCCAGACCCTCGGCATCGCCCTCTTCGATCATGCCTTTCAGCGCATCGGCACCCAGGCTGGCCGGATCACGGTCCAGCATCAGACTGACCAGTTCAGCGGCATCCACGGACCCCGTCCAGCGGAAACGATCGTCCAAAATGACCGTGGGCGCGGATTTGATGCGATCGTTGTGGGCTGTGTCGGCAAACATCTCTCCGTCGATGATGGTCACCCGGATCTGATCGCTGCAGGCGGCAAGACCCAGCAGAAGGGAAACCACGGTCGGGCAGAAGGGGCAGTGGGGCGTTATGTATACCTTGAGTAGGGCCGGCATTCGAAGCTGGGACAGCCGTTGCCGCACATCCGGACCGAAACGATCGGCAAAGGTGTCACCATCGTCCAATACGGCCAGAAACGGTTCCAGTTCCCGGTCCAACGGCAGGGCCTGGTAGCCCACATGACTGGCGATGAAGAGGGTGGGCAGCGATACCATCGCATCGCTGTCTCTTTTCCCTTGGACGCGGGGGGCCAGGTCGGTCAACTGGTCGACAAATAATTTGAATGCTTCATCCGTCGCATGGCCGGTGGTCGCATATCGAAGGGTGATGTCGCCCTTCAGCCCCCTGCCCCATTGGCGGATCTGCGCCCTGTCGGTGTCAGTCGTTGCCTTGATCATGTCCAATTCCCAAAATCGAAGGTTTGCGCCAGCAGTCGGCGGGTGGCCGCGTTGACCGGTATTCTGGCCAGTTCCTTTGCCGTTATCCAGCGGGCTTCGGCGGCGTCATCGCCGGCTTTGGGTTCTCCGCTGACATAGTCGGCAGCCAAATCCACGATCACATAGTGATATTTTACCTCCCCGCGGTCGTCTTTTTGAATGACATCATAGACCAGGACCGGTGCGTTGGCCCGGATGACGACCCCGGTCTCCTCGAGGATCTCCCGTTCGGCTGCTGCCTGGAGCGTTTCGCCCAGTCGGACGCGGCCGCCGGGAATGGCCCACACGCCCTGAGAGGGCGGGTTGGCGCGCCGAACCAGAAGAACGGCGTCCCCCTTGAAGACCACGGCACCTACCGCCGGTCGGGGTGCGTCAGGGTATTTCCGGGTTGTCGAAGGATGCGCTTTCATAATGACCATTCACTTGCACGCCACGGCGCAGGATCGGTGGCGGTCATATCCCAGCAGCCTCGTTGGTATCACCATTTGCCGGCAGCTTCAATTTGAAACTGGGTTCGATGCCGATCCGGAGTCATTGACGCCTCCGGTAAATTCTGATAGCTGCAACAGCGTCCATCAACACCTTTTGGATCTACAGGACTGGATTCGTCGTGGATATGCTGCTGGAGGAAAAACATCGCGCCGTTCGCCAATCGGTGCGACGGTTCTGCGACCGGGAACTTCGACCGATCGCCGCGCAAATCGACCAGGAGGCCCGCTTTCCCTGGGAGGTGGTCGAAAAAATGGGCGCACTGGGTTATTTCGGCATCCAGGTCCCAAAGTCGTTGGGCGGTGCCGGTCTGGATGCGGTCAGCTATGCCATCATTATCGAGGAAATTTCGCGGGTCAGCGCCGCCATCGGCCTTTGTGTCAGCGTGCACAACAGCGTGGCCATCTACCCGATCCTGACCTTCGGCAGCCAGGCGCAGGTCGAACGCTGGGTGCCGCCCCTGGCGCGGGGCGAGAAAATCGGGGCTTTCTGTCTCACCGAACCCAACGCCGGCTCCGATGCCGGCGGCATCGAAGCCACCGCCCTGGTCGATGGCGATCACTATCTGCTCAACGCCAACAAGCTTTATGTAACCAACGGCGGCATCGCCGATGTCTGCCTGTTTTTCTGCCGAACCGACCCGGACGCCGGGCGCCGGGGCATCAGCGTGGTGGTGGCCGAGCGGGGAGCCGCCGGGTTTGTGGTGGGCGATCTGGAAGACCTGTGCGGTATGCGCGCCAATCCGGTTTGTTCCATCCGCCTCAATGACTGCCGGGTGCCCATAAAAAATCTGTTGGCCAAAGAAGGCATGGGCTTGAAAATTGGCCTGGCTGCGCTGGACACCGGGCGAATGGGCATCGGTGCCCAGGCGGTGGGGATTGCTCAGGCGGCTTTAGAAGAAGCGGTCCGTTATGCTCGGCAGCGGCACCAGTTCGGTGTGCCCATCGGCCGACATCAGGCCATTCAGACCATGATTGCCGACATGGCCACCGAGGTGGATGCCGCCCGCCTGATGGTTTATCGGGCCGCGTCCCTAAAGGAGAAGCGGCTGCCTTTTTCCAAAGAATCGGCCATGGCCAAGCTGTTCGCCTCCGAAGCGGCCACGCGGGTGACGGATCTGGCCGTCCAGATCCACGGCGGCTACGGCTACAGCAAGTCCTACCCTGTCGAGCGCTACTACCGGGACGCACGGGTCACCCGCATATACGAAGGCACCTCGGAAATACACCGCCTGGTCATCGCCAAAAGCGTTTTGAATGGATAAGACACCATCCAATTTAAATCAAATCGGGAGCAGCGCCATTGCACATCATCGTCTGCATTAAATCCGTGGTCGTCGACGCCCCCCGGGGAAAGGTTGCGCGCACAGCCGATAAATGTGCCTTCAACCCCTTTGACCGGCCGGCACTGGAGATGGCCCTCCAATTAAAAGAACGGCACGGCGGCTCGGTGACCGCATTCAGCATGGGACCACCAACTGCCGAAGCGATCCTGCGCGAAGCCCTGGCCGCGGGTGCCGATCGCGCCGTGCTGTTATCTGATCCGGCCTTGGCCGCCTCCGATACACTGGCGACAGCGACTGCGCTGTGTGCCGGGGTAGATTACCTGGCGCCCTGCGATCTGTTGATCTTCGGTGCACGCACCGCAGACAGCGACACCGGCCAGGTCGGCCCCCAGACCGCCGTCATGCTGGATCTGCCCATGGTAACCGGAGCGCTCAAGATCGGTTACGCCAACGATCGTCTCACCGTTGAGCGCAAACTGGACGAATTCCTTGAGACATACGAGGTGGCCTTACCCGCAGCATTCAGCATTCACCCAACGGCGGCGACACTGCGGGATCCTGCATTGGCGAGCATTGGCAGTGCTTTCGATGAAATGTCCGTGGAGACCGTTTCCATCAGCCGATTGGGTCTGGATCCGTCCCTGGTGGGCGAGGCCGGCTCGCCCACGCGCGTGCTTTCCATGAATCCGATCAAAAAGAAGCGGGCCTGCCAGTGGATCGAAGGGACGCCGAAGGCGCAGGCCGATCTCCTGGTTCGCCAACTGGTAGATGCAGGTCTGATCGACTGAGCAGAGCGTTGCCGAGCAGACACACTACAAGGAGACGAGAAGCGAGAATCATGACTGCCACGACCGCCAACGAGATTTGGGTATTCGGTGACCTGCGAAGCCGCCACCTTCTGGACTTGAGCCTCAAAGTGATCGTCAAGGCGGCCGACCTGGCCCGGACAACGCGAGACCGGATCGTCATGTTCTCGCTGACGGCGACCGAACCCACATGGTTGACCGTTTCGGAGGATGAGACCTGCGCCATCCAGGGAACCGTCGGGAAGGAAGCCATCGCCTGGGGGGCGAATGTGGTCTACCATTTTGAGAACGAGCGTTTCTCCACGCCATGCCCCCATATTTTTGCCGATGCCCTAACCCCGGTGTTCAAGGAGCATCGTCCCCGGCTGGTCTTGTTTCCCCTCACCGATTTCGGCCGTGACCTGGCCGCGCGAAGCGCGGCGGCCGCACGGGCCGGACTGATCGCGGACTGCGTCGAACTCAGCGCGGGGCGAGATGGATCGTTCGTCGGCCTCTGCCCGGCCTGGGGCGGAGAGATCATGGCCGAAATCGCCTATGCCCCCGGCCACGGCACCGGTTTTGCCACCGTGCAGCCCCACGGCAATGCCGGTGAAAAGGATCCAACGCATCGTGGCCGGGTTGAACGGGTGGTTTTAACAAAGATCCCCAGAAAAAAAGGACTCCGCCTCATCTCCAGCCATCCGGCACCGATGACCGGCAACAACATCGAGAACGCCCGCAGCGTGGTGGTGGGTGGTGCCGGACTGGGTAGTATGGAGAACTTCGGGCAGGTCCGTCAATTGGCCGCCGCTGTGGGCGGAGAGGTTGGTGCGACGCGGCCGCCGGTGCTCAGCCACTGGGTGGCCGAAGATCGGCTCATTGGCCAGACGGGAAAAACCGTAAACCCCAACCTGCTGATTTCTATCGGCACCTCGGGAGCCATCCAGTATACCGCCGGTATCATGGACGCGGGCACGATCGTGGCCATCAATCGGGATCCTGCCGCCCCCATCTTTCGTCTGGCAGATATCGGTGTCGTTGCCGATGCAGCGACATTTCTGCCCCTGCTGATCTCGCGGATCAGGCAAGCGGTCATGCGCCGATTGGCCGATGAGATGTGCACGGACATACCGGCGCAATCGGGAAAAAGCGGCTTTGGAGAAAAGATCCGGACGCTGCGCGAAGCCCAGGGCTGGTCACGGGAACACCTGGCTGAGACCACCGGCCAGACGCCGGAATTCATTGCCGCCGTGGAATCCGGTGAGATCTCACCGCCGGTGGCCTTCATCCTGCGCCTCTCCGGCGCCTACGGCGTGGATCCTGGCACCTTTCTGCACGATGAGCAAAAAGAACACATTCGCGATCAGCGCGCCCAGGCGTACGTCAACCGAACCCGCAACTATTCTTATCAGACGCTGACATCCGGGGCCGCGCATGACCACTTGCGGGCCTTCATGGTGACCATCGAGCCTCACCACGACCACAAACCGGTGGCATACAAGCACGAAGGCGAGGAGTTTATTTTTGTCATGGAAGGCGAATTGGAATTCACCTTGGGCAGTACGGAGCACACCCTTAAAAAAGGCGAATCCATCCATTTCCACTCCAATACACCCCATAAGCTCAAGAGCCTTTCAGCGGAGATGACACGATGTCTGGTGATTCTCTACACGATTTAAACAGACCCCATATCGGGGTTGCCGTCATCGTTGTCCGGGATGGACGGGTACTTTTGGGAAAGCGTAAAAATGCCCACGGTGCTGGCACCTGGCAGTTCCCCGGCGGCCACCTCGAGTACGGCGAATCCATCGAGGCCTGCGCCCGGCGTGAGCTGTTTGAAGAGACCGGCCTGTCCATCATCAACATGCGCATGGGCCCATTCACCAACGATCTCTTTGAAGACGAGAAAAAACACTATGTCACGCTGTTTGTGGTGGCCGATCAAACGGCCGGTGAGGCCCGGGTAAAAGAACCGGACAAGTGTGAACGCTGGGGCTGGTTCCGATGGGACGAAATGCCCAAACCGCGCTTCCTCCCCATTGTCAATCTGCTCAGGCAGAATTTTAGCGTCACCAACGGATGTCGCGAACCATGACGCGATACGCCATGCAACGTTTTCCCCGACCGAAGCGCCGGTCGGTTTTTAAAAAAACCGTTTAACCATAAAATTGCTTTACCTCTGAAGGAAAAAAATCGGATGAACATACCCCAACCGGTGTCGGTTCATGGAGGCCACAGCGGCCAGTTCTGCAGCCATGCCAAGAATACCCTCGAAGAAATTGTTCTGGCTTACATCGATCAGCGGTATCCCTGGGTGGGTATCACCGAACACATGCCACCGGTATCGGAAGCCTTTGTATATCCCGAAGAACAACGTGCCGGACTTGACGCCATTGCGCTCAGGGAACGATTTGGCGGTTACATGACCACCTGCCGGCACCTTCAGAGCAAATATGCCAGCGACATTCAGATCTATGCCGGGTTCGAAACGGAATATTACAGCGGCAGCCTCGACGATGCCAAGGCGCTGATCGACACCTTCTCACCCGATTATGTGGTCGGTTCCGTTCACCACGTCAAAGACATCCCCTTTGACTACAGCAAGGCGTGCTATGAAGAGGCGGCCAGCCGCTGCGGCGGGCTCGACGGACTGTATGCCGCCTATTTCGATCAGCAGTACACGATGATTCGGGAGCTAACCCCACGCGTGGTGGGCCACTTGGACATCGTTCGCATATACGATCCCGATTACCGTTCCCGGCTGATCAAACCAATGATCTGGGAGAAGATCGTCAGGAATTTGCAATGGGTCAAGCAGTTGAACCTGATTCTGGATTTTAACCTACGCCCGCTGTCCAAGGGTGAGGACGAGCCCTACCTGTCAGCACCAATTTTGAAAAAGGCCGCCGAAATGGGCATCGACATCGTTCCAGGCGATGATTCCCACGGGGTGGACACCATCGGCACACACATGCAGATCGCAGTCAGCATGCTGAGAACCGCCGGCGTGAGCACCGCCTGGCGAAGACCCGTCGATGAAATGCCTTAAATCGTGCATGTCAACGCGGGTGGTGTGCGGCCCATCTTCAAGCCGGACGGTAGATTTGGATCGCCAGTCATCTGTCGTCTGAGGTGATCCTTTTTAAAACCGTTTTGCGAGGCATGGAAGAATTTTTCTCATCTCGTGGCAGGCTCGCGCTTGTCGCATCCGGCCGATCGGTCGGGATATTTATTTCGGGAAACAGTTCTCTGTTTTGCGGCGCACTATTCCGTTCGAGAGGCTCCAAAAAGGACCGATTCCTGATCGTCCGTCTGTCCCTGCTGCGTCGTCGTTCCGGATGATGGCCCTTGGATGGTATCCAACGCCGGTCGAGTCCGGTTCTGCGGGAAATTGCCTTGCCGGGCTTATCTTTGTTCATCGTCTTTCCTGTTATTTTGCTTCCTCACCCTTGCCGTTATCTATTGGTGCCAATGCCCACGCTCGGATCGTCGAAACCAGGATGGCGGTGAGGGTCAGATGGTTGTAATGATTATCGGCCGAATGGGCCAAAGCTTTATTTTTTCCGCACAATTATTGGATCGCCGGCTGCTATGGTCAGCCATGCGCCTGCTTTCGCATAACCCCTTGACAGGCAGACCGTTTTTCCTTAATGTTTTTTCCTAAGGCATCTTGCCCTGCGGCCGAATAAGCATTTTAGATACAGGCCATCTCGGTACCGTGCTGCTCAGTATAGGGTTGACACCATCCCCGCGCTGCAACATGCAGGCAGCGAAGGTTTTCCAGACCCTAAGGAATGTTAACGATGAGCCACATATTGTCTCAATTCACCGACCGCCGGACCTTCTTAAAGCTGGGGGCATCAGCGATCCTAACCACCGTCTCTGCCCATCCGGTCCTGGCGGCGGCAAACGCCAAATTACATGAACATCACATATTGTCATTTTATAATATCCACACCGGGGAGACCCTTAAAACCTGCTATCGTTCAAACGGGAAGCTGATCCATCGAGCGGTCAACCGAATCAGTTATATCATGCGCGATCACCGCACAGGAGAGGTCAAGCCGGTGGACCCCAACCTCTTGGATCTGCTTCACCGCATCGTGATGGAGGAAAAGCCCAGCTCTCCCCTCAACATCATTTCTGGTTACCGTTCTCCGCGCACGAATGCAGCGCTGAGAAAAGTCACTGCAGGTGTCGCTCCGAAAAGCCTGCATATGGAGGGCCGTGCCATAGACATCCGGATCCCCGGATACGAGACCCGTGCACTCCGCCAGATCGCCATAAAACTCCACGCCGGTGGTGTCGGCTACTATCCCGAATCGGATTTTATTCATCTGGACACCGGACCCATAAAGGTCTGGTAGTACTGGTTCGCTGCTTGCCGGCCTGTAATCGATGCTCTCCTTGCGCTGCAAAGGGGTGTTGTTCTCAATCAACAAACGATGCAAGAATGGTCAAACAGGTCATTATCCGCTGATATTTTAGGCCCTTGACATTTAATTACCGATCCATTATGCTTGTTCTCATATTGCGTTGCAGCGCCTGATTTCCTGTTCTCAGGAGATGCCTTCGGGCAGCTTTGGATCAACCCGCAATTATTCCCAGTCCGGCAACGCCACATTGGCCGGGGATCAACCGGCACTTGGCAGGCTATCAAAAAATCAACCGAGCTGTTGCTCGTCTGAGTATTTGAGTTGTTTCTCCAGCGGGCAGCGCCTCGCCTTTCTCAATATATGGTTGTAAGAAAATAGAAATTGCACAACCCTTTACATGGAGGATTTCAGTCATGAAAAAAATTACCAAAGATCTAAAAGCCGTCGCCAAACAGTTAAATACACTCGCTAAGAAAACCGAAGCCATGGCCAATGCGTTTGAGAAATCATCAAAAGCAGCTGCTCCGAAGAAAAAAGCGGTACCCGCCGCGAAAAAAAAGGCCGCGCCAAAGGGCAAGACCATCACCCCTACGGATCAGGTGCTGGCCATCATGAAGCGATTTAAAAAGGGAATCTCCGTGGAGGCCTTGAGAGGGAAATCCGGCTTTTCTGAAAAACAGATCAGCAATATTGTTCATCGCGCCTGCAAAAAAGGCAAAATGAAACGGGCAGGAAGGGGCATTTACTCAGTGTACGGCCTGTAGTTTTAAGGTGCCGGGCAAAAAGGGTCGTCCCCGACAAGACCGCTGGCCAACGGACGCTCAGCTTGAGCAAATCGATAAATGTTCGAATGTTGTGTGATTCCGTCAAAGGTGTGAGGCCCGGCTGTTCGGCCGGGTAACCGTGCATAGGATACTATAAGGAGGCTGCAGAAATGGCAAACGGTGTTGTAAAATGGTTCAGTGACAAGAAGGGGTTTGGGTTTATCGAGCAGGAGGAAGGTCAGGGAGACATATTCGTTCATTTTTCTGCCATTCAGGCTGAGGGGTTTAAAACCCTTACGGAAGGAGATCGAGTGACCTTCGACGTGGAGAATACCGACCGTGGCCCCGCTGCCGCCAATGTGGTAAGAATGTAAACTAT
>JAAUYD010087522.1_pt1 | contig 9996 bp, 7 predicted proteins | sample 7278101 | NCBI WGS metagenome assembly JAAUYD01 (sample SAMN14350128, study PRJNA611818) | marine sediment metagenome | isolation source: surface marine sediment (0.6m) | place: French Polynesia: Moorea | collected 2018-08 | reverse complement strand
GTTGTCCTTGAGGTTGATCATGCCGGAGGTGTTGGGGCCGATCAGGCGGATTTGGTGCCGGCCGGCCGCTTTCAGCACTTCGCTCTCCAAGGCCTTGCCCTCGGCCCCGGTTTCGCCGAACCCCGTTGCCAGGATAATGGCACCCTTGACGCCCTTTTTGCCGCAGTCTTCCAGAATCGCCGGTACGGTGCGCGCCGGGGTGGCGATCAGGGCCACGTCCACCTCATACGGAATCTTCGAGACGGCGGCGTAGCACGCCAACCCCATGATGCGCTTCTCTTTTGGATTGACCGGATAGATGTTGCCTTCGTAGCGTTCGTCCAATAGGGTTCGAATGGTTTGATAGCCCCGTTTGGTGGGCACCTTGGATGCGCCTACAATGGCTACGGAACGGGCGTTGAGGATGTGTTCGAGTCCCATCATTTTCTCCTTTTTTTTAACCTTGGCCTTTCACAACGGGCACCTTTCGGCCCGTGCCGGCGTTCTCGCTCTGCCGAAATTCTCAACGTAGCGCTGCTACGCCTGCGGTTTCACCATCGCTGCGGCCTTGGCCTGAACCAAAACATACCCATGTTAAAGGGCCAAGGGTGGTTGAATGGAAACAGTTGCGAGGACCAGAAACGCCAATCTCAAACTTTCTGAATTCTCAATTCCTCAATCCGTTTTATTCTTTCTTGCGCTCTTCAAAGGCCGTTAATGAGGCCTGTCGTTCCTTGGTCGAGACGCAAGCCAGACATGCTTCCACTTCGAAGTCCATCAGGGCCTCCAAGCTGACTTCCCCTAAGGCCATATTCAGCCCCTTCTTGATCATTTTCAGGGAGAAGGATGAGTTGGCGGCGATCTTGGCGGCCATCTCCATGACCGTCGTCATCAACTGCTCTGCCGCTACGGCCCGGTTAACCAGCCCGATGCGTTGCGCCTCCACGCCGTCAATGTACTCACCCGTAAAAAGCAGTTCCCGGGCTTTGCCAGGGCCGATCAGATCCTGAACCAGCCGGAATGCGCCGCCGGTGACCGAGGAGGTCACCTTGGCCTCGGGGCTGCCGATTTTGGCCGCCTCGGCGGCGATGCGAATGTCGCAGGCCAGGGCCAGTTCGTATCCGGACCCGATGGCGTAGCCGTTGACGGCGGCGATGGTGGGCTTCTCGAAGCGGATAATGGTCCGGGAGACCTCCTGGAGCGCCACGAGATAATCCCGGTAGTCCTCGATGGAGCGGGTTTTGGACTCCTTGAGATCGGCGCCGGTGGAAAAGGCGCGCCCCTCACCGGTGATCACCACCACCTTGATTCCCGCATCTTCACGGGCATCGTCCAGGGCAGCCTGCATGTCCAGCCAGAGCCGCTTGTTCATGGCATTGAGCACCTGGGGCCGATTGAGCCGGATGACGGCCACACCGTCTTTTTTGTCGTAGATGATGCATTCAAGGTCCATGGCTTCTCCTCTTGCAAGTGGCGCCGTTAGAAAGGAATAAAAATGCGGGCTCCCACGGCTCAAGGTGCCGTGCGGAGCAGGCGCAATTTGCCCTTTCAGGCCAATTTATCAATGGCTTCGCGCATCAGGCGGGCGATGGGAAGCTGTCGAGGGCACCTGGCCTCGGCTGCCGAGAAGTCCGCCTGGGTCATTTGCCGCCGGATCGCTTCGGGAATGCCGGCAAAACGGCGCCGGGCGTCGTTCGTATCCGGATAACTTCCTGCGTACATGAGATAGCGCATGACGTCACCCACGGGTATGTTTCCGGCGACGGCATTTTCACAGATCTGCGTGCAGCCGGCACAGTAGTGCGAAAATGTCTCATGCGCATATCGGTCCAGGTGCTGCCGGTCGTTGTCGGTCAATGATGTGCGGTCGACGGCCGCGGCGATGTTGGCCATGAGGATCGCCATGGTTGGCATCTGTGAGCAGATCGCGGAAATCTGCGGGTTCTCCCAGACCGCCTTGAGTTTGGCCTGTTTGTCGGTAAATCCCTTTTTCACGAAGCGCCCGGCCAGTTCCAATTCCCGGGCAGAAGTGGTCTCCACGGCCCCGCCGCCCTGAGTCTTCATGGCGGTGAGCCCGATACCGGCGTCCACGCAGGCGTTCACCGCCGCCTTCATTTTCTCTGTATGCATTAACCTGAAATTGTAAGTCATCATGATGCCGTCGATCCAGTCCAGGCGCGCGGCATCCAGCAGGCAACGCTCCATGTTGGCGTGGGTTGAAAAACCGAAGAGACGGATTTTGCCTTGCGCTTTCTGTTCGTCCGCCCACTGGCGCATGGCGCTGTCCATGGTGTCGGCATCCCGGATCGCGTGGACGAAGAAGAGGTCGATATAATCGGTATTCATTCGTTTCAGGGAGGTGGCCAGATCATTGCTCATGCCACGTCTGCTCCGGGCGGTGGATTTGGTGACCAGAAAGATCTTCTTCCGTTGATCGGGATAGGTCCGGAAAAACTGGCCGATGCCCTCCTCGCTGCGCCCGCCGCTGTAAACGTGGGCCGTGTCCCAGTAGGTGACGCCCCAGCGAATGGCCTGCTTGAGCATGGTCTGGTTGGAAGGGATGTCGAACATGCCTCCCAAGGAGAGAATGGGGACCTGAATACCGGATCTGCCGAACGGCCGTTTGGGGACACCCGTGATTTCCGGCGCCTGTGCCGGTGGGTTTGCCTGGGCCGTTGCCTGTCCCATCAGGGGTACCAGTGCGGACCCCAGGCCGGCGGCGCTGGCGGATTTAATGAAAGATCGACGAGACAATCGGTGCGGTTTATCGTTCATGGGTTCACCTCTCAATGTTGATCGGGTTGGTTGGAATCATATCCTCTCAGAAAGGTTATCAGTTTGCGGTCCACTGTGATCCAGCGACTACAACAACAATCGATGGCGCCGTTCGCGCGTTTCGTTCTCTGCCGTTACCCGGATCGCCCGGCGGCCCTTGACCGGACATTCGTGCTCGCATACGCCGCAGCCGATGCAACGCGCCGGGTCGACGTAGGGCTGCTGCAGGCGCACCAGCAGCTTGATCGGGTCTCCCACCGCCGCACTGGCCGAAAATGAGTTTTCGGCCAGGGTAAGTCCGCCGGGGCCGATATCGGCAATTCTGACGGGCGGGACGTTTGGGCTGCCGTCGATGGACACAAAATAGTCTCCGGTGGCAAACCGGTCGGAAGGCAGCGCCGGTCCATCGAATGTCAGCCGGTCGTCCGCTATGCTGCGAAGGCGCAATTCGCCGTCCAGGCGAACCGGTCGAAATTCGATGCGGGTGAATATGGCCTTGGGACTCACCGGACAGTTTTCCTGGCAGACGATGCAGGGGCGGTCCATGGCCCAGGGCAGACAGCGTCCCCGGTCGACAAAGGCCATGCCAATGCGGATCGGGCCGGTGGGTTCGAAATCACCCTTTCCTACGCGTTCATTCAGAGAAATCGGACGGATGGCGGCCGTGGGACACAGGTTGCCGCAAGCGATGCATCCCTGTTGGCAGCCGCTGGTGCCCATGCGAAAATTGAGCATTGGCGTCCAGACGCCTTCAATGCCGGCCTGAAGGCCCGCCGGGTGAATGACGTTGGTCGGACAGATTCGCATGCACTGGCCGCACTTGATGCAGCGCTGGAGAAACTGCGCCTCCGGCAGGGATCCCGGAGGACGAATGACGGACGGGTTCCAGGCGTCGCCGGACATGCCGGCCAGTCGCGCCAGGGGAACGGCGGCTAGCCCCGCGGCCAGAACCGCCACAAATTCTCTTTTTGAGACATCCGGCACAGCAATCTCACCCGCCGCCGATGCGTGGCGGTGATAACCCATCACCCCGTGCCGACAGTCCGTCAGGCAGTTCATGCACAAGACACACTCGGGGGTTCGGATGACCTTTGCCGGTTCACATCCACCCTCACAATGTCGGTCGCAGGCGCCGCAGGCGGTGCAGCCGTCGGCTTTCTGGCCCATGCGCCACAGCGCGTTTTTGCCCAGGATACCGAACAACGCCCCCAGCGGACAGACAAACCGGCAGTAAAATCGTGGCACCAACAGATTTAAAAAAACCATCGACCAAAATATGGCACCGATGGCGAAAGTGCCTGGGTAGAGCCGGGATGCGGCGGAGAGGGAGGCGAGACTGCCGTCCACCAGCGGCAGCAGGGTCAGGTTCACCGATCGGTAAAAAAGAGGGATGGGGTCCAGCAGACCGGTCTGCAAAGATGCAGCCAACAGCCGGGAACCCTCCGTGAAGAGACCCAGCATGACCCAGCCGACGGCCGCAACGGCAACGCCGGTCACCCATCGAATGCCGGAGATGGTTTTCGTATGGTGAACGCCGGTACCGAGCAGCAGCAAGACAACCACCATTCCGATGGCCACGGCCGGTGAGTGGACGGGCAAGTTCAGCAGCCGGCCCAACAGTTCGCCGGCGGTGGCACCCAACAGGAAGATGAGGAGGACAAATTTAATGCCATGCCCCCGGCGATATCGGTTGGCGGTCATCATCACCGATGCCCTGCGACCCCGGTTGGCCAGCCATCCCACGGCCTGGTGCAGCGCCCCGAGAGGGCACAGCCAGCCGCAGAAAAAACGGCCCAATAGAATGGTCAGGATCACCGTGAGCAGGCCCCACAACAGACCGGCGTACAGGGTACCGGTGGTCAGCAGGGTGCCCAGGCCCACCAGCGGATCCAGTTGGATCAGCCAATTGACGGGCCACCCGCGCAACTGCCACCACTGCTCACCCAAGGTGGCGACGACGCAGAACCACAAAAATAGCAAAAAAAAGAAGATCTGGCTGATTCGGCGGGCGGTGACGATTCTCATAGTAGTATTTATGACGGCTCCGTAGAAAGCCCGATACCTGCGTTACGCTTCATCCCTCGTCACTGCGGCGTACTTAAGGTACACCGCGCTACCCGGGAATTTCAAGCCCTGATCTCGGGCTTTTGACAAAGCCTTCTGAAAGGCAAGCAGCTGTAATTTATCAATATGAAGATACTACCCCGTTTGTATTTCCTTCAATTTGAGCAAGCGATAGTCGGCGGTACCGGCGCCAACGCGTTCCGCTTTGGTGATAAAGGGCAGATCAGCGACCGTGCGGCCCAGCAGCGCGGCACCCGCGGCATCGGCGGCGACCGGATCGGTGCTTACGATCAGGGTACCGGTGGGTTTGAGATCGGACAGGGACCCCCCGGTGGGCCCGTTGGTCATCATCGACTGCGTGCCGTCCAGCACCACCAGCGTGGGCCGGATCATCATGGCCAGTTCCTGAATGATCGTGTGGATATCCTGGTGAAAGATGTTGCGCCGTCCGCCCAGCAGGCCATACCAATTTTTCAGGGTCATGGATGCGCCGCTGCGGTGGTGGTCTTTCACCGGGGCCATGCCGATGACGCGGTCTACCTTGGACAGTGGGGCATAGAGAACCGGCCAGTCCTTAATCAGGCGCCCGCCGGAAACGCTGAACCGCTCGAAAAAGGATTCGCGTGGGAGCATCACCTTGGCACCAGCCTGGCGGGCTGCCGCATCGATGCCGCTGAGGGCGAAGCAGGAGGCCGGATCGTTGATGGGGTTGTCCGTCACGATCACCCGGGACGCACCGGCGTTCAGGCACAAGCGCACCACGGCGGCGACCAGGTCCGGATGCGAGGTGGCCCCCAGTGCAGGCGGCGCGGCAAAGGCGGCATTGACCTTGAGCAGCACGCGCTCGCCGGGTTTGACAAAGGCCTGCATGCCGCCCAACGCTTGGAATGCCTGCTGCACGGCAACCGCCCGGTCCATTCCGCGGGCGATGCAGATGCTTGCCGGCATGTCGATCGTGGAAAAATCCGCAATCTGCACCGTTTCACGGGCCTCAAAGCGGGCCGTGGGCGGCTGGCTGTCATAAAATCCAACGCCCAAAGCACCGGCTGTCGCCACCGAAATGCCCGCCCGGGTGCATCGCCCCAGAAATTCACGTCGATTGAATGTGGGAACCAAAGTCATGGTTTCAGTAGGTTGTTTTCCAAATGCGCGGCCAACTGCCCGGCCAGCCTGACGGCTGCTTCCAGGCTGTCGGCCTCGTGCACACCGGCCAGGTAGCGTCCCCGGCTGAAGACGATTTCATAGGTGTCGAAAAACTGCATCACGCTCGCCCCGGCGATCATCAGGGGGTCGTTAACCCGCGCGGCGCCATAGGCCAGCAATGTTTGCTGGTATTCAACGGCCAAGGACGATGCGGCCTCGGCGGTCTGCCGGTCAGAGACAAATGCCGTCAAGCGGGTCCCGTCGATCAGGTACTCGGCCGTATGGATCCGGTTCAGCTGTTCGTATCCGAAGGCGTTGGCCGCCACCAATTGAAGGCTGTCGGCTTGAAGATCGCTCGCGGGAAACAGATTGGCACCCGGCACGCTGGCCCCGGCGCTGCCGCCGTGGGCTTTAACAAAGGCCTGGGCCAGCCGACCGATGGCCTGTTGCAGCGCCTCAGAGATGTCCGTGCCGATGATTTCCAGGTAGAAATGATTGTGGACCATGAACAGGGCATTGTCCGTGAGATAGGCATTGGGGACGATGTCCGAAGCCTGGGCGCCTTCCCGTCGCTGCATGCTGAAAACGGAAAAGGCGTTTTCCGGGGTGGTCATGTCGTAGATGAACACCTCCACCCATTTGTCGGCGGTGTTGTCCATGCTGAACCGCTGGGTGTTCAGGGCAGCGAAACCTGAAGAGAGGTAGAGATCTGCACGGCCGTTGATTTTTTCATACAAGGTATCCGGGCTGAAGCGTTCCGGAGGAGACAATGGGGCCATGCCGGTTTCCGTGGTGTCGATCAACATCCGCTGATCGGATGCCGGAGCAAGGGACTGCCGGTGCGATTCCGGACGCAGGGCAACCACGCCTGGATTGATCGCAAACGAGCGCATGACCACGCCGGTTCCGGCGATGATGATCAGCGCCAAGACAACCATTGACAGGCGGGCTTCCATTTTTCCCGGCTTTTTGCGCCTAGCTGTCTTCATCACCTGCACCAAAAGGTTATTTTTTCGCGATGCGTATCCCGACATCGCGCGTCTGAGCGGCACCTGATCAATGAATGGTCGGTTTGTCATCATCGTTGCTTTTGCCGTTGATGACAGTAAACTTGGTTCGGCGTTTTTTCTGGCCAAGCGTAAAAAATTTCCAACGCCACCAGTTGGTGTCGAGCCACTGGGCCGGTGCGCGAAAGTAGAGCCAGGCCAGGCCGATGCCACCCAAATGATAGGCACCGTGGACATTGGTCTGGGCCAGGAAGGTCAATGCGGTGACGATGGTGGTGCCATAGCTGATGTATTTGGCCTTGATGGGCAACACGAACATGAGCAGGATGGTGGCTTCCGGCTGCAGCAAACCGAAGACAATGATCAGGGCCAGCAGGCTTGGCATCATGCCGGCACATGGCACGCCAAAGGAGGTCAATCCGCCGAAAAGCAGACTGGCTGCTGCACCGCCCAGGGCGGCGATGACGTACAGCCGCAGGAATGCGCGAGTCCCCAGGGCCGATTCGATGGTGCCGGCGAAAAAAAAGAAGACCAGGCAGTTGATTAGGAACCCGATGGGCGCCCCGGGGTCGTGGATGAGTGGGTGGGTGACCACTTGCCAGATGTGAAAGGTCCCACTGTTGACCGGGCTGAGCGCCAGCCACCGATAGATGGGTATTCCCAGCCACTGTTGACCGATCAATTCCAGAACATAGACCGTCGCATAAACGATCAACATGATCTTGCCGACTGGTGTCAGTCGGTTGCCGAATCCGATGGTTTGTCGATGACCGTAAGCAAACATGATCGACCAAGCCTATCTTGTTAAGGGGTTGGCTGACTTTATCGCGCTCATTTTAACCTAAAATGCGCAGGTGCGCATGCGCCGCCACTTTTTTTTGGCTTGCTTTTGCCCTGAATGCAAAGCAAGGATTATAGCATATGTTGACGCGAACCTGCCACACCATAGCACGTGTGGCAAGCGGGTGAAAGATGCCAACCGTTGGCAAGGTTGCTTCCTTCCAGTCTTCAGTCCTCGGTCTCCTTGTCAAATAAAATGGTCAGCGCGTAGGCGCCGTCCACGAAGCGGGTGCGGATCGGATAGTCGCCTTTTTCAAACACCTTGATCATGGCCTGGTTGGTGGCCAGCACATCGGCGGTCATGCCCCGGGCACCGCGCTGGCGGGCCAGGCGGGCCAGCATGCGATAGAGGTAGGTGGCAATGCCCAGTCCCTGGTACGCCTCGTCAACGACAAAGGCCACGTCTACATATGGCTTGTCCTTGTGGCGGGCGAAGCGCGCCTCGGCGATGATCTGGCCCTGGCCCGGCGGGCCCACCAACCCCACCACGGAGAGCACATCGCGATAGTCCACATTGACATAGGCCTGCATCTTGGCATGGGGCATGGTTTTGATGGGGGTGAAATAGCGATAGTAGATGGCTTCGTCCGAAAAACGGTAGAAGAGGCGGCGCATCTCTTCTTCATCGGATGGTTTGAGGGCCCGGAAGCGCACGGTGGTGCCGTTTTTAAACGTATGCCGCTCGTCAATCTCCGACGGGTAGAGATGGGCGCTCTCCGCCAAAAAGATCTGGTCCGGGTATATGATGTGCTGCGCCTTGGCCTTTTCGACCAGGGCCGGCCGGTCATCGGGGTGGGCGATTTCGATGATGGCCTGGGCCCGTTCGCGCAAGGTCCTGCCGAACAGGGAGGCAATGCCGTATTCGGTGGCGATCATGTTGACCGAGTCGGGCAGGTTCAGCTGGTTGGGTATCTCTTCGATGGAGAGCCGGATGTTGTTCTCCCCCTTGAGGTTTCGGCTGGGCAGGGCGAAGATGGTGAAGCCGCCTGGCGATATCTCCGCGCCGTTGAGAAAATCCATGGCCTGACCCGGTCCGGAGGTGACCTGGCCTTTGCCGGCGTGCATGGCGATGCGCCCGGAAAGGTCCACCTTGCGGGCCGGAAAGATGGTTATGAAATGCGGGTTTCTGCCGATTTCCATGGGATTGAAGACCTTGTCGATGCTCTGAAATTCGACCAAGGGGTTGCGGTCCAGCCAGCGCATCAGTTCGCCAGAGCCCATGGCATAGCAGGTCAGAGATTTGCCGCGAAAGGCTTTTTTGCGTCGGTTGGAGACCGCACCGCTTTTGATCAGCGTCTTAACGGCATCGGTGATAAAGGGGGTGTGGATGCCCAGGTCCTTCTTGCCGGCAAGGTAGCGGGGCAGGGCGTCGAAAAGGGGACCGAAGGTAAATCCCAGGCAGCTGCCGTCCTCGATCACCGACGCCACGTTGGCGGCCACCCGAGCAAAAACATCGTCCACCGGCCAGCAGGAGAACACCGGTGCCGGCTCGGTGCTCTCTACCAAAAGGTCAAATTCATTCACGGAAACGAACGTGTCGCCATAGGTACGGGGAATGTCGGCGTTAATTTCCCCGATGACCACCGACGCCTGGGCCATGACCTGCCGCCCCACATCCACGGAGATGCCCAGCGAGCAGAGCCCGTCGTCATCCGGTGGGGTGATCTGGATCATTGCCACATCCATGGGCAGTTGCCGGCCTTTGATCAGCCATGGAATGGCCGAAAAGCGGCTGGGGATCAAATCCACTCGTCCGGCGGTGATGGCCTCGCTGGCCACCCAGCCGGAGAAGAAGGTTTTCAGCCGATATTTGTTGGTGCGCAGCTCTTCCAGGGAGATGGCATCGCCGAAACTGAGGATCTGGATCAGGGTAAGATCCTGAAGGTTCAGGGCGTTCGAGGCCATCAGGCGTTTGACCAGGGTGCGCGGTTCGGCAGCGCCGGTGCTCAGGAAAATGTTCATGCCCGGTTCGATTCGGGCCAGGGCTTCGTCCGGTGTGACCCGCTTTTCGTGCCAGTCGGTTTGCTTGGGTGCGGTCATCTTATCTCCGTTTCGATAATGCCAAAGGTGACGGTTTCGTAAAAAGCATTTTCAGGCCACGAATGGCCACCTATCCGAAAGGAACTTTGATCTGGTGCTAAGTTCTGTTATTCCATTTGCCGGACGCATTGGCAAATGAAGCCGTTCG
>JAAUYD010284740.1_pt1 | contig 9998 bp, 9 predicted proteins | sample 7278101 | NCBI WGS metagenome assembly JAAUYD01 (sample SAMN14350128, study PRJNA611818) | marine sediment metagenome | isolation source: surface marine sediment (0.6m) | place: French Polynesia: Moorea | collected 2018-08 | reverse complement strand
GGGTTTGGAAGCGTCTACGTTCACCGCATGTTCCACACCGTTAACAACCAGTATCTGTTCCATAGGAGCTCCTCAGTTACAAATCAAATCGTCACTCGATCACCGCGCACACCTGGATGCGCCGTTAGTCCCTAGAAAGGCTCTAATCCGAAAGATTGATTGTGATTTCCATGTCATTCTCTTCTATCGAAATGGCAGCGGAATCAAACGACGGCGGCCCCATCCGACCCCGCGCATCCCGTGAAAAGCCGAGTGGTTCACGTGGAGCCCCGAGGAAGTTTGTGTCCAGCTCTCCGTCACCGTCGACATCGTGATAAACCGCGACGGCATACTCCCCCGGGGGCACATCATTGAAGACTACGGTTACGCCATCGGTGTCAGCTTCCACTAGGTGAACCTGGACAGGTTCACGCTTGCTGGGGAATCCTTCTTCGCCGTCATGTATCGCGACCCTGATATTCCCACTGTCTGCCGAGACTTTTGCGACCTGAACTGTCAGATCCGCTGCATAGGCGGTAGAGCCGAACAGTGCCAGTACGAACAAACCTGTTGTGATCGATGTTTTGGCCTTTGGCCCGCTATCGACTTTCATAAATTCTCTTTCCAATAAGTGTCTATAAGAATCCAAGAAACGGCATCCCCCACACCGTTTTCGTAAATCCGATCAACTAGAATGGTTAGCAAATTGCAGGGCGTACTCGCACAACTCATTCTTGGAATGACTTGGTTGCGACGTCGCAGTAATCAAAGAGTCGTTTCGCGTCCTTCATATCGCGGGCACTTTCTGCTACCGCGGCGACTTCGCAGTCGGCATAGTAAGCCCCATTCTCGAGATCGTCTCTTGGCATAGTCGCGACCAACGTTTGTGTGGCAGCCCCGACCTCCGGTGTCTTCATGCTCATCACTGTCAGAGGGTTTTTAAGGGCGAAAAGCATTAGCAACCAAGGTGAGGAATGGCGGCTCAAATTGGTCTTTACGACACCCGGGTGCACAGAAACGGAGCGCAGACTTGGGTATTCGATGGCAAATTGCTTCGCCAAGAGAATCGTTGCCAGCTTTGATTGTTGGTAGCGCCTCGTCGGGCTATAGCTTCTTTCGTCAATTTGGCCAATTGCGTCAATGTCTATGCCCGGCGCACCGTGACGTGTATGTGCCTTCGAAGACAGCCAGACCTGGCGTGCGGTCTTGTCTGCAAGCAACTTTGCCAGCAAGAAATGACCTATTGCGTTCGTGCCCATCTGGATCTCGAAGCCATCTTCAGTCCGACCAGCTGGGGTATACATGACGCCGGCATTGTTGATTAGGCATTCGATTCGGTCGTACCAATTCGACACGTAGTCGGCGAACTCGCGAACGGACGCGAGATTCGCGAGGTCGAGCGTTTTGTTTCCGTCCAACTGGTGTGCAGCGAACTCAAGATTGGGCCTTGATGTCAGGTCGTCGATGTAGTTCGCCTGTGTTTTTGCGTTTCGCCCTGCCACGACGACCGTAGCACCCGCACGAAGTAGAGCCTCGGTACTTGCCGCTCCCAATCCCGAATAGCCGCCTGTAACGACGAAGACTTGACCTTCAAGATCCAATCCTTTGACAACATCAAATGCGGTCGTGACCGAACTCAACTCTTCCTTCTCCTACTTCATCGATACTTACTTCTGTGACAGACACGCGAGTTCGTGCCGCAAAAGGGCACGATCGTGATACCGCCGAGCTAGTGAAAATGCGGATGTTGCGATTTCAACGAATCGCTGCTGGAAAGAGTCTAGAGTGAATGTTCACTCTAGTCAATAACACGGGAGAAGTGAGCTTAGTTCATCACGCTCGAACAGGACCTCTCGGCGACCATATTCAAAGTTTCGTCGTCCAATCGGAAGCCAGCTTTCGCATGTACTTTGGCGAGGCTCTTCGCAACGTCCCACGTCATCGCTTGAATGACCTCGAAGGGCAACATCGCCATGTTTCCGGCTTCCATGTCAGCCTTCCCCATCTCCATGAATACCTGCATGTGTTTCGCAGTTACAGCTTCCATCTCTTCCGTGTAGTAGGAAGAATTCTTGAATTGCTCAAGAAAAACCGTGTTCATCGGATTGGTCAAATGATAATCGTAGGTTCTGATCCAAAAGCGCTTGAAGCGTTCGAGAGACGACGGGGCATCGTCGCTCGGGTCCACGACATAGTCCATCATCTCCTCGAAGATGGTCTCAAACAGCAAGTTGACAATTTCGTCTTTACTCTGGAAGTGGTGATACACAATGCCGGGGCTACACTCAGCCTGCTGGGATATCTTGCTAATTGTGGTTTTCAACAGCCCCACCGAGGACACGAGTTCAAGCGTGGCATCCATGATGCGTCTTTTTCGCTTACTGATGTCTTTAATGATCGTATACCCCTGTCATAGTCGGCCGGCGAAGCCAACCCCATAGCTCGGTGGAGTATAAGGCAACTAAGCTACCAGGGCAGATTCGCCGAATGTGGGCCTGCCCTCATCTTTGTACGAAAAGCTGGCCGCAGCCGAAACCTGACAATCCGTGAATTGGACCGACCTCTGTCCGGCAGACTTACCGACCTGAGTTACACTCGCAGACGGAGGACTATTCTAGACAAGTTTGCTACTTTTGGCGCACAGTGGTGTTGGCGTAGCACCGATGGTGCCAATCAACAACTCTCTCACACCCAAGAGAAACATGACGGCGGCTGAGACATTAGAAATCGTGATGCTCCTGAGAGAAGAAGCTCAGAGGTCCTTTGAGTATTGGCTGACTATCTCTTTTGCGTTTATCGCGGCAACGTTCTTGGGCCGAAAGATGCTCAGGCCCAGATTCTCAGTTGCTTTCGGTACTCTTTACATACTTACCGTAGCGTTACTTATTGCCAGATATGCTGTTAGCGGAATCACCGCAGACAGGTATCTGGCATCTGCGATTGAACAAGGGGCGGAACCGTTTGTGGACTCAACGTTCGTCACCTATCTGCGTTTTGTTGTTTTTTTTGCAGGAACCTTTGCCGCACTTTGGTTTCTCTACTCAAATTCAAAAGACTGGGATCAGTAGTATCCAATCGATACATGTTATGACATCGACGATCTCGGATTTCCTTATTGACTGCTGGCCCGATCGGGTTCTGCCGTTGCATCGCTCGTTTGTTGGGCTGCTGTGTGGCTGTGCGCGGTATTCCGCTAGCGCGACTTGTACCGCCAAACTGCGCCAGCTAGGTAATTGTACGCATGAACTCCGAGCCACCTTTCTTGACTTATCCAAAGAGTGGCAGCCAATCGGATGACGTTCGCGGCGCCAGCGCAACGAAAATGGCCATTTGTTCGAGAATAAATTGTCGATTTCGGCGTTTCGTTCGCGAGTTTTTCGCTTTATTCCGGAGTTAATTGTCGAGGTTCAGACTATTGGCCGCATTGGTCGCTTATTCGACGGTCACACTCTTGGCGAGGTTGCGCGGCTGATCGACGTCGGTGCCACGCAGTACGGCGACGTGATACGACAGGAGCTGCAGCGGCACCGTATAGACAATGGGCGCGATCAGACGATCCGCATGCGGCATATCGATAACCTTCATGCCTTCCTCGGGCTCAATGCCGGTATCCTGGTCCGCAAAGACGTAGAGCTGGCCACCTCTGGCCCGCACGACCTGCATATTCGACTTGAGTTTGTCGAGTAGCTCGTTGTTCGGCGCCACAACAACGACGGGCATATCCTCATCGATCAGCGCCAGCGGCCCGTGCTTGAGCTCCCCGGCTGCGTAGGCCTCGGCGTGAATGTAGGAAATTTCCTTCAGCTTTAACGCGCCCTCCATGGCAATCGGCCACATCGGGCCGCGGCCAAGGAACAACGTGTGATGCTTGTCGGCGAACTCCTCGGCAAGATCCTTGAGGTCGTTGCTCATTGTCAGTGCCTGCTCACACGCGGCTGCCGCATGATACAGGTGGCCAACGAACTCTCGCTCCCGGTCTTCATCGAGGCCGCGATGGCGCGCGAGCATCAGTGTGACCAGCAGGATGGATAGCAGCTGCGTCGTGAACGCCTTTGTACTCGCAACGCCGATCTCGGGACCTGCCTGGGTCATCATGACGAGATCCGATTCACGCACCATCGAACTGTGCGCGCTGTTGCAAATCGTCAGCGACCCCATATAGCCCGAGCGCTTCGCGATGCGCAGCGCCTCAAGCGTGTCGGCCGTTTCGCCCGATTGCGACAAGGTTACGAACAGCGTGTTGTCCGGCACAACCATGTGCCGATAGCGATATTCACTTGCGATCTCGACCTGCACGGGAACGCCTGCCAGCGCCTCGATCCAGTACTTGCCGACGCAGCCCGCGTGATAGCTCGTGCCGCAGGCGACGATATGAATATGTTCGACCTCGTCGAGGAGTTCGGCAGCTCGCGGGCCGAGCGACTCGGGCATGACCTGGTGGTTATTGATCCGGCCATACAGCGTATCGGCCAGTGCGCTTGGCTGCTCGAAGATCTCCTTGAGCATGAAGTGTCGGTACGGCCCCTTCTCGGCCGCCTCGGCATCCCAGTTCGTCTCGTGCGTCTCCCGCTCGACCGGCTGACCCTTATCATCGAAGATGCGTACGTCTTCCCGCGTGATCTCCGCAATGTCACCCTGTTCGAGGTAGATGAAACGCTGTGTTACGGGTAGCAGCGCGGGCGCACCGCTCGCAACGAAGTTCTCGCCAATGCCGCGGCCGATGACCAGCGGACTCGCGACGCGGCTCACCACCATGCGATCGGGGTCCTCTGCATCGACAACCAGCAGCGCGTACGCGCCCTGGAAGCGTGCGACCGACTTACTCACGGCGCTGAGCAGGTCCTCGCCCTGTTTGAGGTAGTCGTGGACGAGATGCGCGGCAACCTCGGTGTCGGTTTCGGACGCGAACTCGTAGCCCTTTTCGATGAGCTCGTCCTTGATTTCCTGGTAATTCTCGATGATGCCGTTGTGGATGACGGCGACGCGATCACCGGACAGGTGCGGATGCGCGTTCGCCTCAGTGACGCCACCGTGTGTTGCCCAGCGCGTATGCGCGACACCAATGCGCCCACGCAGTGGATTGTCGGCGAGCCTTGCTTCGAGGTCGGCAACCTTGCCGGTCGTCCGGCTCAGACCGATATCGCCATCTCTGTCGATAACGGCGACGCCGGCGGAGTCGTAACCTCGATACTCGAGGCGATGCAGTCCCTCGACGAGGACCGGTACGATGTTTCTCTCGGCAACCGCGCCGACGATTCCGCACATGTTCTAGCTCCCTTTCTTCGTTGGCCGCTGCCATCCGGGCACGGCTTTCTGGCGACTCCGCTCAATCGCGAGCTCTTCATCGCCGACCTCTTTGGTAATCGTTGCTCCTGCCCCGATGGTCGCATTCACACCTACCTTGACAGGCGCAACCAGCTCCACGCCGGAGCCAATAAATGCGCCGTCACTGATAGTCGTCTTGTGCTTGTTGGCACCGTCGTAATTGCAGGTGATCGTGCCGGCGCCGACATTGACGCCTTTGCCGATCTCGGCATCGCCGATGTAAGTCAGGTGATTGACCTTGCTGCCGTCGGCAACCGTCGATTTCTTCACCTCGACGAAGTTGCCGATCTTCACATTGTTGGCCAGTTCCGCGCCCGGGCGAAGCCTTGCGAAAGGCCCGATCTCGCAGTCATTGCCGGTCGTTGCGCCTTCGATATGGCAGTTCGAGTGCACAACCGTGCCGGCACCAAGGCTGCTCTCGCGCACGAGATTGTTCGATTCGATTGTCACGCCATCGCCGAGCTCGACGTCACCTTCGAAGACCGCGTTGATGTCGATGAAGACGTCCTTGCCGCAGGTCAGTGAACCGCGAATGTCGACGCGCGCCGGGTCGGCAAAACCGACGCCGTGCGCCATGAGTTCGTCGACGAGACGTGCCTGCAGTGCGCGCTCCGCTTCGGCGAGTTGTTTCTTGTCGTTAATTCCCATTACCTCTGTCCAGCTATCCGCTTTGACGCCGTGCACCGTTACGCCGTCGTTGACCGCCATCGCGATGACGTCGGTCAGGTAATACTCTCCCTGCGCGTTGTCGTTGCCGAGATCCGCGAGCCAGCCGCGCAGCTTGTCGGCAGGACAAACCAGTACGCCCGTGTTGATCTCGCAGACGGCCTTTTCTTCAGGTCCGGCGTCCTTTTCCTCGACGATGCAGTTTACGCTACCGCCTTCCCGGATGATGCGGCCGTAGCCGGTCGGATCATCGAGGTCAACCGTCAGCACGGCAACATCATCCTGCGGTGTCTCTTCGACGAGCCGCTCACACGTCGCTGTCGTCAGCAGCGGCACGTCGCCGAACAGCACGAGCACGCGATTCTCATCGGGCGTATCCGGCATTGCCTGTTGTACGGCATGGCCGGTTCCGAGCTGCTCTGCCTGCAGCACCCAGCGCAAGCCGTCGTCTTCGAACGCCTTGCGCACCGCATCGCCCCCGTGGCCGTAGACGACGCACACATCATCGGACGACAGCGCCGCGGCACAGTCGAGCACATGGCCCAGCAGCGGCCGGCCGGCAAGCGGTTGCAGCACTTTTGGCAGGGCCGAGCGCATGCGCGTGCCCTGCCCGGCGGCGAGGATGATCGTGGAGAGTCCCAAGCCCCATAACTCCTTGATTCGTGGCTTGCGAATGATACATGAAGCGGGGCTTTGCGAACCGGTTTCAGGTCTCGTTAAGCAGTGTGACGTATGCTGGAAATATGAGAATCTGGCTCCTGCTCGTGTGCCTGCCGGCCATTGCGCTGGCGGGCCAGATATTCACGCGCGACGGCGTGACCGACGGCGACACCTTTTATCTGGCGCCGCACGCGCACGTTGATGACGACCCGGTGCTGCAGAGCTGGGTGGCCTACAGCCTCACCAGGAGCACCTGTCAGCTCGAGATGGGCGGCGAGAACCCGGCACGTAACAGCAGTTATGCCTGCGAGTTCACGGCCCGCCGGCACCTCCTCGAGGCCTGGGACGCGCAGCGTCTGGAACACGGCGCCTCGGACGACTATCTCGACACCTTGCTGCGGGTTCGCGAGGCCGGCTTTCTTGACGAATACACTGTCCGCTATTTCGCCAGGAAGCACTGGCAGGTGCCCGCCGAAGTGAACATCCCCGCTTTCAAGCGCTGGCAGAAACAGCACCTCCAGGGTCACCGCCCGCAGTCGCGCCTGATTGGCTCGTGGAACTACCGCGACGAATAGCCAATGCGCAGCATGTACAACGGCCCATCGAGCTTGCCGGCGTCGCTGCCGAGGACAGTAAAAAACACGTCCTCATCGACGACCTGGCCGAAGTCCGCGAAGTGAATCCGCAGCGCGAGCATCAGCCCGCTGTCGTGATCCGAACGCCCGGCACCGATGTCCCAGGTCCCGCCAACAAAAGCGCTGGCCGTCGATTCACTCCACTGCTCGTTTTCGACCGAACCCCGCCAGTTTGAGTCGACCTGTGCCATGTCGAGCTCGTGATAGCCGAGACCGAGGTCCAGCGACACGTTGCGTGCGTCGCCAAACTGCCACTTGATTGAACCGCCGAGATACAGCTGTCGTGCCAGCAGGTCCGCGAAGGTGCCGGAGATGCTGCTGTCCGTGGCGGCTATCGTCCCGTCAATCCCGAGCAGCAGGTCACTGTTGGTGAACTGCGCAACCGGCCAGTGAACGCTCGCGCCCAGGCCGAAGCCGGTCGAATCAAAGGAGCCGGAAGCCGCCGGCTCAAGGTCGGTCAGGGACGGCCAGATTGGCAGGTCCAGCGAGATATCGCCGCGAATTCCTGCAAAGGGCTTTTCACCCGCCGTTGCTGAATGGCCTGCGAATTGTGCCAACGCGAGCGCAACGATGGCGATTCCGATGCGTTGCCAGTATTTCATTTCCATTCCTCCTTGCTTGTTCCTCCCATGACCATCATCGGCCAGGCGGTCGAACAAGGACTGACGGAGACCTGAGGAAATCCTGACCAATTAACGATAGTCTCCGTGCATGTCGACGCAGACCCTCATACTCGCGGGCGTTGGCCTGTACGTCTTGCTTATGCTTGCCGTCGGCGTGTATGCCTCGAAGCGCACACACTCGGTGGTCGAGTTCGCGGTGGCCGGGAGGCGCCTGCCCTTGTGGCTCTGCACGACGACGATCGTCGCGACCTGGTTCGGCGGCGGCATGCTGCTCGGCGGCGCCGGTGCCGCCTATGACGAAGGGCTGCTCGGGGTCATTGCCGATCCGTTTGGGGCCGCGCTTTGCCTCGTGCTGGTTGGCCTGTTCTTCGTCAGGCTCTTCCGCCGGCTCGGCCTCTTCACGTTCATCGAATTTGTCGAGCAGCGTTTCGGCCTGAGCGCAGGGCTTATCGCATCGCTCGCGTCGCTGGCTTCGTCTCTCTTCTGGGTTGCAGGCATGCTCGTCGCGTTCGGCATCGTGTTCGAAACACTGACCGGCGTGCCCCTGACCGTCGGTATTGTCGGCGGGGCGCTCGTCATCGTTATCTACACCTCAATCGGCGGCATGCTGGCCGTAGCCCTGACCGACTTCGTGCAGATGATCATCGTGGCCATCGGCCTGGTCGTATTGCTCGTGGCCGTCCTCATCGACGTCGGCGGCTGGTCGGCGGTTTCGCCGCAGATTCCCGAGCATGCGCTGCGCATGATCCCGCTCGAGAACACGCTGGAGGACTGGCTCATCTACCTGCGCGCGTGGGTCATCTTCGGCATCGCCGATATCGCGTCGCAGTCGTTGCTGCAGCGCGGCATGGCGGCGAAGAATGAGCGCGTTGCGCAGCAGTCGTTCTACCTCGGCGCCGTTGCCTACCTCGGCTTCGGGCTGATACCTGTATTCCTCGCCATTATCGCCAGCGCAACGATGCCGGGTCTCGAGAACGCGGAGTCGGTGATTCCCGAACTCGCGCTCGAGTACCTGCACCCTGTGGCAGTCGCCGTTTTTGTTGGCGCATTACTCGCAGCCATCATGAGCTCCTGCGACAGTGCTCTGCTGGCGGCGGCGACTGTCATGAGTACGAACCTGTTGCCGCTCGTCAAAAAGGATCCGTCGGACCGCGTGCGGCTGCTGGCGTCACGCATCGGCATCGTGATTGGCGGCGTGATCGCGGTCATTGGTGCGCTGAATGCACGGGTCGTGTTCAACACGATGCTCGACGCCAATATGCTCATGCTGGCGGCCGTCATCGTGCCGTTCATTCTCGGTGTCTGGTGGAAAAAGGCGAATCGCGCCGGCGCGCTGACCGCGATGTGGGCGGGTATTGCGGCCTGGTTCGTTGCCTCGGTGTCTTATCCGCACCTGCCAGGAGACCTGCTGGGCTTCGGTGTATCGCTGGTCACGATGCTGCTGGTCACGCCACTGACGCAGACGATCGATCCGCCGCGGCCGCTGGTCGACCACGCCGGCAATGAGGTAGACCTCTCGAATCGACTCGGCTTGCTCTAGCGCTTGCCTTTCATCTTCTGCGACGCGCGGTAGCGGGCGCGTGCTTCCTGCAGCTCGGCTGTCGCTTTGGCGACGTCGGTTTCGTCGGCGGCGCCTTCCAACGCCTTCTCGGCTTGCTGCTGGGCCGCCAGCGCAGCGGCCTCATCAAGCTGGTCGCCGCGCAGTGCCGTATCGGCAAGAATCGTGACCTGGTTCGGCTGAATCTCGAGCATGCCGCCCGTGATGTAGAACGCCTCTTCCTCGCCCTCTTCGGTCTGCACGCGTACTTCGCCGGGTTTCAGCGTCGTCAGCATCGGCGCGTGACGTGGCGCAATGCCGACTTCGCCCATCGAGGCAGGCGCAAAGACCATCGCGGCGTCGCCGGAATGGATCTCGCCTTCCGCGGATACGATGTCGACTTTGATGGTTGCCATGGCAGTCTCTTACTGGAAGTTCTTCGCGTTCTCGACCGCTTCGTCGATCGTGCCGACCATGTAGAAGGCCTGCTCCGGAATGTGGTCGTAGTCGCCGTTGACGATGCCGTTGAAGCCGCGAATCGTCTCCGCCAACGTAACGTACTCACCCGGCGAG
>JAAUYD010280080.1_pt1 | contig 9998 bp, 9 predicted proteins | sample 7278101 | NCBI WGS metagenome assembly JAAUYD01 (sample SAMN14350128, study PRJNA611818) | marine sediment metagenome | isolation source: surface marine sediment (0.6m) | place: French Polynesia: Moorea | collected 2018-08 | reverse complement strand
CTTTATTTCCTACTTTTAAGTGCAGTTTGTTTTGATTAGTTTTTAATCACTTCTGACTTCAAACTTCACACTTCTAACTTCAAAAGCGGGGTTTTAGACCCAATTATTTTCAATAATTATTGGGGTTATGAAGATTTTTCCCAGAAAACTCCTAATCATTAATTATCTGAGTGACAACAATCAATCATCGGGACTTCTGCTAACATTTCTAACCCTACTGAGGTTAAAAGTTCTTGCCATTCTTGAGGGTTTTCTTCTTTGATTTTGGCGACTGTATCTAAGGTTTCAAACCAGAGACTAGCGTTAGCATAAACTTGCGCTTTTTCGAGGGAAGGTTCATCTTTAATCTGATTTTCTAACCCTGGAGTTGGGACAACATATTCTAGGGAACCCTGTACATATTTATCTCGGTTGCGATAACTAGAATTACAAATAACCATCAACGACCAAGTATAATTTCCTGGTTGTAAGTTAACGTTTTGAGGAATTTCTAACTTAATAATTCCGGGAGTTGAGGGTAAAGGAAATTGAGTGTAATAGACTTCGTTATTGGTGTCATCGACTAAAACAAATTCCCCTTGGGTGGCGGTTGTTGTGGGAATAAATCCATAAAAAGTGGGGGTATCGGTTGCTGTTTTTGCCTTGTTTTCTCGGTTAGGCATCAAAGCAACTAAAGGGGGTTCATTCTCTTCATTGGTTAGACAAGTTTGATCATCACTACGGGTTCCTCCCCCTGCACTCTTTTTCGGTGCGCCTCTATTACCAGTATCGGGAAAATTTAAGCTAATGAGAGAAGGGTTGAATAAAGGAGAAGAAATAACGGGTAATAAGGGAGAAAAAACCCCTAAAACCATTAAAGAAACTAATAAACTAACTTTTTTGGCAAGGGTTACGGTTGATTTTCTGTTCATCGGTTTAACTGATTTATTGACACCCTGTAATGATGATTACAATACCCTCCATAGGATAACCATATTTTGCCAAAAAAATCAAGCTTTTTTACAAAAATTAAATAATTAAATTACCGTAAAATCAGATGGTTTTATTGCTTATTAGACTGATAAACTACGAATTTCTAACGTTGCCCGTTTAATCGTATTGACCAGAGTGGTTCCAAAGGTTTGCATTAATTTGATATAAATTTCAGGATTTTTGTTAATTAATATTTGTAAATTATCGAATTTTAAAACATAACAAATCACTTCAGTATCTGCAATAATATCGGCGGTTCTTTGACTAACATTAATGTCAAATAGTGCTAACTCTCCAAAAGCAATACCAGGAATATAGGTAGTTAACCGTTTTCTTTGCTCATTTTGAGGCAGTTTTAAAGAAACCGTTGCTCTTCCTTTTGCTAACAAAAATAAACGATCTGCTTGTTCTCCTTCACGAATAATAAACTCATTGGGTTGATAAGAAAACTCTGTAAATAAAGGAGCGATCACTGTAATTTCTTCTTCACTAAATGCCTTAAATATATCCATATCTCCTAAAGAAAGCTGATCTTTAATGGTTTGATCCTGATAATCAGCTTGAGATAATAAAGAATTTTCACACCATTCCAGGGCTGTATCAATATTCTCAACAAACATCTCATCTGTCCAACCATTAGCTTGCAAACATAACTGAGTTTTCTCCTCAAATCCTGTCAAAATTAAGGTGATTTCTTGACTTAAATACCATTCTTTAATTTCTGAGAGTAACGTAATGGCACTACTATTAACATTACCCACACGACGACCATCTAAAATAATAAATTTCGCTGTTTTTTGGTTATTTTGTAACTGACGAGTTAACTTTTCTACGGTAGCAAAATAAAGATCCCCTTTCAGTTCATAAACTAAAATTTTCTCCCCTTCTTTATCTAAAAATTCCCTTTGGAACGCCCGTCTTTGTCGTTTTGAAGACACCATTGCCCCTGTATAAGTACGACTGACACAGGTTTGGGAAACGGGATGACTATCAAATAAATGAAACTTAAACCGTTGAGACAGTTCTTCACATACTTTAATCCCTCGCACACTATTCCCCCTTGCATCTAAAGGAGGGGAAAAAATACCAATACCGAACTGTGCCGGCAAAACGGCAATAATACCGCCACCAACCCCACTTTTAGCCGGTAAACCAATGCGATACAGCCATTCTCCCGAAAAATCGTACATCCCACAACTGGCCATCACACTAAGAATGGCGCGGACTTCTTCTGGGTTAACCGCTTGTTGTTTCGTGATAGGATTAATGCCATTATTGGCTAACGTAGCGGCCATCACCGCTAAATCTTGGGCTGTTACTAGAATAGAACATTGGCGAAAATAGAGGTCGAGATGTTCTTCTAGGTTGCCCTCCAACATCCCCGCATTTAACTCTAAATAGGCGATCGCACGGTTGCGATGGCCCGTTGACTTTTCCGACTCAAACACCGCTTCATCCACGCTTAAGGAACGGCCGGCGAACCCTTCAAACATGGTTAAAATGCGCTTAAACCGTTGTTCATAACCTTGACCTTTAATTAAGGCGGTGGTGGCGATCGCCCCTGCATTAACCATAGGATTATAGGGACGGTTATGGACTTCATCAAAAACGATGGAATTAAACGCTTCTCCAGTGGGTTCGACTCCCACTTTACTCATAATTTTATCTACCCCATGATCTGCTAAGGCCAACCCATAGACAAAGGGTTTAGAAATGGACTGAATGGTGAAGGAATGTTCAGACTCACCTGCTTGATAAATTTGACCTTCTGGGGTTGTAATACAAATGCCAAAAAGCTCTGTGTTTACTTTAGCTAATTCTGGGATATAAGTGGCGACGTTTCCCTCATTGATGTGACGATAACGTTCATAAATTTCTGTAATACAGGTTAAAATTGGAGAAGTTTCTTGGGTTACAGGATGAAGCTGCTGGTCATTCATAAAATTATAATTTCTCTTATTTAGAATTCTCCTTATCTTAACAGGTAATAAACCACGATATAGCAGTTCCCATACTGGTGAAGTACAGAAGTTATCCCTTTGAGGCAGGAGGCAGGGGGCAGTAGGCAGGTGTTAGGTGTACCTCATGAGTCCGAGAAACACGATATCTACTAGAGTCACAAAAATCGTTCCAAGACTTTTTCTCTTTCCTTTACTTAAGAATTAATTCACTAATATTTTGGCTAACTAATTGATTACCTAAAGGACTCAGATGAATATGATCTCGATATAAGTTATCGATATTTTCCTGTTTAGCAAAGATAGGTAAAAAGTCAATAAACGGTACATTATTAGTATTTACCCAGTCTTGTAAGCGTTTTCTGGCAACTTTTTCATAATCTCTGGGTTCTGGATTCATTTCTCGTTTAAGAGGGGTTAAAACCATCATAAATTGACTTTTATTTTCAGTTGCGATCGCTTTCATATTTTCAATGGCTTCTAAATTAAACCCTACGCGATCGCCTCTTTCTCCTACTATTTCATCCATTCCTGGAATTTTAGGATCACGATAAAACACTTTTTCTAAAATTTCTTCTACAGCTAAAATCGGTTGTTGATCAGGATAATTGATATCTTTTCCTACTCTTAAAGAGGTGGGTTTGGTGGCGAACAAATCATCAGTATTAATGATTAAAAAGATCACTTGAGAATTAAAAGTACCGAATCGTTTTAAATAGGCCAATTGATTTCTCGGTCCCCAAGAGTTAGCCGAAGCGTTTAAAACTTCTACTGTTTGTGATAGCTTCTTTTCGATTTGTTCTTTTACCAATGTAGAAATGGTTTCGTTTTGATCAGTCCACCAAGCCCCATTAACAATAGAATCTCCGATGAAAAAAAGTCTTATGGTATCATTCAAAGGACTGGGCTCAATGGCTTCAGTTCGCATGGAATATTGATTAATGATTGTCAATTTTCCTAGACGACGAAGGTTTTGATTAGGGGCTAATAAATAGCCAATTTCATCATCAGCCATATAAATTGGACGTTTACCTAAGCCAAAAAATAATCTTAAGCTACCTTCAACAATGAGCAAACCAATGAGAATAACACCAAAACTGATCAAGACAAGTTTCATGGATTTAATAACAGATAAAATTGGGTTCTTCTAGAAGACATAAATCAATCAATCAAGCTAAGGTAATAAAGCTTCTTCTAGAGTCGATAGAGGAATTGCTCCTGAAAAAAACTGACCGTTAAACACAAACAAAGGGGTTCCCTGAATGCCAATTTGTTGAGCGAGTTTCATGTCTTTTGCAATGGCAAGATCAGCTTTTTTACTATTGCGATCGCGTTCAAATAGCTCAATATCAAGATTCAAATTATTAGCAATCTCAACATATAATTGCTCTCCTAAGTCTTCTTGTTGCTCAAACAAAGCATCATAATAGGGCCAAAATTTTCCTTGTTTTCCTGCAGCCCAAGATGCTTTAGCAGCAGATATCGCTTGTGGATGAATACTACTTAAAGGAAAATGTTTATAGACTAAGGTAACATTATCGTGCAGAGCAATAAATTCTTTAACGGTTTCGTAAGCTTGTTTACAATAAGGACATTGAAAATCAGAAAATTCTATGAGAACATTGTTTTGAGTTAAACGACCAGTAATTGGGGAGTCAGCGATAATGGTTTGAGGATTGGTTTTCAGTTCTGATACAAAGGACTGTAGGACTTGTTTTTGTTGTTCTTGTTGTTGTTTTTGATAAGCTTGAACCGACTCTATTAACACTTCAGGGTGTTGACGAATAATGTCTAAAACCGTTTTTTCCAGTTCAGGTTCAATAACTGCTTGTGCAGAAGGTACAATGACAGTAGGTATCCAGGTAAGACCTATAATAAGTAATAATGCGATTAAAACATTCAGTCCCTTTTTCATAACAGTTCTGGGGGTTTAGTTAATTACATTATTGACAGTATTATATTAATGATTCTAAGTCAATTAGCAAATCATTAAATGCAAGATTTACATCAAAATTCTATGACTCAAACTATCACCGTACAACTGGATCACTTAACCGCTTTAGATATTACTCCTGTCAGAGAAATGATTGATCCATTATTAGAAAAAAATGCGATCGCTTCCCTAGAACAAACCCTAACCTTTGATATTCAATATCCTCGTGAACCCAGTGATCCCAGGGAATTGTCAGAAATTCCTGAGATTCGTTTATGGTTTGTACGTCTGGACACCATTTATCCTTGGTTCCCTTTTCTCTTAGACGCAAAAAAAGGAGAATTAGCTAGATATGCAGCCATGTTAGTTCCCCATCAATTTAACCGTGTTGAGGGGATTCAATACAACCCCGAAGCGTTAGAAATTTTCGTCATGAATAAGTTATTTATTCTCTCCGACTGGTTACAACAACAAGGTATTTATTCTCAGTTTCGTTTAAAATCTCTGTCGCAACTTTTTGGTTATGATATTGATGATAGTTTTTTTGCAATGATTAAACATTTTTGTTAACTTTTGAGAAATAATTGGAAGGTTGTTGCGTTTTCTCAAGTTCTTTTGCTAGGGAATCATCTCACCCTGTATTCTGGATATATGGCACGATAGCAAGCATTTTACGGATAAAAGGGTACTATGTCGAGACGAAAAAAGAAGTTTCCCTGTGGTCATAGAGGGTATGGCAAAATTTGTCATCGTTGCGCCCAAGAACAAACGGCCTGGGAAGAAAAGCAACAACAAAAAAATTCTTGGGAAGAAACCTTTAGAAAAGATCCCATTGATTTAAGACCCTTTCCTAAAAATGTTGTTCTCAAAGCCCGTCAAATTCTCAAAGGACTAGCCAACCAGCAGGATTATCGCATTTTTCACGGAAAACGGCTACGACACGATCGCTTCATTATTAGCATTCCTGTGACTCGACATTATCGCTTAATTTGTCGGGATCATGGTAGTTTTCTCACCCCAGAAGCGGTTGTTTCCCACGAAGATTATAATGTATGTAAACCAGGCCATTAAAATTCACTGCTTAATTATCTACCATTGTCTTGCTGACCTGTTGCCTAAAATGACTAAATCCCTGATCAAAACTGTTATTTTCATTGTTATACCATCATGCAAATTTATTTAGATTGTAGTGCCACAACGCCTCCCCGTTCAGAGGTGATTGCTTACGTTAATACAATTCTGAGGGAGGAATGGGGAAATCCCTCTAGTCTGCATCAGTGGGGACAACGGGCGGCCATGACCTTAGAAACTGCGAGGACTCAAGTTGCTTCTCTTCTCAACGCAGTTGATCCTGAATCCATTATTTTCACCTCAGGGGGAACAGAAGCGGACAACCTAGCCATCTTAGGTATTGCTAGACAGTATAGCACACCCCAACATCTCATTATTTCTAGTATTGAACATCCAGCTATTAGTGAACCAGTCCGCCATTTAGAAGCGCAAGGATGGGAAGTCACTCGCTTACCGGTGAATCGTCAAGGGAGAATTAATCCCCTGGATTTAAAAGCTGCGATTCAATCGAATACGGTGCTGATTTCCATTATTTACGGTCAAAGTGAAGTGGGAACGGTGCAACCGATTGAAGAATTAGGAAACATTGCTCGTGATCATGACATTCTTTTCCATACCGATGCAGTCCAAACCGCCGGCAGAGTGACTATCGATGTGCAACGACTTCCCATTGATTTATTATCCCTCTCGGCACATAAAATTTATGGAATTCAAGGGGCCGGGGCGTTATATGTGCGTTCAGGAATAGAAATTGCTTCTTTGCTCTCAGGAGGCGGCCAAGAGAGCAAAAAACGCTCAGGAACCCAAGCTGTGCCAATTATCGCAGGATTTGGACTCGCTGCTGAATTAGCTGCGACAGAGATGACAGAAGAAAGTTCTCGCTTGATAGGATTACGCGATCGCTTGTTTGATTTGATGGCTGATTGTCCTTATCTGGTTCCCACAGGAGACAGATTATATCGTCTTCCTCATCATGTTAGTTTTGTGATTAACGATCCTTTGCAAACAGGTGAAACGGAAAAAATTACAGGTAAAATGATCGTTCGTCAAATGAATTTAGCCGGAATTGCTATTAGTGCTGGTTCTGCTTGTCACAGTGGTAAATTAAGTCCTAGTCCTATTTTATTGGCCATGGGTTACTCTGAAAAAGAAGCGTTAAGGGGGATTCGCTTAACGTTAGGAAAAGAGACAACTTTAGAAGATATTGATTGGACTGCAATGGTATTAAAGCAAGTATTAAATCGTTCAATGCCAAAATTGGCTTATTGCTAAGTAAAATTATCAAGACCACAATAGAGTTCCTGTATGGGAAATTCTAGACCAAGACTGTTTAAATTGAAGAAGGCAGGAGGCAGGAGGCAGGGGACAGAAGGCTAATCAATTAATTTTAAGAAGTTAAAGTTTTTAACTGATAACTGATAATTGATATTAATCTAATTCTTCTTCTCCAATATCAGCCAAAGCAACGGGACTATCTTCAGGCGATCGCAGATTTTCAACTAAGTCTTGAATTTCTGGAGGTGGAGGTGGTGTTAAGCGAGAAACAATTACAGTAACTATTACATTTAATACCATTCCTACGGTACCAATACCTTCAGCAGATACCCCAAAAAACCAAGGATTCATAGCAAAAAATTTGACCCCAATAATATAGTAAGTGGTAAAAGCTAAACCTACAATCATTCCTGCGATCGCCCCTTCTTTATTGGTGCGTTTATCGAACACCCCTAAGATAATAACGGGGAAAAAACTAGCAGCAGCCAAACCAAAAGCAAAAGCTACAACTTGGGCAACAAAACCAGGTGGATTAACCCCAAAATAACCAGCAATAGCAATAGCAAATCCCACCATTATTCGTCCTACCATTAGCCGTTGTGACTCACTGGCTTGGGGATTAATAATCCGATAATAAACATCGTGAGCAATGGAACTAGAAATAACTAAAAGTAGACCTGATGCGGTAGATAATGCTGCCGCTAAACCACCAGCAGCTACTAAGGCAATAACCCAAGGAGCTAAGTTAGCAACTTCAGGCGTTGAGAGAACAATAATATCTCTATCAATCGTAATTTCACTGGCTTCTTTATCGGGCATTAATTCAATACGTCCATTATTATTTTTATCTTCAAATTGTAAGAGTCCTGTATTTTCCCATTTTGTTGCCCAATCCAATTCTTGTATCTCAATAACGGTTTTATTGTGTAAACTATCGATGAGATTATAACGGGCAAAACCAGCTAATGCAGGGGCAGTAGTGTATAAAATGGCAATAAATAGTAACGCCCAACCCGCAGAATAACGAGCAGCTTTGGGACTAGGAACTGTATAAAAGCGAACAATAACATGGGGTAAACCGGCTGTTCCAACCATCAGCGCAATGGTAATAAATAGAACATCTAATATAGATTTGCTGGCAAAAGGTTGGGTATATTCAGCAAAGCCTAAATCAACCTGTATTTGGTTTAATTTTTCAACAATATCACTGAAGGTAAATGCCAGTTGTGGGATGGGATTGCCCGTTAATTTTAAGGCAATAGCAATAGCAGGAATTAAGTAAGCAACAATTAAGACAGTATATTGTGCTACTTGCGTCCAAGTAATCCCTTTCATCCCTCCTAAAATGGCAAAAAAAGCAACAATAATCATACCGATGATTACACCCGTCCCGATATCCACTTGTAGGAAACGACTAAAGACAATTCCTACCCCTCTCATTTGCCCTGCAACATAGGTTAACGAGACAAAAATTGCAGCAAAGACTGCGACTAAACGTGCCGTAGTAGAATAATAGCGATCGCCTACAAAATCAGGTACAGTATACTTACCAAACTTGCGTAAATAGGGTGCTAAAAGTAACGCCAAGAGGACAAAACCTCCCGTCCATCCCATCAGATAGATAGACCCATCGTAGCCCAAAAAAGAGATTAATCCTGCCATAGAAATAAAGGAAGCTGCTGACATCCAATCTGCTGCCGTTGCGGCCCCATTTGCCACCGCAGGAACCCCTTGATCAGCAACAAAAAACCCTTTACTATCTTTAACACGAGAATGCCAACCAATGTATAAATAAATGATAAAAGAAATGATAACTAAAATAGTTGTCCATGCTTCCACTGACATGATTATTCTCTCCCTTTAAACTTACGATCTAATTTATCCATTTGAATAGCATAAACAAAGATTAAAACAACAAAAACAAAAATTGATCCTTGTTGTGCCATCCAAAAACCAAAAGGAATTTTTCCCAATATAATAGTATTAAGAGGTTGTACCAAAAGGATGCTACAACCGAGAGAAACAGCAGCCCAAATAATGAGCAAAGTACGAATTAAACGGGTGTTTGCACGCCAATAAGCGAGACGGTTATCATTAGTCATTAGAATTGATTGATCTTAAAGCAAGAATCTTAAGATTATATCTTAACTTATTGGCGTATAATTACAGTATTATGTTCCTTGTTTATGATTTTTGATGTAATGAGTAGGACTTAATTGGTTTATGGAAAGGCTTCTTGTTGATAATTTTCTCAATTTAAAACATATTGAGCTTGATGTAGCAAAAATTAATATTATTATTGGCAGACAAGCACAAGGAAAAAGTGTTTTAGCTAAACTTGTTTATTTTTTTAGGCAATTTATCACTAATTTTCATGAATGTATTTTTCCTTTGGATAATTCTATCAATAATAAGGTGGAAGAAATTAATATTATTATATTGAATTTATTTAAAAAAATATTTCCCGAATATTCATGGAAAAATCAAGAATTTGAAATTAAATATTATTTTTCTGGCTCTAAATTTCATTTTTCTGAAAATCAAATGTTTGTTTATCTTAAAAAGAATAAAAAATTTTCTGATGATTTATCACTGCTTTATTCTGATAACTTATCAGTTATTTTAGATAACTGGATTAAATTAATTGATAACTTTACTGTTAATAAATTTGATATTTTCACTAAAAACACTAAGCTAAAATTATCTGATTCTGAGTATATAAGTATCTTAGAACAATTACAGGAAATGGAAAACAATAGAATGGGAGATATAATGACACAAAGAATTTT
>JAAUYD010124473.1_pt1 | contig 9998 bp, 9 predicted proteins | sample 7278101 | NCBI WGS metagenome assembly JAAUYD01 (sample SAMN14350128, study PRJNA611818) | marine sediment metagenome | isolation source: surface marine sediment (0.6m) | place: French Polynesia: Moorea | collected 2018-08 | reverse complement strand
TCAAAACGATAAATTAAAACTCGAGTGACATCAAATTCTATTCTAATCGCACCGACTATGCGAGCAAAAAGAGTTTCTATATCTCGATTATCTGCTAAATTGTCAGTTATTCTCGCGAGGCGATCGCGCTGACTTTTAAATAACTTCATTGCCAAATCTGGAAACTTATCCGATAAATTTTCCAGCAAGTTAATTTCTTGTTTTATTTGAGATTTACCCAATCCTCCCAAACGTTCTAACTCTAGTTTAATTACTTTTACTGCTGTTTGATATTGTTCTAATTCTTGAAGATTGATTTTATTTTTATTGATTAGATCTTTATTTTTTTCTTCTGTAAAACTCATCGCAAAAACCTCAATTGTTATATTTTTATTGCCAATCAAATAAAGCACTCAACTTTAAGAGCGTTAATAACTGTCTTTCTCTGTCGATAAAATAGCCTGCAATAAAAGGAAGTAATTCTTCTGAAAAGAGATCTTGACATTCTAAATGCATATCTTGACAATTCAATTCTAAAATATCGTTAATTTCGTAAACGCAGAAACCTAAAAAATGACCTTTAAATTCAATTACTATTGTCATTAAATATAAGCTTTTTAATTCAGAAGTGTCCATTTCCTCCGCAGATCCGAATAAATGTCTGAGATCGATTATCCAGAGCATTTCCGTGCGCCAGCTATAAATTCCCATGACGCGATCGCCCATTTCTGGGATGGGTAAAATCTCAGTTTCAGCGATCTTTAAGATTTCAGTTACCCTCTCTGCTGGCAAAAGTACGCGAGTCTGAGAATTTAATTGAAATTGCAAAAACTTCTGTAAATTTTTATTTTCTTCAGTATTTATTTTATCGACTATACCCACAGTGACAATATTGCGATCGACTGAATTAGACATTTCACTATTGACTGAGAACCGATCGAATTTTAGCAATAATTTATCATTTAATTTCAAGTCAAATTATAATAATTATTCTTCTTTTTTATTTACTAAAATCTACTTTATTTAAAAAAAATTAAAATATTTGTATCGATCTCTTTTTAAACAAAAAAACCCCTCGATAACCAAGGGGAAGAGAGAACGAAAGGAAAATGAGCTAGTATTGTGGCTTTTTCAAGTTGCCTCTAAATTAATATTTAGAATTACTTCTTTTCCTTTATGCATAATTTCTCGTCTTGTAACAATTGTTAATCGAATGAAGTGCGAGACATTACTTAAATTACGGGAGCATTGGGAATAATTAAAATAGAATTATTGAATCCAATACCTGCACCATCAATTACAGCAAGATCGACAGCAGTTACTCCAGCAACAAGAGCAACATCAACCCCTAATACGCTGACGATCGCGCCGCCAGCATTTTGGGACTCAGTTATGACGACATCGATAGGAGTAATTCCACCCAGACCGATACCGATTACATCGCCTTCGAGTAAGCTATAATCAGTAATAACATTTAAGTTAGGGGTAGAAGGAACTTCGCCATTAACGACCCAAAACTGATCGACTCCAGCACCCCCAGTCAGTGTATTGCCGCCGTTACCAACTACAAACAGTTGGTCGTTGCCAGGGCCACCAACAATTGAATTTTGGCTGCCAACGAGAAGTATATCGTCACCGCTACCAGCATTTGCTCTAACGTTGCCGTCAACGGTACTTAAATCGATAAAATCGTTACCAGCACCTGCAAAAATTAAGTCGTCAATACCATCAAAACTACTTCCTAATCCTGGCTCGATGATATCAGCTTGCGCGCTACCGAATACTAATGTTTGTACCATGAAAAAAAACCAAATAAATTGAATAGTAGATTTTCCAATTTGGCCGATCTAATTCAGTGAATGAGTATTTTTACTTCTAAAAACACTTCAAATTAGAGCGACTAAGTTGGATTTTTTTTGGCCAAAAATGTCCACTTGATTTAAGTTTTAAAAGCTTCAATCGATAGACTTTGAATGCTATTCAAGTTATTTTTAAGCCCGAAAAAAGAATATCAGCTTGTTATTATTTAAAGCAAATATTCTTGTAGCTCAAAATACTTTTTTTTGAGTTTTTTTATCAAAAATAAATCTAGTAAATATACTTATTAATTAAGACATAAAACCGTTTTTTTTTTAATTTTAAAATAATATTTTGGCTTTTAAAAGCTCTACCTCTAGATAGATATTTGAAAACTGACTTAGCTTAATTTTTCTTAATATTAGCTGGAGGCAAACCTTCAATCGCAATTAGAGCATCCATAATCGATTTGGCGATCGGAGCGGCAACGGTAGAACCATAGGCATGAGCTTTTCTCGGCTCGTCTACTACGGTTAAAACGACATAACGAGGTTCTTCAACCGGTAAAATGGCTACGAAACTAACTATTTTCGCACCCTGTTTGTATCCGCCGTTTTTGCTGGCTTTTTGAGCCGTTCCAGTTTTCCCAGCAATGCGATAACCTTCAATAATTGCTTTTTGACCGCTCCCTTCTGTGACCACAGTTTCCATCATTTCCAAAACAGTTCGGCTAGTTTGCTCTGAAAAAAGCTTGCGAGATTTTAAGTTAGCTTGCCAACGGATTTCCCCTTCAATATCGATTAAACCTCTAACTACATGGGGCGTAACTAATTTCCCACCATTGGCGATCGCAGCGTGTAATTGAACTAATTTTAAAGGAGTTAAAGACAGACCTTGGCCGAAAGCAGCAGTTGCGGCTTCAATGGACTTGGAAGTAAACAATTTTTTGTCTTTAAGATATCCCGGTGCATCTCCTGGCAAATCTACGCCAACCTTTTCTTTTAAGCCTAAATCTTCTAAATGCTGATAGTAATCGGCTCTACCTAGCTTGTCAGTAATTTTAATCATGCCGACATTGCTAGAATGTTGGAGAATTTTAGCAATACCAATTTCGCCGCGGCCTTTTTGGGTGTTCCAATAATCGTGATTGTAAATATTCCAGCCGTCGACTTTAATTTTTCCCGTGTCGTTAACAATTAAATCTGGTTTAATTACTTTTGCATCGAGAGCGATCGCCACGTTAATCGGTTTAAAAGTAGATCCTGGCTCGTACAAATCGCTGACGGCCCAATTTTTAAATAATTCGAGATTGTATTCTCCATATTTATTGGGATTGTAAGTCGGCTCGCAAACTAAGGCTAAAATAGAGCCGTCCCTCACATCCATCACGATCGCCGCACCCCGTTTGCCGTTAAATTTTTTCATCTGCTGCTTGAGTGCCATTCTCGTGGCTCTTTGCAGGCGAATATCGAGAGTCAATTGCAATCTTAATTCGTCTACTTGAAGCAATCCTGAAGGCAAATATTGGGGCATTAAAGTGCCGTTACCGTAACGACCTACTTTTGATGTCGAAACCGAACGTTGCAATAGTTGTTGCTGAGAATATTCTATCCCGGCTTGACCTTTATGTTCTCCTCGTTTGACGTAACCAATGACATCGGCAAAAGTTTCTTGCTGCGGATAATAACGATAGTAATGTTCGATCAATTCTAAACCATCGAGAGACAGTCTTCTGACTCGCTCTGCTGAACCTTCTGGTAAAGCATAAGCTAAACGAATGCCGCTTTTTTGTCGCGCAAAAATTTGAGTTAGTTTGTTGGGGGTATAATTGTCTAAGATTTTAGCGAGTTGCTCGGCGATATCTTGTCGGGAAATTTTAAATTGCTGAGGGTGAGCGTACAATTCGTAAACTATTCTATCTGTAGCGATAACGTTATCTTGGCGATCGACAATCGAACGTCGCGGAATATAGGGACGGAGGTTTACGGTCTGTTGTTGGCGCGCTTTGTCCAACAATTCTTTTCCTCTTACTATTTGTAAGTAATATAACCTGCATCCTAATCCCAAAGCTGCTGCAACTAATACTCCCCAAACTATCAAGAGTCTGGCTCGATTTGAATCATTTTTCTTAGTCATTATTACCCTACAGCTTACTTAATACTTTAGTATCCTCGAGGCTTATTTTGAAGCGGCCGATTGGCAATTTTTTCTGGTATTTCTGAGTTTAGTTTCACCGGTGTGGGATTCAAAAATATCGATTTTTTAGAATCTAAGGGCACTAAACCAGTTTCGGGTTTTTCTGCTAAATTTGCCAGGTCGTTTTTAAGAGTTTCGTTGATTTCTGTTAAGTTACGCTCTTGACGTTGTAAAGTTTTTAATTTTCTGTATTCCTTACCCCATAATTGTTGGGTACAGACGATCGCCCCGTAAACAATAAAACTAATGGTAATTATGCCAAAAGAGATCGCCCCAGAACTTTTTTGAATCGCTAAAAGTAATTTTAACCAAAAAGGCAGTTTAAACGATGAATCTTTTTGAATTACTTTATTTGCTTTCGTCGGTTTTTTTTTGAGACTTTTTCCCTGGATTTTTTGGTTGGAGACTAACGGCTTTTCAACTGGAGATCTAGCAGCAAAAGACATATTTTTTTAAGGCGAGCTTCGGCGCGATTATAACCTATCTCTGTACTGTTTTTGCTTTTTTAATATAACTTAACGATTTCCTGGCTAAAAAACTATCGAATCGAGACAAAACCTGCTGCTTCTAAAGCTTTTTGACCGGATTCAGAAAGCAATATATTGGTATAGCTCAATCCTATTTCTTCTTCTAAACCGCCATTTTTTTTAATGACTACATATAGTTTTTGAGTTAGGGGATAGCTAGCATCTCGAAAAGCTTTTAAATTAACTTGATTGTCTCCTGGAACACATCGATCGGAATTAATTTTAGATTTTTGATAAGGAGCAACTAATCGATCGGTATCGTATCCTATTGATATTGCTTTTACCGAACATTGCGGAATAATTTTTGCTGCGGATTCGTAAAATATTGCTCCTCGATTTTTGTTAACTATTTTTAAACCTTTAGCTGTACTATTAATTAATTTTATTGTCGAGCCAAGCTCGCGATCGCCTAAGACGTTTTTAATAAAATAATCGGCCGTACCGCTTTTTTCTGGAGGTTTGGAATAAGCAATTATTTCTAAATCCGGGCCGCCAACTTCTTGCCAATTAGTAATTTTGCCCGAGTAAATATCTCGCAGTTGAGAAATCGATAAACCAGAAATTTTTAAATTTGGATTAGTTGCGATCGCAATTCCATCTATTGCAATTGGTATTTGTTGTAATTCAATTCCGTTTTCTTTGGCTAATTTTATTTCTTTTGCTGTTAAAGGTCGAGAGGATTGAGCAAAATCTAATTGATTTTCTATTAACATTTTAATCCCAACACTGGAGCTGGGATTTAAGATTGGATGGGGCAAATAACGCAGTGTAAAATCTGGATTTGCATTGCTTATTTCTGGTTCTATTCGCTCCCTAATTTTACCCCAAACCGTACTACCACCGTAGTTAAATATTCCTCTAGAAACCGAGCTTTTTTTAATTTTAAAATCGTTTTCTTTTAAATTCAGATTATTTTTATCAATTTGTCGCTCGCTTTTTTGCTTTAAAGCTTCTAAAGATTTATCTAATGAATTATATTTTGCATTGGGAATAGTTTCGAGTGCCGTATATCCAATTGCTAAGATACTAATGATTTTTAATGAATAATTACAATTGCGCCAATGTTTTTTATTTAACTTTCTTGTTTTTTTTGCTAAGAAAATATCTGTTTGTAATAATCTGTTTATTTTTTTGCCTTGTTTTTCTAAAATATCGATCGCGATCGAGCGATTAAAAATAGCTAATTTATTTTGAGGTTCTAAATATAAGGTTCGTTCGTAATCTTTTAATGCTAGTTCGTAATTTTCTCGCACGAAATACACTGAAGCTCTATTACAATAAGCGATCGCGCATTTGGGATTGATTTCAATCGATTTGGTAAAGTCTTTTATTGCTCTTTCGTATGCTTGAATTTTAGCGTATGCTTGTCCTCTATATATGTATATATCTGAAGATTGTAATTTTAAATCGATCGCTCGAGTCCACTCTTCAATCGATCTTTGATATTCTTTTTTACCTAAATATGCTAACCCTCTATAATAAAATAATTCAGCATTTTCTGGCTCTAATTTAATCGCTGCATTGAAATCAATTGCTGCGCTTCTATACTGTTGTAGCTCTAGCCAAATTTTTCCTCTTTTATAATAAACAGATGGATCTCGAGGATTTTTTGCTATTTTTCGCGTGTAGCGTTCTATTTTATGCTCTTCTCTAGATTTCATCAATTTTTTAAATCATTTTCATATCAACTATGAAACTAAAATTTTTTCTATTACGAATTTTATAATTAGCAGTTTGATTAAATATTTATCTTGACAAGTCTTTGTTATCGATTCAAATATAAGTAGATCGAAAGATAAAGTTTTTTAAGTTTTTTAAATTTTATCGATTGGCGATTGGCGATCGCACTATTTTTGGGCCATTTATATTATAGAAGATTGTTAAGTTTTTTGTCTTACTTTGCTGCGACCGCTAGATAGACACTAATCTTTTACGAATATTGACAAAATTAACGCGATCTGTAAATAAATCGTCATAATCTCCATTGGCGATCGCAACTGGCAACTGTTGTAATGAGAATACAAATTATTGTTATTGTTTTAATTTATTAATGAAATTTCGCGGTCGCATAGCAAACCCGAAGCAAAATATTTTTTTTTGGCTTGTCTTTCCCTTGGTTGTAATTAAAAAATATTTTGAATTTCTCCAGCTTTTTTTTACTCGACTTATTTGGCAAGAATTAACTAGAGGAAAAAAGAACGAAAATCGATTAATCAATCTTAGTATATCTGGATTGTTACTATTTTTTTCTGCGATATTTTATTATCTGGAAAAGTATGAAAATATCATTTTCATCAGTTTTTTATTAATTTGGTATTTTGATTTTTTGCTGGCACATCACAGTTATACTTCCCAGAAAAATAAAACTTTTTTTAGTTTAGATAATAGTAGCAACGGTAAAATAATTTGGCAGATGCATGGTTCTAATAACAAAAGTGCTAAAGATATATTTTTGGCTGAAGAAGTTAAGAATATTTGGATCGATATGCATCAAATTAGAGGCGGTAACTTTAATGAATTATTAGATACTGTTTGGCGAGTTAGTATCGGTTTAAATAATGGAGATGAGAGAACTTTAGGGGACTATAAACAGGCGATCGATGCCTTTAAGCAGTCGAAATTATTAGGGGATTATTTTACTGCTCCTGTGATTTTTCCATCGAGTCAAGGACAAGGAATATATGCTGGCAAAAAAATAAATATTGACGATATTTTTCAGCATGAACAACAGATAGTAACTCAAAACAAATCAGATCGATTTCATATTTATTTTCGATGGCGACTGATTAATTATTGGAATTATATCGGTGAAATTTGGCAGAAGTCTGGCTTGATACTTTTTGTATTAATCGTCAGCAATGTAATGTTTAATTGTGGAAAAATTGTTCATAACTATATCGTTCAAAATACAATTTACTTTCCCAATATCTTTGATTTGTTTATGCCTAAATTTGGCTTAATAGAATGACTATAATTAACCTTAGCGATCGCTTTGATAATATATCTAAGGATGGCAAATTAGTCGCTCGAAACATATTTATATAGATCCAGATTATCTGGAATTTTGTCTGGAGCGAAAATCTTTAGGTAAACTAATAACAAAGGAAATTGAGAGTATTTTACTCATTGATGCAATAAAACCAACTATTTTACTCTTATCTCCTCAAAAAGCCCTGACGATATCTAATTTTCACAGTGAAGCTGAATATATTGCTTTTTTTGTAAAAATTTCTCAAGCAGTCGCAGAATTGCAAAATAAATCGGTCTAAAACTCAGATTTAGTTGATTTTGTCAATACTTTTGCTTATTTTTGTTTATTGTTATCGTAGATTTATGAACTTATGTTTACAAAAATTTTATAAATAAGGAAAATGGTAAAACCGATCGCAGCAATTACATTACCCGATTGTAGGAATCATCTTGAAGAAGCAAAATGGTTAAAAGAAAGTTTGCATCAGTGGCTAGATCGAGAATTTATCCCCGAAACAATCAACGAAACGATCGCAACCCGAGCCAGTCAAATCTTTATGCGTCAGCGTCTTGAAGGGGAAAAAGATTTAGGTACTTTGGTGATTGCAATTGTTACAGAAATGCAAGCTTTTGATTTTCGAGAAAGTTTTTATAGTGAATTTGCGATCGCCAATGCGATGAGCGATCTAATTTTAGACAGTTTAGGAATCGATCGCTGTTGTGGAGATTAAATATAGTAGAGAAGTTAGCGAAAACATCCCTACTATTAGGATCGATCTAGCGACAAAAGAAAAGGAGAATTCTTCCTCTGCTTTCTATCCTATTACCAACTAGATTTAACTACACCAGGTAATAAACCTTCGTGTACCCACTCTCGCAAAACATTGCGACACAAACCAAAATCGCGATAATATGCTCTCGGTCTTCCTGTAGCCATACAACGATTGCGCTTGCGAGAAGGCGCGCTGTTGCGAGGAAGTTGCTGAATTTTGCGATGGATTTCTAATTTTTTTCTTTGAGAAGAAGCAGTGCGAAACTCCTCTTTGAGAGCTTCACGTTTTTCTGCATACTTTTCTACCAAGCGCGCGCGTTTCTTTTCGCGCTCGATCATAGATTTTTTTGCCATAAATTTTGCTAGGATTATTTACTACTAAGAACAAACAGTATTCTCTATCATATCGAATTAGAATCAGATATTGCTCGAACCTGCTGAAGGACATAAATGAGCTAACTGACAATCGTCACAATTAGGCGATCGCGCTTTACAAATTGCCCTACCGTGATAGATTAACCTAATCGACCAGTTTTCCCAATCTGGTTGAGGTAAAAGTTTCATTAAATCCCGTTCGACTCGAATCGGATCTTGATATTCTGTCAATCCCAAACGCTTGCTGAGCCTTTTGACGTGGGTATCTACGGTTACCCCTTCAACGATCCCAAACCCGTGAGCGAGAACCACATTAGCTGTTTTTCTGCCTACTCCAGGTAATGTGATTAATTCTGCCATTGTTTGGGGAACTTCACCGCCATATTCGGCGACAATTTTGCGAGCGGCTCCTTGAATATTTTTAGCTTTATTGCGATAAAAGCCGGTAGAGCGAATTAAAGTTTCTAATTCTTCGCGCTCACGTAGTGCTGGCTTCGCCAGATCGCACCCAGCCAAACTGCGAGCATCGGGGAAGCGTTTAAATAGAGCTGGGGTTACTTTATTTACTCTTTCGTCAGTACACTGGGCCGAGAGAATAGTCGCAACGAGTAACTGTAAAGTTGTTTGATAATCTAGAGAGCAAGTAGCATCGGGGTACAGAATTTTTAATTTAGCTAAAATTGCCTCGGCTCGTTGCTTGTTACTACCCCATTTACTAGCTACGCTCACGGATCGATCCTATTGAAAAAGTTGTTGAAAAAAGTCTAGACGAGTAGTATCGCGAATAATAATTAATACACCCAAACCGAGCAACAAGACTATTCCAGTTTGCATGATGTTTTCTTGGATTCTACTCGGTAAAGGTTTGCCCCGCAATCCTTCGATCGCCAAGAAAGCTAACTGGCCGCCATCGAGAGCCGGTAACGGTAAGATATTAATAATCGCTAAGTTGATGCTAATTAAAGCCGCAAACTGAAACAGATTCGCCAAATCATTTTGAGCTAATTCCGCACCGACTGCGACGATCGCCACGGGCCCTGCTACTTGTTGAGCTGTTTCTTGAAAATTAGTCACTAGCTGCCAAAAACCGCCAAAAGTAAGCATAGTGATGCGATCGAATTCTTTAGCTCCCACGGCAAATATTTCGCCCAAACTATCGGGACGACGGCGGATAATTTCGTTATTAGGCTGAAGCATAACCCCTATTTTACCTTTACCATCGTTACCGACACTCGGTTCTAAAGAGATTGTTTTAATTTCTGCGTCTCTTTTAACAGTTAAATCGATCGATTTATTAGCAGAATCTTGAATCGTACTCATTAAATATTCAATTCCGTCTTTAGATGCTTCTAACTCGCGATTGTTAACTGCAACGATCGTAT
>JAAUYD010246505.1_pt1 | contig 10000 bp, 16 predicted proteins | sample 7278101 | NCBI WGS metagenome assembly JAAUYD01 (sample SAMN14350128, study PRJNA611818) | marine sediment metagenome | isolation source: surface marine sediment (0.6m) | place: French Polynesia: Moorea | collected 2018-08 | reverse complement strand
GTTGGGCGGCGGATGGGCTAACCAGGCCGTTCGCTTTCGACCTCACGGATGAGGCTCTGCCACTCCTCCCGGGCGGCGGGGGTCTCGGCGTGGGCGAGGAAGCGCCGGAGTTCAGCTAGCGATTCGGAGTAACGCCCCAACTCGTAGAGAACGTGAAAGTGGGTCCGCGCTGCCAGTTCGGATCCTGGCGACAGCTCGACACCGCGGGATGTGTGGCGGAGGGCCTCCTCGAGGTCGCCGAGCTCATGCAGGTAGCCGCCAAGCATGCCTTGGATGGTTGGCTCGTTCGGGTCAAGCTCGACCAGTCGGCGGAGCGCCGCAACGGCTTGCTCCCGCTCGCCATCGTGCCAGAGGCTGAGTGCGGCGTTGAACTCTGCCTCGAAGGGCTTCTTTCGACGTGCCGTCATTGCCGCCTAACGGATAGGGCGCTCAGCTGACGGCGCCGCTGACCGGTAGGGTAGCAGTACCCAGGGGGACGCCAGACAACTGGTGCCCCTTGCCCGGCGGAGTCGGGAGAAGGGGCGGTGCCATGTTTGGCGTTGGACGTCAGCTGCAGCCGCTGGTCCGCTACGCGGCTTCTCGTCCACGCTTGGCCTGGCGGCGGTCAGCTGCGGGGCCTGGTGGGGCGGCGCGCCTGCCTCTCGCACTCGGCCTTCTGTTGGCTTGCTCACCGTGCACGTGCCGCTATCCGCCCAGGTACTTTGCGGCGAATTCGGCTGACGGTTCGCAGTCCGCGCTGATGTCGAGCAGCATCCCATTGGGATCGACCGTCAGGAATCGACGTTGCCCGTACACCTCGTTCTTCGGTCGTTGAATGATCTCTAGCCCCATTTCGAGCGCGCGCTCGAAGACCTCGTCGGCGTCGGGGACGACGAAGGCGACGCTGAAGCCCTGAGGCGCCTTTCGAAATCGCGCGGGGATCAGATCGTGATCGCGCGGCTGTAGAGTCAGATTGATCGATTCGTTGGCGGGCGAGGAGAGCTGCACTACCCAGTCGCTGTCGAAGACGACCTCGAGCCCAAGGAGATCCGCGTAGAAACGCTTGGACTCCTCGAGATCGTTCGAGTAGATCGCGGTCACCATTTCCGTAACCATCTTGGGCTCCGTGCCATTGCCCGCTCAAGGCGGAGAGAAGGGGCGGTGCCACGACACGCCTGGCGTTGCGCCGATCAGCTGTAGCGCTTTGTCAGGCGGCATCATCGCCCAGGAGCTCGCGGAGCATCATGTCCTTCCGCTCGAGGAAGGCCTTCGTGACGAGGTAGTGCTCCGTGTCTTCGTAGTGCACAGGGGAGATACCCGCCTCGCTCAGCTCGTAGATGGTGGCATCGGGGTAACCCATGAGGATCGGCGAGTGGGTGGCGATGATGAACTGGGAGCCTTGCGCAACGAGGTCGTAGATCAGCCGGAGCAGGGAGAGCTGGCGCTGGGGAGACAATGCTGACTCGGGCTCGTCGAGGATGTAGAGACCGTCGGGCCTGAACCGGTTCTGTACTACCCATAGGAACGACTCGCCATGCGACTTGTCGTGGAGGCGGTCCCACCCGAACTCGGCCAGGCCGCTCGTCTCGATCTCTGTCGAGAGGTTGAACATGGTCTCGGCGCGAAGGAAGAAGGCCGACCGCTCCCGTGCCGGGGCACGAATGAGGCGCAGAGCTTCCGAGAGGCTCGACTCCGTGGGTCGGAGAGCGAAGTTGAAGTGCTTGCTGCCACCCTCTGGATTGAGTCCAGCGAGGATCGCGATGGACTCGACCAGAGTGGACTTGCCTGACCCGTTCTCGCCGATGAGGAACGTGACCTCGGGGTGCAGGGCGAGCGACTCTAGAGTCTTGAGGGCCGGGATGGAGTAGGGGTACTGGTCGGAGTCGGGAACACGCTCTCGGAGAAGCTGCAGCTCCCGGAGGAATCCGCCCACGCTCTACCTCTTCTAGTTGCCGAGGCGCCTAACGGATAGAGCGCTCGGCTGACGACGCCGCTGACCAGTAGGGTAACACTACCCTGTGGGACGCCAGACGCCGGTAGCCCCTTGCCGGCGCAAGGCGGGGGACAAGGGGCGACGCCCCGACACGCCTGGCGTTGCGCCGGTCAGTTGCGGCGCCTGGTTGGGCGGCATCCGTTAGTGGAACTCCGGCTTGAGCTCCGCGGTTCGCTCGAGCAAGCCCTGAAATAGATCGCCTAGGTCGGGAGCCTCGCCATCTTCGACCCGCTTCGAGATCATCGTGAGGGGGAAGACCAGTAGATCGGTCTCTCTGTATCGCAGGGCTGGATCACGACCGTACTCGTCCTCTACCATCGCCCAGTCGAAGTCGGCTGCCTCTGCGAGGAAGACGCGGCCGAAGGCAAGGCCGAGGCATTGCAGCTCCCAAGTCTGCTCGGCTGAGAGATGCTGGCCGTCCAGAGTGGCTTGCAGAATCTCGATATCGGCGATGGAGCCCGATAGCTTCCGAGAAGTTGCTCGCTCGACGATCTGCTCTGCGGCGATCAACTGCCGGGCGATCTGATCGACGTCGGCGTCTCGCGGGGGTTCGATCTTCTGGTCCACGTTGCCGCCTAACGGATAGGGCGCTCAGCTGCGAGCGCCGCTGGCTGCAAGCGTAGCACCGGGGCGCGTGCCGCTAGCCGGCACGAGCTCCCTGCGACCGGAGGGAGCGGTGGGCGGCGAAGCTCCGGGATGGCGCCGTGAGCGCTCGTCACCTGCAGCGCCCTATCAGGCGCCAGGCGCACCCGTTGGTGGGGCTGGGCTAGGGTTTGCCTGTGGAAGCCACGGCGTTCCTCGTCTTTGGCCCGAGCGGGGCCGGCAAGTCGGCGGTAGCGGCTGCCCTGGCAGACGCGCTCGATCGCTGCGCTCACATAGAAGTCGATGCGCTTCGCTACATGATTCGGGGCGGGCTGGTCGCTTGGAGCCGGGGAGCCGATCCCGCAAAGAACCCGGCTGAGTACGCGCGGCAATGCGAGCTGGGGTACGAGAATGCCGCCGCTCTTTGCAGGCAGTTCGGTGAGGCGGGATTCAGTTCGGTGATCGAGGGTCTGGGCGACGGCTGCTTCCCAGGAAACGGTTGGGCCGAGCGTGAACTTCCTGGGCTCCGCATCTGGAGCGCTTCGGTCGTCTGCAGCAGCGCCGTGCTCGCGGAGCGGTTGGCCGTTCGCGCGGGCTGGCCGAAGGCGCTTGCGAAGGCAGCCGAACGGGAGTTGGACTGGTACCGGGAGAACAGCGCTCGCTTCGACTGTTCGGTGGACACCACGAACTCGAGCCCGGGCGCTGCGGCCGCCACGATACTCGAATCGCTCGCCGCCTAACGGATAGAGCGCTCAGCTTCGAGCGACAGGCCTCCGCGGCTCGCTCGAAGCGCCGAAGCTACGGAGCCACGCTCTACCAGAGATCGATTGGAACGCGCCGTGGCTCGTCAGCGGCAGCGCCTTGTCGGGCGGCTGACGCGTTGTCTCAGACCGGAACTGGCAATCTGGAAGACGACGAGACTCTGCGGTACTTCGCTCGTCGGCTGTCGGCAATGCTTCGGCTCATCAGGCCCAAGCCCATGGCGACGAGGAGCGTAGTCGAAGGCTCCGGAAGTGGAGCAGTCCTGAATGGGCCGAACGTGATCGACTCGTTCGGCCCGGGATCGCTCGTGAGGAAACTGAAGTAGATGCCGTTGACCGCCGAGAAGTCGGCGCCGGGTCCGCCCCGAAAGGGGGCGAAGTCTGCGAACGGCACCTCCACGATTCCCGCGCTGGCAATCGTGACCAGTGGGGAGAGTGAGCGATCGGAGAAGCTGTCGCCGGTGACGATAATCAGTGTCAGGCTGCCTGTGATGGAGAGGATGTCGAGAATGAAGCGATCCGAAACGCCGCCATCCGTGAGGTCGGTATCCGGCAGGCCGAAGCTGTGTACGGTGCTCGCTTCGAGTCCATCCCAGCTGAGGTTCGTGACCCCGATTCCTGCCGCAGCACTACCTGAGAAGACCGCAGTGCCGCCGCCAGCGCTGAATGACTTGCCCCCTCCTGTGATGGAGACATCTCGCTCCGTGCCCAGGATTCCGGGACCCGTGACGAAGCTGGGTACGGTGGCGCTCTGGGGTGTAGCGAAGCTATCGATCAGCAGGGCCTGTGCCGAGGACGCGGAAGCAAAGTAGTACGCGAGTATGGTGATCAGGCGCAGCACGCGCATCGGACGAGGATACCACCGCTCGTCGGCAGTGTACGATCCCATAGGGCACTCGCTTCAGTATGAGGCGGTATCGAACGCTCCGAGGACCGCAGTGACTGGATTCCTGAGCTGCTCAACGGATAGGGCGCTCATGCAGCGCCTGGTTGGGCGGCATGCGGCTCTGCGTCGCCGTCGCGCAGAGCAGTGCCGTCTATCGTAGTGCCGTGCGGTTCATGTGAACTGCTGAATGAACACGAGCTCGTAGGCGACTACGCAGAGAGGGAGCAGCTGCCCCAGCCAACCCCAGGGCATACGAAGGCGTAGGGCGTAGGCCGCAACGAGGAGGGCAATGGCGAGCGGAGCCGCCAGTGCCGCGAAGCTCAGGAACACCGCTCCACCGTGGCGGGGGTCCTCAGCGCTCAGGCCGAGCCCGAGCATGGACAGCGCAAGCAACATCAGAAATACGCCGAGGGCCAGATGGGCCCGCCGAGCGATTCGAACCAACGTGTGGGTCACCTGCGTCGAGACTCCACAGCCGCCTAACGGATAGGGCGCTCAACCGACGGCGCCGCTGATCGGTAGGGTAGCACTACCCGGGGGGCCGCCAGATGACTGGAGCCCCTTGCCCGGCGGAGCCGGGAAGAAAGGGCGGAGCTTCGATGCGCCTGGCGTTGCGCCGGTCAGCCGCAGCGCCTGGTCAGGCGGCACACCTACTTGCAGCGGAAGACGGTCGCCTCGCGCCTGCCAGCGAAGAGCTCTCCGAACTGCACCGTGCCATCGGACGAGCGCTGATACGGAAAGAAGACGTTCACACAGTAGCCGGAGCGGTGCTCAAGCCCTACCTGGACGGCATCGCTCTTGGCTGGGCTCCCTGGCGGCGTGATGAGCACGTCGTAGAAGATCGCCGTCGCCGTGTAGTCGCCCGCCTGAGCACCCTTGCGGAACCCTTGGTTCAGGAGGTTGATGAGGGCCTGCGACGGAGGCTGTTCTTGCCCGTCCGAAGCGCCCACAAGTTGGATTGAACCATCCGCTTTGCGTACGACCCCGAACGGGAAGAACTCACCGTGCTCGCGAAGCATCCGCTCGGCGAACGCGATCCCTTCGTTCATGAGTTCTTCGGCTTGCTCCTTTGGAGAAGCCGGGGGTATGTCGTCAGACGATGCGGCTGCTGTGGCAAGGGCGCATGTCAGGATTAGCGCGACCATCGCGGACATGTGAGGCATCTTCGTGCCGCCTAACGGATGGGGCGCTCAGGTGACGGCGCCGTTGACCGGAAGGGTAGCACTACCCGGAGGGACGCCAGATGCCGGTAGCCCCCAAACCCGGGGGAGACGCGAGAAGGGGCGGTACCTCGGAACGCCTGGCGTTGCGCCGGTCAGCTGCAGCGCCTTGTTAGGCAGCGCCTACTCGCTGCCGGCGTTGATGTGGTAGCCGATAAGGCCGAAGGCATCTCCGTGATCTACGACGCTCAGCGTAAGCCAGCCCGTTGGGAAGTTGCCGCCGGAAAGCCTGGCTCGGTAGTGGAGATCGTACACATTGCGGCCGCCGTCGACGCGAGATTCGTGATGCGAGTACGCCAGTTCGTCCACTCTTCCCGCGAAGGCCTGGATCTTCTGCATTTGGAGCGTCATCTGCTCGAGCGTGAATTGCACGCGGAAGACGTCGTCGAACGCGTCCCGAAACACAGCCGGGTCCCCGCCGTTGTAGAGGTCTCGGACTCTCCGGCCGAATGTCTCGAGAACCTCCGGCGTCGCGTGCGCTGGCAGCGCTGACGCCGTCGATGCCGTTCGCACCGCCTCGCTCGGCCTGCGATCGAGCCACAGCGATGCACTGAAGACGAGGTTCGCGACGAGCAGGAGGAGGATGACGTACTGGATCGGGTCTCGCGTGGTACCTTGGGTCAACGTGCAGCCGCCTGACGGATAGGGCGCTCAGCTGACGGCGCCGCTGACCGGTACGGTAGCACTGCCCAGGGGGACTCCAGATGACTGGGAGCCCCGCGTTGGCCGTGCGGCACCTGCCCAAGGCCGTCCTTCTCAACGCAGGGGCCAGCCGCGAGGCTGCCGCGAGCTATCCTCGATGCTCGTTCAGGGCCCGCAGAATGGATGAGAACGCAGAGACGGGATACGGAAGTCGGCTCCTCTCCCTGGCGTACGAATGGGCGAGCCCGCTGTACGACCTTGTCGTCTGGTGGGGCTTCATTCCTCTCGGGGGCGAGGCAGCGTGCCGCCGAGAGTTCGTCCGCTGGCTCGATCTCAGGAGGGGTCTGCGGGTGGCTTCGCTTTGCTGCGGGACCGGGAGCATGGAGCGAGCCATGCTCGCCGAGGAGACGGACCTCACGATCACCGGGGTCGATCTCGGAAAGGGGCAGCTCGCTCGGGCGCGGAACAGGAACCGCGGGGCAGGAGTGACCTACATCCTGGGGAATGCGGCTCGAACGGGCCTTCCGAGCGAGAGCTTCGACCGCGTACTGATCGGCCTGGCACTTCACGAGATGCCGCGGTCCACCCGATCGGCCGTGCTGCGCGAGGCCCGGAGGCTTTGCGCGCCCGAGGGCCGCGTACTGGCGATCGAGCACGGGCGACCGGAGACACGGGCATCTCGCCTACTCCGAGCTCTGTGGTGGTTCTTCTGGATTCCCGGGAATCCAGAAGTGCCGACGTCCCGGGACCTGCAGGAGCACGGACTGGACACAGAGATGCGCGAGAGCGGACTCGCCGTACTCGAGCGGTACGCCACACAGCCGGACTGGATCGAGGCCTTCCTCGCCAAGCCGCGTCTGGCCACCCGGGCCGCCTCCTAGCGGACAGGGCGCTCGGCTGACGCCGGCGCAAAGCACCTTGCCGGGGTCTCGTTGGCGCAACAGCGAGCTCTTGCCGGCGCCGTAGTGTGGCAACTGCGATTCGGGCCAGCTCGGATCTGGAGCCAGGGCCGCTCCCATGGCTCTCCAGCCTTCGCGTGCGCTCGATGGCTACGTCCAGGCGTGGCGAAGCGTCAGGCTGCTTGGCTGGCCAGCTTCGGAGATCGCGGATCGTGTTCGGACGCCTGGTTAGGCGGCGGTAAGCTCGGAGCGTAGTTGCTGAAGCCACTCAGTGAACGTGAACGAGGTTGGTAGGAGGTGGCAACCGAGATCGAGAAGCGTCTCGGACAGCACGTCCTCTTCAAGTTGACGATCGATGAGGAGGTCAAGTTGGGCTTGGACGCGCCGAATCTCCTCGACCGAAGCGTCGGCGCGGAACTGGGCGACGACGCCTTCCCATGACTCGTGGTCGAGCATGAAGTCTTGGTGGAAGTAGCCCCCGAAGAACTGCGCCAAAGCTGCCAAGGTCGTGCAGCCGCCGAGCGGACGGATACGGCGCCCAGCTGACGGCGCCGCTGACCGGCAAGATAGCACTACCCAGGGGGACGCCAGCTGACTGGAGCCCCTTGCCCGCCGGCGCCGGGAGAAGGGGCGGTGCCCCGACACGCCTGGCCATGCGCCGGTCAGCTGCAGCGCCTGGTTAGGCGTCGAATCGCCTACCAGAACTTCCACCACGGCTTCGTCGACAGTTGCCCCGTCGTTAGGATTCCGGTCTGGTAGCGGCTCTCCAGTAGCGACGAGAAGGCCTCGAAGTCGTGGGCTTCCTCGGGTGCAACGTACATGAGTTGCGAGAAGTGCTGTGCGTAGTCGTCGAGGTAGAGACCGTCCCTTCCGTAGTACTGCTCCGCGAAGGCGTTCCCCTCAGCGTTGAGGTCTTCGTTCGTGAGCTTCCCATCGCAATACTTGTAGAAGAAATCGGTTGCCCGGAGCGTACCTTGGCCAACGCGGTCCGTGTCGCCGGGCTCTTCTTGTAGGTGCAGCTCGCCCGCCCAGCCCTTGGCGAAGCACCAGCGTAGGAACAGAGCGATGTGCGTACCGCCATACTCTTCGGGGGAGCCTTCGGGGAACTCGCCGCCGCTGTGCCAGCTGGCATCGTCGTACTTCAAGAGGCTCCGTCCCGCCGCCTAACGGATAGGGCGCTCAGCTGACGGCGCCGCTGACCGGAAGGGTAGCACTATCCAGCGGGAGGCCAGATGCGTGTAGCCCCTTCTCGGCGAAGCCCAGATGAGGGGCGGTGCTCCGGTTGGCCTCGGCTAGCGCCGGTCAGCTGCAGCGCCTGGCTAGGCGGCGCCTTCGCCGAGGAGCCGTTCGAGGCGTTGAAACAGACCAACGTAGGCTTGATCGGCGAGCGATAGCGCACCGGCTTCCGCTGGGGAGAACCATCCAAGACGGTCGTGCTCGTCGCTTCGGAGCCTGGGCTCCGTACCGCCCCAGGCTGTTACGAGGAACACGTGGAACTCCCCCGGACCGTGTCGCTCAGGGTTGGGCTCTGCGACGACGTCGAGAAGGCGAAAGCGGCTCGGAATGCATCCGACTTCTTCGTCCACCTCGCGGATCATCGCGGCCTCGGGCGTTTCCCCCGGCTCAACATGACCACCGATCAGATCCCACACGTCTGGGTAGTACGAACGATCGGGCGAACGGTGCCCGAGGAGCAATCGGCCATCACGAACTAGAAGAGCGCATGCACCGAGTCGCACGAGGTGCCGCCTAACGGATAGGGCGCTCAGCTGACGGCGCCGCTGACGGTCAGGGTAGCACCACCCAGGGGGACTCCAGATAACTGGAGCCCCTTGCCCGGCGAAGCCGGGAGAAGGGGCGGTGCCCCGGTTGGCCTCGGCTAGCGCCGGTCAGCTGCAGCGCCTGGTTGGGCGGCGTCGACTTGCTGAAGGTCGGCGTGGAGGCGCTCCGGAGGAGCCAGGATTCCATCTCGGGCGCCAGGCGGACTGATGCCGATTGCAACACCGAAGAGCGCCAGAAGGGGGAGCCGGGCGATGAAGCTAGCTCGACTGATGCGAACTGGGTGGAAGCCGGGCCAGGTGGCTTCGATTGCTTCCTCCGCGTGCCGTCTGGTGAGCCACACGGGGACGTGAGGGCCCGATGGCCCAGAGAGCGCCATTTGCCGACCGGACGAGCCAAGCGTATAGAGGTATCGAGACGCGCGGGCTGCTTTGAGGAAGTCGGTGTAGACCTGGTGTTGAAGTCGCGGGCGCACTGGGAAACCGCCTCTCGGGACCGGGCGAGGGCTGCCAGAGTGCTGCAACGTTCATGACCGGGCAACCGTTGACGAACGTTCACGTCGCCTAACGGATAGGGCGCTCAGCTGACGGCGCCGCTGACCGGTACGGTAGCACTACCCAGGGCGACGCCAGATGACTGGAGCCCCTTACCGGCGGAGCCGGGAGAAGGGGCGGTGCCCGGTTGCCTCGGCTAGCGCCGGTCAGCTGCAGCCTCTGGTTAGGCGGCACGTGCGGCCACGAGGACCTGCTGGGCGTACGCTCGCACCCGGCGGCTCGGGTCAGAAGAAGCTGCGTCAGAGATCGCGGCCAGGGTTTCTTGCGAAAGGAAGGAGTTACCTGGTTTGCATGCGTCGCAAGCGAGGGCATGAATCGCGTGCCACCGTACCCTAGCTACTGGGTCGCGAACGAGCACCAGGATCGCGGGAACGGCGGCCGGATCGGGGTGTGTATCGAGAAGCTCGAGGCAGCACCTTCGGACGGCCGCGTTCGGATCTGAGAGGCCCGAGATGAGAGCGGCGCGCTTCTCTGGCGATAGCACCTGGCCTCGGGCGGCCTTCGCACCGCGGAAGCCACTGAGCTGGGCCATGGCTGCATTGCGCCGACTAGGATCTCGGAACTGCGTGACGAGATCTCGCTCGCTCATCCTGTGCCGCCTAACGGATAGGGCGCTCAGCTGACGGCGCCGCTGACCGGCAGGGTAGCACTACTCAGGGGGGCGCCAGATGGCTGGAGCCCCTTGCCCGGCGAAGCCGGGAGAAG
>JAAUYD010000661.1_pt1 | contig 10000 bp, 10 predicted proteins | sample 7278101 | NCBI WGS metagenome assembly JAAUYD01 (sample SAMN14350128, study PRJNA611818) | marine sediment metagenome | isolation source: surface marine sediment (0.6m) | place: French Polynesia: Moorea | collected 2018-08 | reverse complement strand
GACTCACCCGGGAAGACGCGGTGCACCGCCGACTGGGCGGATGTGCCGACTAGCAGCAGCGCCGCGACGAGCAACACTGCGGGACGGGTGAGTCGATCCAGGACGCGATCGACGCGGCCAGCCCGGGCGACACCATCCTCGTCTGGCCCGGGACGTACCAGGAAGCCGGCAACGCCTTGTACGGGCTCCGGATCTCGACCAACGACATCCGCCTGATCGGCAAGCCCCGGGCGGGCGACGGCGACGCCGGCAAGGTCCGCGTCCTGCACACGGGCACCCAGGAGACGGGCATCTACGCGGCGCCCGCCGGCTGCGAGTACCGGGACGGCTCGTGCCCCGAGACGCTGCAGAACTTCTACATCCGCGGCTTCACCGTCGAGGGCTTCCCGGTCAACGGCATCCAGACGCGCTTCGTGGACGGCTTCCGGTTCATCCGGAACGAGTCCGCGAACAACCTGAACAACGGCATCTACCCGACCCTCTCGGCGAACGGCTACGTCGCGAACAACGAGTCCTACGGGTCGCTCGACACGGCCATGTGGGTCGCGGGCTCGGAGAACGTCCGCGTGATCGGCAACAAGGTGCACAGCAGCACCATCGGGTACGAGATCACCGTCTCGAACAACGTGTTCTCGGCCCGCAACGAGGTCTACAACAACACCCTCGGGATCGGCCTCTTCCATCCCAACGCGGCCGGCAACCCGCCGCTCCCGGTGATGGAGAACTGGGTGTTCGTGAACAACGACGTCTACGACAACAACCTGCCGAACCCCGCGCCGCCCGGGACCTTCCAGTCCGCCCTCTTCCCCGGCGTGGGCGTGCTGCTCCTCGGCGTCTCCAACCACGAGATGCGCAACAACACCATCACGGGTCACGAGACGTTCGGCCTCGCGCTCGCAGGCTGGTGCTCGGCCATCGCGTTCGCGGACCCGAACCGGAACTGCCTGGCGCAGCCTCCGATCACCGACCCGTCGGCCAACGACAACTACATCGCCAGGAACTTCCTGGACGACAACGGGTCGAACCCCGTCGCTCCCTTCCCGGGCGTGGACCTGCTCTACCTGCAGACGCCCCCGGACGAGACGGGAACCGGAAACTGCTTCGAGAGGAACGACCAGGCGGGCGTGCCGCCCTCGTTCGACTCCAACTTCCCCGGCGGCGGCCTTCCGGACGACGGCTGCTAGCGAGCCACCCGACGAAATCGGACACTCAGCCCCAGGGCCCGTCGCGGCTCTGGGGCTGAGCCGTTCGATGGCTCCGCGATGGCTCCGGCATGTCTCCGCGACGCCTCCGGGAGTGAAGGAACCAGGATCGCCAGTGGATCAGAAGTCCCAGCATCAGGTGACGGAATCGAACGGATGCGCCCTCACGCTCCGCCGCGTCGCGGGGCCTGCCGCCGTCGAGTACTTCGTCGCGTGTCGGCCGCTCGACCCCACCCGATCCCCCTCGGAGCAGGCGGAGGCCGTCTACCAGTCGCTGCAAGGCATGCTGGAGGAGCGGGGGCTCGGCTTCGAGTCGATCGTCTCCGAGGCGGTGTACCTTCGAGACGCGGCCGGGGAGCTCGAGCCGATTCGCGAGGCTCGGCGGCGCGTCCTGGGAAGCCCTCCGGACGCGGCGCGCGAACCTCGCCCCGCCACGCTCGAGATCGAGCAGCCGCCGCTCGGCGGAGCCGCCCTCGAGCTGTCGGCGCACGTCGTCGTGCCCGTGGGCGACGCGCTCGCCCTCCACCCGCTCGCATCGGGGGGGCTTCGCTTCACGATGGGCGACGGCGTCTTCGTGGGAGCCGGTGGAATCCAGGGCAAGGGCGAGACCGCCTACGACCAGGCGCTCTCGCTCTTCTCGGGCGCCGAGAAGCTCCTCGCCGAAGCGAACCTGGACTTCGGGAACGTCGTTCGCACCTGGATCCACCTGCGGGAGATGGAGCGCGACTACGACGCGCTCAATCGGGCTCGGCGCGACTTCTTCGCGTCCCGGGGAATCACCGCCGTACCGGCCAGTACCGGGATCGGTGGCGGGCCCGTGGCGCCGGAGAGCGACCTCTGCTTGAGCTTCGTGGCCGTCGACGCGGCTTCGCGCCGACGCTGCCAGCCGATGTCGACTCCGACCCTGAACGAGGCTCCCCAGTACGGAGCGGACTTCGCGCGCGGCATGCGCGTCCCGAGCGGCGGCCGCGTCGCGCTGCTGATCTCGGGAACGGCGAGCGTCGACGAGGCCGGTGCGACGGCGCACGTCGGCGACTTCGAGGCCCAGGTGGACCGGATGCTGCTCAACGTGGCCACGCTCCTCGAGGGGCAGGGCGCCACGTTCTCGGACTTGGTGTCCGCCGTCACGTACGTGAAGCGGCCCGAGGACGCCGACTGCCTTCGCGGGAAGCTCGGGGCCGCGGGCTACGAGGGGTTCCCCAACGTCCTGGTGGCATCGCCGATCTGTCGGCCGGAGCTGCTGTGCGAGACCGAGGCGATCGCCATCCTGCCGGACTCGACCCTGCGGGACGCGTAGATCCGGAGCGCCGGGGGCAGCCTCGACGGGCCGACGGTCGTTATGCTGTCGCCCTCCGGGAACTCGGGGGGAGCCCGGGGGCGAGCGATGAACGAAGACAAGATCGCCAGAACGAGCGGCGCGACCCTCGGGAAGTCCCGGGACGGGGCCGACTCCAAACGCCGCCGCATGGAGCTGATCCTCGACGCGGCCGTTCGGATCATCGCGCGCGAGGGCCTGGGCGAGCTGACCCATCGGGCGGTGGCCCAGGAGGCCGGCATTCCCGAAGGCAGCATGACCTTCTACTTCCGCCAGCGGGCCGACCTGGTGCGCGCGGCGTTCAAGCATCTTGCTGCTCGCCAGCTGCAGAGCCTGGAGGAGGTCTCGAAGAAGGTCGTGAGCAGCGACCTCGCCGAGATCGTCGACCCCCTCGTGACCATGGTCGAAGAGGAGCTGGGTGATGCGCTCTCGAAGATCGCCGAGGTCGAGCTGATCCTGGCCGTGGCTCGCGACCCCGAGCTCCAGGCCCACTACGCGAGCTACCGCGAGAGCGTGGCCGCCTACCAGGCCGACCTCGCCCGGCGCCTCGGCTCGCCGAAGCCCGCCCGCGACGGCCGGATCGTCCACCTCTTCCTCCAGGGCTACTCGCTCGACGCCCTGTCGGACCCGGACGGCGTCGACCTCGAGCGCGCCAAGAAGGATCTCCGCTACCTGCTCACCAGCCTCGAGGCAGGGCCGGAGGAAGACGATCCCGACGAGGGTCCGGCGTAGCCGAGCCCGGGGTCAGCCCAGCACGCGGCCGATCAGCCAGTCCGCGGCCCGGTCGGGGAGCAGGCGCGCGAGGGCGAGCTGGGCCCAGGCGTCGGCACCGACCTTGTAGCGGGGCCGCGGACGTTCGGAGAGGACCGCGTGCCGGATCGCCTTGGACACGAGCGCGACGGGAGCCGCCGACCCGGACCGCTGCGCGACCTGCTGCTTCACGGCCCGGATCGCGTCGCCGTAGAGGGCACGCCCGTGCTCGGGCATCGCGTCGATCAGCTCGTCGGCTGCAGCCTCCGACTTCTCCCAGATCGGCGTCGCGATGGCCCCCGGCTGGACGAGGGACACCGGGATTCCGAAGGGTCGGAGCTCCCTGCGAAGGGAGTCGACCAGACCCTCGATCGCGAACTTCGACGCGTTGTACGGGCCGACGAAGGGCGCCGCGAAGTAGCCGCTCGTCGAACCGGTGAAGACGACCCGGCCCCGCGCCGGGTCGCGCTCCTTCGCCCGGCGAATCAGCGGCAGCAGGGCCTGGGTCACCGCCAGCTGCCCCGTCACGTTCACCTCGAGCTGCCGACGGAAGGCGTCGAGGGGCACGAACTCGAGGGTGCTGCTCACGACGATCCCGGCATTGTTCACGAGGGCGTGGAGGCCCTCGGACTCGAGTCGTCCCGCCAGCTCGTCGGCACAGCGTCGGATGGAGTCGGCGTCCGCCACGTCGATCGAGACCGGTTCGAGGTCGGGTAGACCTTCCCCGCGCAGCCCCAGGGCGTCTTCCTCGCGGCGAACGCCCGCGAACACGTGGACCCCTTCACGCGCGAGCCGGATGGCCGCATCGCGCCCGATTCCGGTGGACGCTCCGGTCACGAGGACCGTCCGTTTCGACATCCGACGAGCGTACCCCAGGCTGCGTACCCCGACGCTGCTATCCTGACCATCGGGCGTCGGATGTTGAGGTACGACTCGTGAAGTCGGAAGTGAAGTCCCACATGACCGGCGAACCGATCTCGATCGAGCCGGACGCGAGCGCGCTGGCCGCGCTCGATCTGATGGTCGAGCACGGAATCCGCCACCTGCCGGTGATCGACCCCTCCTCTCGTGTCTGCGGCGTGCTGTCCTTCGACGACCTTCGCGCGGCGTTGCCCATGGCGATCAGCCTCGGCGTGCCCCTGGACGTGGAGCAACGGGGCGACGCGGCCGAGATCGCCGTGGGCGAGGTGATGACGTACTCGCCCGTCGTGATCCGCTACGACGCCCCGCTCGAGGAGGCCGCGCAGCTGATGGCGGAAGGCCGGTTCGGCTGCCTGCCGGTGGTCGACGAGAACGGCGTGCTGGACGGCATCCTCAGCGAGACGGACCTGCTCTACGCACTGGTCACGATGCTCTGGGCCGAGCGCCGCACCGAGCCGGCCCCGGCGCCCCTCGACCTCGTCGGCGCGCTCGAAGCCGAGCGGGCCCATCTGGCCGAGCAGCTGGCCGCCTACGGGCGGCACGAGCAGGAGATCACCGAGACGCGCCGAGACACCCCGCTCGACGAAGCCGAGGAGGGCAGTGCGCGGGAGGACGGCTTTCTCACCGAGCAGCTCGCCGAGCTGGCCTCACGCCGGCTGCGCGCCATCGATCACGCGCTCGAGCGCCAGCGGCGCGGCGAGCTCGCCATCTGCGAACGATGCGAGGGGCGCATTCCGGACGCTCGCCTGCGAGCCCTTCCCGGAACCAACCTGTGCATCCGCTGTGCGCGCGAGCTGGAGGCGCAGGGCTAGGGCTCCGTCACCCCCGGGCCCGGCCGTGTGCCGAAGGCCGGCCGCAGCCCGACGAAGAAGTCCGAGGGCCCCACCGTGCCGTCGCCGTCGAAGTCGGCGGCCAGGCACTCGGGCTGCAGGACGAGGTCGCTGCCGAGACACGGCCGGAACACCCCGAAGAAGTCCGAAGGCGCCGTGATCCCGTCGTCGTCCAGGTCCGCGTCGCAGGCGTCGCCGTAGTGCTGCACGCCCCGAAGCGACGAGTCGTCGTCGGACGGCGCGTTCACGTCGGCCTGGTCCGGGTTCGCGACGTCGCGACAGTTGTCGTCCTCGTCGGGAACGCCGTCCCCGTCCGAGTCGAGGCCGAAGCGGAGGTCGTCGAGGGTGAAGGCCACGAGCGCGTCGGCATCGGCGACGAGATCCGCGGTCGTGAACGTCTTCTCGGTTCTCAGCTGGACGCTGAACACCTCGGCGCCGTCGCCGAGGGTCGCGTCGGGGATCGCGGAGCTCGTCATCGAGCCTCGCGGGGTCTCGATCCGGAAGGCGCCGGGGGTGGCGGCGGGCGTCGATACGAAGCGCGCTCGGAGGCTGTTGATCGGCACGGGGAACACCAGGGTCACCCGGTCTTCCGACAGCAACAGCTCGTGGCTCTGGTCGCCGACGCCGAGGCTCAAAGATCCCGACGTCGTCTGGTAGCGGAAGGAGGCGATCAGCGGGTCGGAGACGGAGCTCGAGAAGGACACGCCGGAGATCTGCGTGACCTTGTCACCGGGTCGCAGCTGGTCGAAGTCGATGACCGCGGCGTGGGCCTGCGGAGTGGCGAGCAGGCTCGCCAGCATGCAGAGAATGGGGCCGGAGGGGAGCACCGAGCGCGGCATGGCCTCACCCCCGTTCAATTCGTATCCACGAAGTAGCCCGAGTACCCGGCTTCGATCGTCGTAAAGTCATCGGTGCGGACCCAGCACGCCACACTGACCCTCTGTCCAGCCTCGGCATACATGGCGATCGGCTGCGAGAACGTGTCGATGCGGCTCGTGAAATAGGTCGAGCGATGGGGGACCAAGGCGTGGCGGAACGTTTCGGAGGAGCTGGTCAGGACTCTCGCCCGACACTGCACCCCGTCCAGACCCTCGCTCGAGACTCGGCCCGAGACGTGCTGGATGACGAGACGCTTCCCGTCCGGCACCGGGTCCCCCGTGACTCCCGTACCCCAGACCGTAGGGTTCGAGAAATCCCCGGAATCGAGGCCCGAGAACTGCACCGGCTGGAACGCCGGATTGTCGACGTCCTCGGTCGCCTGGACGTCGGGCTGGTTGACTACCGTCACCGGCACGGTCCGGATCACCTGGGCATGAACGGCGCAGGGCAACGTCGCGAGCAGGAGCAGGGGGAAGAGGGTTCGCATGGAGGACCTCCGCTCCCGGGACGGTGCAAGGCGCATACCACCGCTTGGGCCGAAGCTCGTGGCCCGATGCGCGACCGCGCTGTAGATCCACGCCACGTGTGGGGTGGGGCGACCCTCACTCGAGCAATCCTCGGGTCGGGAGGCCGCGTCGTATCCGAAGCTCTTGTCCATCCCGCGAACGCACTCCCAGGCTGGCGTCCTCGAACCAGGCCGGCACCGGGTGGCTACGCGGGCTCTCGAGGGTGGGAGCGTAGGTCACGCGGCGAGTGTAGATCGCCGCGTACCGGTCGCGAAGCGAGTCCTCAGCCGGCGGGCTTCAGCCGCTCCTCGTAGAGCGCGCGAACCGAGGCGATCTCCTCGTCCAGCTCGTCGAGCGTCCAGCCGGACGTGGGGATCGGTGGCAACACCTCCACGTGAACACGCGCGGGCCGCATCAGCCAACCGCCACGGGGGAGCGCGTCGTCCGCGTCGTGGATCACGATCGGCACGATGGGAACCCGGGCGGCCATGGCCACGCGAAAGGCTCCCTTCTTGAAGGGGCCCACGCCCGCACCGCGCTCGCGTCGCGTGCCTTCGGGTGCGACGGCGAGCGCCATGCCGCCTCCCAACGCCTGCGTGGCAGGCTCCAGGGCGCGCACGGCCTGGGCGCGATCCGCCCGATCGACGAAGGCGACGCCGGCGAAGGAGAAGGCCGGCCCCAGCACGGGGTTGCGCCGGATCTCCTGCTTGGCGATCGCCGTGAAGTCCCGCCTCAGCAGGGCACACACCAGGATCGGATCGACCCCGCTCCGGTGGTTGATCAGGAACACGGCCGGCCGCAGCGCGAGGTTCTCGGCGCCCAGGACTTCGAGACGGATCCCCGCGGCGCGCGTACCCCAGTCGCCCCAGGCCTCGAAGGTGCGGTTGAGCGCGCGGCGGCGGTCGCGGTGCGCGAGCCCGGTCACGAGGCCGGCGCCCATCCCGAGCGGGATGACCGCCAGGGCAGCGAGCGTTCGCAGGGCACGGGCCCCCGTGCGGGCTCCGCGAACCAAAGCTCCAGGCCTCGGGCTCATCCTCAACGGGTACCTGGCGTGCTGGCCGCGTCCAACCGAGGGCTCCCAGGAGTATTCGAACTAGATGAATTCCCTCTAATTCGTACAATATGAGTATGTCGCAGATCACCCTCGAGCCGGCCCCGGCCCGTCCCGGCCGCGCGGAGCGGACACGCCAGCGCATCCTCGATGCCGCGGGACAGTCCTTTGCAGCCGCCGGCTACGCGAAGACGACCGTGGAGGACATCGCGGCGCGAGCCGGCGTGTCCAAGGGCCTCGTCTACCACCACTTCCGCGGCAAGGAGGCGGTGCACCGGGCCGTCCTGCGCCGCACCCTCGACGACTGGCACGAAGCCTGTCGGGGCGAGGGCGGTCGGGTGCTCGAGCGCATCGCGGCCATGCTCCGCCGGGCGCTCGCGTACGCGAAGGACAACCCGCTGCTGCACGCGCTCTTCCGGCTCGACCAGCTGGTCCTGCTCGACACGGCCAGCCGCGGCGTCGTCAAGGAGTCGCTCGAACGCATGCACACCGAGCTGGTCGAGCTGCTGCAGGAGGGGATGGCCACGGGCGAGCTCCGCGACGACCTCGACGTGACTCACGTCGCCGACCTGATCCGCATCCAGCAGATGGCGTTCATCGATCACGTGCTCAATCCCGAGTGGATCGACGCGTCCGACGACGGCCTGGTGGAGGCGGGCATCGCGGTGCTCTGCAACGGGCTCGCGAGGGAGCGAGCTCGATGAAGACGCGTGCCATGGCTGCGCTGCTCGGCCTCCTCCTCGCCGCGGGGTTCGCCTGCGGAAGGACGGCGGAGACCAACCCGGCTCCGACCTCGAACGAAGCCGCGCCCGCGGACGTCCGGGTCGTGCCGGTCCACACCCATCGCGTCGTCTCCGGTCGGGTTCCTGCCCGGATCTCCGCCTCGGGATCGGTCCGAGCGCGTCGCGTGACCGCCATCGGTGCCGAGGTGCCCGGACGTCTGGTCGAGGTCTTCGTCGAGGTCGGAGACGAGGTGGAGGAGGGCGCGCCCCTGTTCCGAATCGATGCCGTCCCCTACGAGCTGGCCCTCGCCGAGGCGCGTGCGGGCCTGGCCCTGGCGCGGGCCGAGAAGGACAATGCCCTGCAGGAGGCCAGCCGGGTGGGCAAGCTCGTCGAGCAGGACGCCGTCTCCGAGCAGCGCAACGACCGGCTCCGCACCCAGGCCGCAGTGGCCCGGGCTCGCGTCGCCCAGATGGAGGCGCGCGTGGCACGCGCCGAGCGCGACCTCGCGCGCACCACGGTGGCTGCCCCCTACCCGGGCAGCGTGGTCGAGCGTCTCGCCCACGAGGGCGCCATGTCCGGCCCCGAGCCCATCGTCGTGGTGCAGGAGAGCGGGGCCCTCGAGGCCGTTCTCGACATTCCCGAGGCGGCACTGGTGGCCGTACGAGCGGGGGATCGTGTCGCGCTCTTCGCCGAGGGCCGGGCCGCGCCCCTCGAGACCCGCGTGTCCCGTGTGAGCGACCGGATCGACGCCGACACCCGTACCTACGAGATCCGCTGCCCGATCGAGACGACGGGCGGCGCGCTGAAGGCGGGGAGCTACGTACGCGCCGAGGTCCACACCGAGGCAGGCGAGCCGCGCGCCGTGATCCACCGATCTGCGCTGGTCGCGCGAGACGGGCGGACCTTCGTGTTCCGCGTGATCGAGGGCCGCGTGGAGCAGGTCCCCGTCCGGGTCGGTGTGGTCGGCACCGAACGCGCCGAGATCCTCCTCGGCGTCGCGGCCGGCGACGAGATCGTGCTGGGCGAGTCGGCCTCGCGCATCGCTGACGGCGACCGGGTGAAGGCGACGCCGCGGGTCGAGACGGCCGCCGCGGAGCGCGCACCGTGAGCCTGTCGGACGTTTCGGTCAGGCGGCCCGTCTTCGCCGCCATGCTCGTCCTCGGGCTCGTGGTGCTGGGATTGATCTCCCTCACCCGGCTCGAGATGCAGCTCGATCCCGACATGGAGTTCCCCTTCGTGTTCGTGCGAACGGAGCTGCGGGGCGCCTCACCGGGAACGATCGAGCGCGAGGTCAGCGACGTCCTCGAGGAGCACATCAACGCGATCGAGGGCGTGCGCACGCTGAGTTCGGCCTCCTCCGAGGGCCTCTCGGTGGTCGCCGTCGAGTTCGGTCTCGAACACGACGTCGACCTGAAGGCGCAGGAGGTGCGCGACGCGGTCGCCCTCGCCCGGCCCCTCATGCCGATCGACGTCGAGGATCCGATCGTCGAGAAGTTCGACCTCAACGCGATCTCGATGCTGACGATCGTGCTCGGCGGCGAGCTCTCGGTGCGCGAACTCTCGGACTACGCCGAGCACGAGGTCAAACAGAGACTCGAGCGCATCCCCGGCGTGGGAGGCGTGGGCCTCGTGGGCTCGCGGGAGCGCGAGATCCGCATCTGGCTCGACCCGCTCCGGCTCTCCGGCTACGGGCTCGCGATCCAGGACGTGGCCTCGACGCTCCGTGCCGAGAACGCCGAGCTCGCGAGCGGGCGCATCGAGAGCAGCGAGCGCGAGTGGTCGGTCACCACCCAGGGCAAGGCGCGAAGCGTCGAGGACTTCGG
>JAAUYD010146139.1_pt1 | contig 10002 bp, 5 predicted proteins | sample 7278101 | NCBI WGS metagenome assembly JAAUYD01 (sample SAMN14350128, study PRJNA611818) | marine sediment metagenome | isolation source: surface marine sediment (0.6m) | place: French Polynesia: Moorea | collected 2018-08 | reverse complement strand
CCGTCGTCTTTGAGCTTACCTTCACCCACAGAGACTACTTCACCTACTTGAGGCTTTTCCTTTGCCGTGTCGGGCAAATACAGACCACCTGCGGTCTTTTCTTCCGAGGCGTTCACTTTCACAAATACGCGATCGCCCAAAGGTTTTACTGTTGAAACGCTTAAAGATACAGCTGCCATACAATATTTCTCCAGAGTTAGCACTCTCAACTCCTGAGTGCTAATTTACCTAAGAGGGATATCTCCTGGCAACAAAGGCTGGTGTACGGGTTCCCGAACTTGGAGGGAGTTAAAAAATGTAGACATTCCTCAGCAAACAGTTCCTCTACAAGAATTATGGTGGGAAATAGAGGATCAAATGGGAGCAGAATTTATCCAAAAAATAAAAATAATCCCGTGTTATCAGGACAAAAGCTTATAAAAACTTAACTTTAAGTGTATTTTTGAGTTCCCTACATCTTCAGATAAATTAGTGCAGATAAACAGCAATCAGCCAAATTATTTAATAAACCTGCAAAGCTAGGAAACATAATGCTTTTGCATGGGTAAGTGTTGACTTTTTTGGGGTTCGCCAATCAGCGCGGACTCTCTTTTGAATGGATGACTTTCACCCAGGGTTACTAGTGGTATATGCTCAATTGTGTTTGCGAACTGAGGAAATTGATATAGAACTGTAATCAGGGAAATAACAAATGAGTGATAATACAGTGAAACATTCTAGCCCGAAAATACCGATAAATATCAAAAAAAACCCCCAACAACACCTGACAATTGTATAGAAATTTTGGCACTAAGAAAAACTCAGCCACATATTTTTATTTGTGCTGACCAAACAAATCCCAGCTGCTGTTCACAGCAAAGTAGTCTACATCCATGGAACTACTTGAAAAAAATACTGAAAGAGTTAAAATTAAATTCGCCCCAAAACAATCATCTTAGTTATGTTTTGAGAAACTAAAGCTAATTATTTGCGCCTTTGTTGCGATCTACCAATCCTCATTGTCTACCTAGATAGTGTATGGTATCGCCAAGCAACCCGCAAAGTAATTTAAAGGATTCTTAAGAAGCACTTGATCGGCAATCAAATTGTGGCCTAGTATGCTTTTTCAAAGCATCCTTTCCCAGGGAGTAATTCCATTTTTTGCCCAAGTCCAATCCGGGCTTAATTTAGCCAGGATACTAAGATATTATTTAGTTTTCAAAATTACTAATCGATTTGATGTTTATGTGGTTGTGTAACCAAGTATTTATGTAGGAAACCTAAAGGATTATTATTTATTCAGGGTTTTTTAACCGCCTCCTTTCAATACAATATATAATAGCGCATTATAAATACTACTGCTCTACGTATCCTTACTGTAAATTTGCTATTGATTTAGTGGTTTCTCGAAAGTAATAATTACTCTAGAGATGTCTATTACCTCAAAGTAAATGAAGTAAGAAAAGTTACAAAGTCTCAATGATCCAAAATAGAGGAAACTACTCAGGAAGTTGATGGAAAGAAGTGCGACAAGTGCCACTGCTATGAAAGAACCCAGCATGAAAGATTACAAACGACTACTACTTATTGATGATGACCCCAACCTCATCTTGCTGGTGAAGGATTATTTAGAGTTCCGGGGATACGAAGTCACCACTGCTGAAAATGGTCGAGAAGCACTGGATATTTTAGAGCAGGATATCCCAGACATGATCATTTGTGACGTGATGATGCCGGAAATGGATGGCTACACATTTGTAGAGCAAGTCCGGCAAACGGAGCGCACTAGTTGGATCCCTGTGCTGTTCCTTTCTGCTAAGGGACAAAGTGCAGATCGGGTAAAGGGCCTCAATAAAGGTGCTGATGTTTATATGGTTAAGCCTTTTGAGCCAGAAGAGCTTGTAGCCCAAGTTGAATCTTCTCTCAAGCAAACCATTCGCTGGAAAGAGCATCAAGCAAAAGGAGGAGATAATGGTTCTCGTATCCAAGTTCCCTTTGATGTGCAGTTGACTCCTACGGAGTTGAAGGTTGTCCAATTTGTAGCTAGAGGCTTGGCAAATCGGGAAATAGCAGAAGAGTTGAATGTCAGCCAGCGGACTGTAGAAAGCCATGTGTCCAATATGTTGGGCAAAACTAATCTCCACAACCGCACCGAATTAGCCCGGTGGGCAATTGAGAATCAAATGGCATAAAATTTCATTTAGCTATTAGCCGTCAGTGTATCTGTTTGTAACTTTGACTAGGTTGAAAAAAATAAGCAATCTATAGAATGTGCGACAACAAAAGCTGATAGCTGATAGCTAAACTCCATATGTCTAGTATCGCTGTGCAAAATCCGTAATTCTGCTTTTTGGCGAGAAAAACTCCAGGGTGTATACTACTTCGCTTTTAGTTATGCAAAACTAATTTTCTTATGCAAAACTAATTTTCCCCGGAGCAATCGCCGTTAGTCGGTTGTAGTTTTGATAGATAAGTGTCAATGAATTTAATTCACAAGCACAGCCATTGGTCATGTTTTGCTTGTAGCAATGCAAAATAAGATCCATGGTTGAACAAAATGTGACCGCTATTCTGTCATAATTCTCAACCAAGACTTAATTAATTGTGATTAATCTTTATAAATCATATAAAGAATACTCTTGTTGTTGCTCTGCTAAAAGTAAATTAGTTATGGAAAAGATTAAATTTGTCACGTTTTTTCGATATCAAAACACAATCATGGCTTTGAATCACAATGTGCAGGACATTGATGATTCTGCCGTCTTACCAGTCACCGAGTGTATTCAATACAAACATTTTCCAGATTTAATGGAAGCTGCTGTTTGCGATCTTCAGAATAGGCCTGATGGCAAGTGGATTTGGATTCCAGCATCTGGATGGCAACATTCTCCTTTATCCCATAAAGAGCAGGTAGCCTGTGAACTGGCGTTACAAGAACATGAAAAAATTTAAAATCTGTTACTTATAGCAATAGATTAGATATTTATTGTTTAAATAAGTCTATATGTTTAAATAAGTCTATATTTTTATTACATTATTGAAATACAAATATTTGACAAAATTACATAATCGAGAAAATATACTTATTTTGTGACACCCGTTACACATAGAGATTTCATCCTAGTACACTGGGCGCGTAAATAAACAGACCATTTATCAATCATCAAAGCTAGAAAAAACAATACTTTGAACTCTTAACTCTTAATTTTTAACTCTTAACTTCCGCCTTGCGGTACTAGGGCATTTTTCAGAGTACTACCATCACTTGCGTTGATAAAGTATTCAAGTTCAAATTTATTTGTTCCCTTCATCGGTTTTACTTCAAATTGAATATGCCAAGTAGGGGCACTACTAGAATTTTCAAACCAATGACGATAAAAGTAGGAACTTTTATGATGATATCTGCTGCCAATTTCTAAATGCTCCAGAAATTACCAAGGCATAATCTTGTGGCGGTTGGGCAATGGTTTCTCCAACAATTCTGATTTTCCATGTTCCTATCATGGGTGTATCAATAATACAACCTTCGACATTATTGATTTTATCTCTTACTCCTCTATCTTCAAAATCATTGCCAAGATAATATTTTCCTTGGGGATTATATACTTCTATATTAAGATTATTAACAAGATTACTCAGTGACAATTTACCTGGATAATCGGTATAAACTAGGGTTACTTGCAAAGGAATTGAGTTGTTGATGATTTCAAAATTGTACTCATGCTTCTCCCCTGAGTCTAAGAATCCTTGATGTCTGTCAAAAAATTCTATAGCATTAGGAGCGCGAAGATCAATAATCCGACTAAGGTTAATCATCCCCCATCCTTGTTTATTATCCACCCACTTGTGAGAAGATGGTTCTGGGTTATACTCGGCTGAATGGATCAATGCTGCTTTTACCAAGGCAGCACTGGGATCGCTAATGTTCTTTCTAGTACGAAAATACTCACGCACTAATGCTGCGCTACCAGCAACCAAAGGAGTTGCCATAGAGGTTCCACTCATGTACATATAACAATCTTCAGCTGGTGGATATGGAGCTTCAGAGTGATGTGTAATTTGACATGAGCGAGTGGATAAAATATGTAACCCTGGAGCGATGACATCAGGTTTCAGACGACCATCTTGACAGGGACCTCGACTGCTAAACTCAGCTAATGCTCCTACTGTGATACAATTTTTTGCCGTCCCTGGCGGTGTAATTGTTCCCTTTTGATTACCTTTATTTCCCGCAGCGAATACTATCAAGAATTTTTTGTTTTCCCAAACAAATTTATCTACCTGAAAACATTGGCGTTCGTAACTGCCAGATACGCTCCCTTCCCAAGAATTGGAATGAATGCGTGCGTTGTTATTATAGGCAAATTTAAATAATACTTCGAGATTACTAGGAATGCCTAGCAAACTAGAAGCAGGAGGGATTATTCCCTGATTTAACAATGATTTTATTGTTTGTTCCGTCCATTGGGGAGTTTGCTCAATTGCCTGAAAAATCAATTCTGCTTCAGGAGCCATTCCCCGGATAGGAGGAAGTCCATGTTTTTGCGCCATTTCTCCGCTTCCTAAGGCACTTCCTGCTACATGAGTTCCATGTCCTGAATATTTATCCGATGCTCCGTCATCATCATTAGGATTATGAACTCTGGAAGAGTATGAAGGCTTGATAGGATAACTTTCAATTTTCTTAATTCTTCCATCAAAATCAGAATGCAGTACAGTGTTTTCTCCTGTCCGTAAATCTAATCCTGTATCTGCAATAGCAATAATTTCTCCTTTGCCAGTTAATCCGGAAATATGGTTGGTAGGAGAAGTCCCTTTAGCAAGCCGAGAAACTGCAAGATGATTACAGGTTGTTTCAATAGTTTCTTCTTCTAGAGAAACCAATCCTGGTAGATTTTTGATAATTTGATAAGCATTTAGAGGGTTACTATAGTTAATTAAATCTACAATTATTTCATCAACATCAGGTTGGTCAACAACATCAATTCTTTCATTTTCTAGAGTCTTTACAGCCTGCTTTTGATCCTCTTCTGTAAAGAAGCGAGCGATTAAAATTCCCGGAATGATATTATTCTCATCTTCAGATTTTTCACTGATTTTTAGTCTTGCTTCTGCTAGCATTTCGTCGGTGAGTTCTACCCCAAGACTTGATAAATATTTCTCTTTAACTCGAATTATGGGTTTATATGGGGTTACAGAATCAACTTCCCTAAATTGCTTAATCTGGTTTAAAATTTCTGGATTGGGTATAGAAACAACAAATTCAGAATTACCTAGTGGTTGTAAAATATTTGCTCCTGTATCTTCTATCCGTTGTTTCCATTCATGACGAACGGGAAACCTAAATTGAACGATGTGCTCTTTTTTTACCATTGTGGTTTCTTTTGAGTCTTCGTCAGGGTTGTTTGACAACTGTTCTACTGGATAGCGATTTTTTATTTGTGTAATTGTTTCTTTGTCATCGACATCTACCGAAACAATAACAAAAGCTTTGTATGCTTGAATAATTACTATTTCGGGGAAAAGCTGTTTAATTTCATATTCAGAACAAAAAACCTGATAAACTTCCGATATTAAAAGTTTTTCTTCAATCGTCTTTTGAACTTTTTCAAGTAATTGTAGACTTCCTAAATCAGTATAAGGTGGATTATATCTAATGGTCTTGATGCGAGATAAATGTGTTCTATCTCCTTGTTGCATAAACCACCAAAGTGCTTGTTGGAACTCAATGAGACTTTCTGGATTTAATAATTGCTTTTCTCTCCATAATTTCTCTGTATGATTGCTTAGAATACGTAATTCTTTAAGTACAGATTTGCTCTCTTTATTTTTCTTTAAATTTTCTCCTTTTTGTCCTGTAGTAAGCTTATTAATCAATGATTTCATTGATGATTCAATTTTACCATCCAAAGCTTGTAATCTATCTACTTCAATAGAATTATTATTTTCTTTTTCATCCCAAGCCTTATTAAGTTCTTCCTGTAAATCTTCAATGTCATTCTTCACTTTCTCTAGAGTTATACTCATGATGCTCTCTGAAAAAATATTAGGGGAATTTAAAATTATACGCGATGTGCAATTTTCTTCCCAAATATGAAATTTCTAACCTATGCCTAATCGAGAGATTGTAATTGTTAGGTACTTTCCAAGGTCTAACAAATGTTACAGCGATTTGCAGTTAAATAAAGTACAAGACTAAATACAAAATTTCTTGTGTAATGGGCATTATTGCCCATCCAAATGTACTTTATTAATATGAAATATGCTGTATCTATTGAAGGAAGCGACTAATGGATTTTACGTTTTGTTACATAAATTAAATTTTTTTAATGCCTATGTATTTAAGAATATTTTAATTTCTTCAACTAGCTCAAAAGGAAGATAATTATACTTCTGAAGGAGCAGACTTTTTGGATCGTCATTAATCTCTTGTTTAAGCTGCGCATCAGGATGAAAATTTGTAAATAAAATAATTGGCATATCGGGAAAATTACTTCTGATATGATTGCGGAATAATATACCTGTTTTCATCCCATTATCAGTATCTTTAGCTCTTAATGTTTCTCCTGGTGGCATCATGATATCTAAAATAACTAGTTGAATTTTGTTATGATATTGTTGAAGATATTGTTCAGCAGAATCTATGTCATCTTTGGGAGTAACTTGATAACCAGAAAATCTCAATTCCTCAAGAAAGCTGTCTATACCTCTTGGCTCATCATCAACAAACAGAATATTTGCTACAGTCACAGCTTAAAAACCTCATATTTATTGTTTGGGAATGATTAAGTGGAATTCTGTGGGTTCGGCGTTATGAGATAAAATCAAATTTCCTCCTAATTTTTTGATGATACTTCTAGAAATAGCTAACCCTAAACCAGAACCATTTACATTTCTCGATATTGCTTCTGGACAGCGAAATCCTTCCTTGAATATTTTGGTTTCGTATTCTTTTTTAATGCCAATTCCCCAGTCTTTGAATTTAATGATTAGATTCTCTTTATTTTTGTTGTCAATATCTATAAAAATTTTAAAGTCATTGGGGTTATCTTTCGCATATTTAATTGAATTCATTAGCAAATTGTATACAATTTGATTAAGTTTTGCTTTATCTGTTTTAATTTTAAATCCTATTAATTTAGAAACTATTTTACTGTAATAAATATTATCTATTGAAAATTGTTTTGCAATAACAATTGGACGAAGCTGATTAATAGTTTTAATAATTACATCTCTAAAAATCAGGACTTCTTCTATTTTGGTTTGCTGAGAAGTATGACCTCCCATAATATATTCTAAGTCTGCAACTTCATACAATAAAATTTCACAATCTATTAAAATATCTTCTAGTTTTCTATCAATCAATTCTGGAGTAATTTCTTGAAAACGTCTTTGGACAAAGCTAGCATTGCTTCTAATACCAACCATAGGAGACCTTAATTCATGGGTAATTCTATCAATTATTCCTGAATTTCTACGCTCTAATGCTTGTACTGCATAATCAACAAAATTTTCTAAAATTTGTACATCTCGATCGTAAATATAATTCCGATACTCCCTTTTATAACCTGCTTCCAGAGTACCAATAACTCTACTAGTTGAAGATTCAACCATAGGGATAAAAATTCTGACTAAATCTTTATGTCCATATTTATGAAATACCGTTTGGTCGAGACGTTCGTCGTTAATATCTGGAACTACAATTTTAGAATTTTTCACAATCCAAGATTGAATATCCTTGTCTTCTAAAGAATGATCTGCATCTTTTTTAAACTCTTCTTGTTGTTGCTTGGGGATACCGATGATGTATTCTGTTCTAATTCTTTTAGTCTCAAAATTGACTAATGAAATGTTAACCATTTCAAATCCTAAGATATCAGTAATCACTTGCATGATATCTTCCATAATTTCATCATAATTTTTGGAAGAATTGCTAATTTCCTGCTCTTTTTGTCGCAGCTTACTCAATTTTTGATCTGATTCTCGCCTGTCAATTAATACACCCGCATAACCTGCTAAGATACCTAGATATTTCTCATCAGCTTTTGAAAAAGCATTAATTACCGAAGCTTCAATATTTAAGACTCCTATTAGCTTGTCGCCAAACTCTATTTTGCTTTCTTTTGTATCTGGATCTGGAACCCTAACTGGAATATTTTGGATGACTATAGGAACAGCAATTTCTGACTTAGCATTTGGCCAATGTTTAAAATAAATATCCTGCCATTCAGAACTTGAAACATCGCTAGCCCTTAGAGTTTTTTTCCCTTTTAAAGCTTTACCAGTAATACCTTCACCTAACTTCAAATATGGAATTTTTCTTTTCGCTTCGCTCTGTTCAAGAATTTCTAATTTTCCTGTAGAATAATTTAAGCGACTGATTTCTCCAATTCTTTCAATTCTGGATAATGAACCAAAACTATTATTAGCTTGATGTTCTAAATCAAATAACTCTAAAGCTCCAGTTAAAAATAATTTGAGAATTTCATCAACATTGGTATTACCAATCATCTCTTGCATTATTTCAGTCAGCTTTTGCAGTTTTTCTCTATCTTCAAGATGATTTGTAGTTTGTTGAGACAAAGCTGCATAATTTGAGAAACATTTAAATTCTTCTTGCTCTATTTCTGTGAAATAACGAGGTTTTATTGTCAAAAGATCTAAAATCCCTATAATTTCTTTATCAATAATCAAAGGTGCACTGAGTATAGAAACCCATCCTCTTTTTTCGACTTCTGTACGATGCAGAAATGTATCAGAGGCTTTAGTAATATCGGATAAATAAAAAATCCCTTTTGTAAAAAAGTAATTTTGCAATGCAATAAAATTACTATCAAGTTCTAGCTTTTTATACTCATCATCTACTTTGCCACCAGTTGCCAAAATCTTAAATTTCTGACGTTCTGCATCTTTCTTCCAAAGAATGCAAGCTGATGCAGAAAATAGTTCACAAGCTTTATCTGGCAGTAGCTGAATAAATTCATCAGAGGAAACTGTCATCAATTTTTCTGATAAATTACATAAGGTTTCTAGAGGATTAAAAGTTTTATAGTAATCAATATTTTCCAGGGCGACTATTGCTCGAATAGCAAAGGATTGTAATAAATTTTGTTTCGATTTAGTCAGGACTTCTAGCTTGGAAGTGCAGTGGTAAATATAACCAATTGGAGTATTTATTGCAGAAAATAAACTACTTCTATAGACTGCTTGTAAATCATACTGGTCTTTGATTATAGGATTAATCACTTCTGAATGAGAAAATACTAATTCATTCCATAATTTTTTTTCGTGATTAATTAATTCTTGAAAATCTTGATTATTACTAGTACAAACAACGTGAGTAATTACCTGAGTCTTAGGCTGAATAAAAGCGATCGCAAAAGTATGGGAATTGAACGCCTGCTTGCCAAGTTCAGTAATTCGCTTCAAAGCATCATCTTGTTTTTTATACTCAAAGGGAATTTTACTTAAATTCTTGAATATTTTCTCTAAGTGCTCTTCTGAAGTCTTATGGGACATATTTACCTCGCAACCAGTTACACACTTAATCGTCAAAAAAGTGAACGGGTTATAGCACTACGGGCAAGTAATAAGTAATAAGTAATAAGTAATAAGTCTAATGTATAGGTTTAGGGATTCAACAATGCCCGCGCCTTAATTGCGTAGTGCCATACTTCTCTAACTTTACCATCTGTAACTCCCGGTTCACCCATTTGAAATTGAGGCGCGAAAAATTTGAATGGTTTAATCAGGGTTGAATATTTATGTGAATAACGGCAATGCTTTATAAATATTGGCACGATGTCCAAAACCACTGAAATTGAGACTGATTTTCAAGAAAAAATCAGTCTCAATTGTACTTCAGGCAGTGGATGTAGGACGAGAAGGGGCGTTTACGCCCCGTGACATTAACGGGACTTAAACAGTTATAAGTGCGAAAATAGGTTAAAATATTTACTGAGTAAGGTTTTTACATCGCTTTGATAAAGGCTCCCGACTATGAGAGAAACTACTCCCTCAGCT
>JAAUYD010306461.1_pt1 | contig 10003 bp, 10 predicted proteins | sample 7278101 | NCBI WGS metagenome assembly JAAUYD01 (sample SAMN14350128, study PRJNA611818) | marine sediment metagenome | isolation source: surface marine sediment (0.6m) | place: French Polynesia: Moorea | collected 2018-08 | reverse complement strand
ATTTCTTTTTAGGAGGCGCTTCAACAAACTTATAAGTAACTGCCGTACATTTCGCGTTGAGTTCCACAGTGTCCTTACCTTTTGCATGTCCGATCTGAATATCTCGTATATTTACAATTCGCGATAACCTTGCGACCTGGTCAAAAAATATGGCCAGATTATGATAATCCGCCTTTATGTTCATCGCAACGGGTATTTCTGCATAAAATTCTTTTCGCTTTTCGGACTTGGGCTCGAAGAGTAAAAAGTCCAACCCTACCTGCTGACCAGAGTCTGATATACTTGTCAGCAAAGAGGGAATCTCTTCTTTTTCCGGCAATTTTTGCATGGCCAGTTTGAACTGCGCTTCCGCCTCTTTCATTTTAGTTTGGAATTTCTTCAGATCAGCGGCATTCCGTTTGGCTGTTGTAAGTTTCTTTTCTAATTCCTTCAGATCCGCCGTTAATAAATTAATTTTTTCAAGTTTCGGCCAGAAAAGAAAGTAGATGAAAACACCGGCAAGCAGCATGAAGAATGCCGTCGATATCAATATCCTTTGTATTTTGGATAATTTTTCAACTTTCTCGAAGAAAGGTTCAATAGATTTTGCAAGACCTTTATTATCCATTATTTCTCTGCCTTGGCTTTCTGAAGTTTATTATTATTCGACTTAGGGGGAACTAACGGTCTCTTTGAACAATATATGGTAAATGTTTTCAGATCAGCGGACTTACTCTTGCTTCTTTTAAGAGTTTTTAAATCAACATCATTAAAAAGCCCACAATCTTCAAGGCGAACCATAAAATCGGCCACGGTTTTATTGTCCAGTGCAACACCATTGATTTTGACTTTATCTCCCTTGGATTCCAGTTTAGTAAACCACATTCGCTTGGCTACAACGACCTGAGTCATGGTGTCCAACAACCGGGTGGGTTCGAAGCGGTTGGTTTCAAGTGTATCCATGACCGCCAGCTTTTTCTTCAGATTATTTAGCTTTTTCTTAATCTGAGCAATCTCGTCATTGATTTTGTTGTATTTAGCCAACTCTGTTTTGGTGTCCTTTATATTGGCATTAAGCCTGTCAACTTTCTTGCCTAAACTGAAATTGTAGTAAAAAAAGATGATCAGCAAGAATACCAGAGACAGCATAAAAATAGAGACTTGGCGCCGTATGTTTTCTTTTTTGCGGGCTGCTCGAAATGGCAGTAAGTTTATTCGTATCATTATTTGTCGTCTACTTTTCTTAATGCTAAACCCATACTGATGGCAGCTTGGGGAGCAATTTGTTTGATAAATGCTTCATCGAAATGTTTTTTATCAATATCAAAGTTTTTAAACGGATTAATAGATTCAACCTCAGCAGAGGTTTCAGTGGCCAAGAGCTCTTTGAATTCTGAAATATTGGCACCCCCACCGCTGAGAATGATACGTTTAATTTGATCTTCAGGGTATGTGGAATAAAAAAAGTCAAGGGCTCGTCTTATTTCAGTGCACCAGTCGGAAACAACCGAAGAGACAATACCCTTTAGGTCCTCTGGCGTAAGGCGTTCCGGATTGTCACCGTATTTGAGTTGTTCAGCTTCCTCAAAGGAGCATTCAATCAATGACATTATTTTTTGATTTATTTGACCACATCCCAGAGAGACATCTCGCATGAACAACGATGAATTGCCCTTGAGAATGTTCAATGAAGTTTTGGAGGCCCCAATATCAATAAGAGCAGTATTTTCGTTTTGCATATCATAGTTTGCTTCAAAGGTATTCTGCAAAGCGAAAGCTTCAACATCTACGATACAGGGATTGAGCCCGGCCAGATTGACTAGATTGATGTAGTCATTAACCATTTCTTTTTTAGCTGCAACTAAAAACACATTCATCTGTCCGGGATTGGACTCACTTTCTCCGAGAATTTGAAAATCAAGATGGACATCGCTGATGTCAAATGGGATATACTGCTCGGCTTCAAAGTGGATTGTTTCCTGGAGTTTTTCCTCGTCCATAGTTTGAACGCTTATCTTCTTAACGATAACTGAGTAGCCACCAATCGATACAGCAACATTGCTTTCTTTAATATTATAAGATTTGAGCAGTTGTTTAATTGATTCGGCTACGGTCTCGGAGTCGTTGATGGTACCTTCTTCAATGGCACCATGAGCAATGTCCACGATGCCAAACCGTTTTAGAGACAGGCCCTGTTTTGTTTCAGTGATTTCAGCCGCCTTTATGGACCGGGAACCGATATCGAGACCGACGATGTGATCTTTTTTACCAAAAGCCATGGGTGTGGTTTAATCCTTTAATGTATTTTCTAATATTTGGTTACCCGCAACATGCTATGAATCTGACTTGTTAATCTGAACGAAGAATCACTTTGTTGATCTGTTTATTTTAATTTAAAGTCTATTTAAGGTATCTTTGCTGTTGTACGTTCATGCAATTTCTGCGCCAAGACCAAACAACAGGGTTGACCGCTAGCGAATATGATTTAACTTTACATTAAGTTATATTATAATCAGTGTGTTAAAGGGGGTGTTAGCCTAATTTTTTAAATTTCGATGATGGCGCCATTCGGTTTCATTTTGAATTTCAACTTTGAAATTACATTTAAAAACCGTCAATATTTTGAAGTGATTGCCATGCATGTTCTTTGTATCGGTTGGGCAAATGGAAACTTTAGAAAAAAATCTTTAATTTGACATTAAAAATGAAAATCTTTAATATCACTGACTAAATTTGTAATATAGCCCTCATACTGGAATTATAATCTATCAATGAACACCAAATCTCCTGAAGAAAGCATTACACCTTTTCGACTGGTAAAATATTTTACGTTCACCGGGCTGATCGTTATCTTCTTGGTTACAATTATCCTATCGGTACTCAACACCCATTGGGTCAAATCCATGCAACGCCAGAAAAGTGAAAATTATGCTCACAGTCTTATTGAGAATCTGAACCATCAAGTATTTATCCAGGTTCTCATCCCCATGGATTTTATTTTCGGGAAAATCCAATTCAGCAACCGGAAACAGTTCGAACGTATGGATATGGTCGTCCGAGGAACGTTACACAGCTTCAAGGTTGAAGCACTCAATATATATGGTACGGATAACACGATTTCCTATAGCTTTGATCCGGATCTGATCGGACGTAAAAATTTCGGTGGCACAGGATACCAACAGGCCCTTGAAGGAAAAACAACTTCAAGGCTTGTTCAACGGGGTAATTTTTTTGAGATTTCACTGGGGTTTCCCAAAGAAGCACGACTGATCACTTATGCACCGTTGCGCGCAGAACCTGAACCGTTCAGGATAACAGGCCCCGTGCTAGGCGTGGTTGAAATTGTACAGGATTTGTCCGGAGATTATAAAACGATTTTTAGAATCCAGATCTTGGTTGTGATTACCTGTGCCTTAATGATGGGGGCTCTTTTTGTGGTGCTGGTTTTTGTTGTCAAGCGAGGTGAAGGCATAATTCAAAAGCGAGCGATGGAAAGACTCCGACTCAAGGAGCGCTTATCCCAGGCTGAAAGGCTTTCCGCTTTAGGGGAAATGGCTGCCGGGATCTCCCATGAGATCCGAAATCCCTTGGGGATTATTCGTAGTTCGGCTGAACTTCTAAAGAAAAAAGTGACCAAAATTGACCCGTCGAACACAATGCCGGATATAATTGTCGAAGAGTCCAGTCGACTCAACAGCATCATTACTGATTTTATAAATTTCGCCAAACCCGGAAACCCTAAATTGAGTCAGTGTCGTATCGAGGACATCATTGAAAAAAATATTACGTTTCTATCCATGCAGATGAAAGAAAAAGGATATCACCTCAAAAAGGAATACCAGAATAATTTGCCTGAAATACAGGCCGATGCAGATATGCTTTACCAGTCATTTTTAAATATCTTGCTTAATGCCATGCAGGCGATGCCCGGTGGGGGCGTCATTGCAGTTTCCATTCGTTCAAACGGCAAAGTTTTAACCATCAATTTCGATGATGAAGGTCAAGGAATTGCAGACGAAATTTTGGAAAAAATCTGGGATCCTTTTTTTACTACCAAAGAGATGGGGACGGGTTTGGGTCTTGGCATGGTTAAAAATATCATTGAATCCCATAACGGCAGTATACAGATTGACAACCGAACCGAAGGTGGAGCCAGGGTAAGCGTAGAATTGCCGATAAAAAATACATAGTCAAAAACGGATTGAAAGTGCGAAATTATGGAAACCATTTTAATTGTCGATGATGAGAAGAATTATCTGCGGGTGCTCAGCGCTGTGCTGGAAGAAGAGGGCTATGAAGTTCTGACTGCACTTAGCGGCCAAGAGGCACTTGAGATACAGGAAACGTCAGATTTGGATTTGACGCTCACTGACATGAAGATGCCCGGAATGGACGGTATCAAACTACTCGAACACATTAAAGCGAATGATCCGGATCTCCCGGTAATTATGATGACTGCACATGGCACAATCGACAAGGCAGTCGAGGCCATGCAAAAAGGTGCCTACAGCTATATCTTGAAACCTTTTGACAATGAACGCCTCATTATCTATGTCAAAAAAGCAGTGGCCATGTACCAGGTGGTCAAAGAAAACCGGCGCCTGCGCGATGAGGTAAAATCCCAGTATCGCTTCGGCAATATCATTGGGAAAAGCAAGGCCATTAGAGAAGTTTTTGAAATGATCAAAAAAGTCGCCCCGACAAACGCCAGTATATTGGTAGAAGGCGAGAGCGGCACCGGTAAAGAGCTAGTTGCCAAATCCATTCATTTCAACAGCCCGCGCCGTGATAAACCCTTCATCGCGGTAAATTGTTCGGCTTTAGCCGAAAATCTGCTGGAAAGTGAACTTTTCGGGCACGAAAGAGGCGCCTTCACCGGAGCCGTGGCCAAAAAGAAGGGGCGTTTTGAACTGGCCGACAACGGAACCCTGTTTCTCGATGAAATCGGAGAATTATCCGCCAGTCTACAGGTGAAATTACTGCGCGTGTTGCAGGAAAAAGTTTTTGAACGTGTGGGCGGCACCAAACCCATTTCTGTGAATATCCGGATTATTGCGGCAACCAATAAAAACTTAAAAGAAGAGATGACCAATGGTCGCTTTCGGGAGGATTTATTCTACCGTCTCAATGTCGTACGTATTGTTCTTCCTCCGTTAAAGCAACGCCAGGAAGACATTCATCTTTTAGTCAAGCATTTTATTGAAAAGTACGCATCCGAGCGTAAAGCAGCTGTACCTGTGAAAGGAGTTGACCAGGAAGTGGGTCGTATATTTTACGATTACAGTTGGCCTGGCAATGTGCGTGAACTTGAAAATTTAATTGAGCGGGTTATGATTCTGTGTCCAAATGACACGATTCACGTATCCGATCTGCCGGCTGGATTTAAAGATAATGTTCACAATGCGCTGCATTTGGAAGGCATTCCAACCCATGCCGGGTTGTATGAAACTCTGGCCATGATTGAAAAAGCCATGATCGAAAGAGCCCTGAAAATGGCAGATAACGTTCAGGCCCATGCCGCTTCGATATTGGGAATCGGAAAGAGTGGTCTGAATCAGAAAATAAAAAAATATAATCTGGATGTGGGTTCAAAAAATTGAAGATTGGGTATTGCCGATTTAATATCCAATCTTCAATCTTAAAATAAATACTTATCCCAGCAATCGTTCTTTGACGAGGTCAATATAGATAAAATCTTGATGATCAGTGAGAATCTTATTGTATGCTTCTCGACTTTTTTCCTTCTCACCCAGTTTGTCATATAATCGACCCAAATGATAGAGAGCTTCATCGCGCATAATGGGTTTCGGTGCCGAAACAATTTTTTCAAAATAGCCGACTGCAGTCGAATAGTCCTTTTCCTGCTCATAGGCATAGCCGAGGTTGCTGAGAATTTGACTGTAAATCGTCGGGTTCTTGTTAAAATCCAAAAGCGCTTTCTTGTATAACTCAATGGCCGGTTTATACTTACCGGCATTATAGCAAATGTTGGCATAAATTAATCGGGCGAGTTTTGCGCTCTCCTTACCTTTATACTTTTTGAGTATGAATTTAAAATCTTCCGACACTTCGCTATAGATTTCATCCGGTTGCTTTTCTGTTTTTAGGCCATTGTATTTTAACAGGCTCTGGTCCAGCAATGCGGATGCGTTGTTTTCAGATCGGATTGAAAAAAATCGATAACCGGAAAAAATCAAAGTCAGGACCACAATTATTCCCAATGCAAAGAGCAATTGATTTTTATGATCTACAGCAAAACCTATTAACTTCCCCGTTATGGTAATAAATTCATCTGGCTCCCTTAATAACTCTTTGCGAGTTTTTTTGTGCTTCTTTGCCATAATTTCTTTTATAACCTCCCTGATTTAAACTCCTCGTTACTCACGAATTTTCGATAAGACGGATTTGATAAGGCTACTTCCTCAATGCGCCATCAATTCAAAAGTATTTTTATCCTTTCCCATCCCTCATCCGGTATATTTGCGCCGACAACCTGACATACCTCATAACCGCATGCTGAGCCCAATCGACCACATTTTTCAATCGAATAGCCATTGACGAGTCCAAACAGAAACCCGGCGGCCCACATATCGCCGGCACCTGTGGTATCCAGCGCATAACCATCTCCCACCGGTTCGATGGTAACGGTATTCCCCTCATAAGAGATATAACTTCCACGGGGTCCAACTTTGAGGACCGCAACATCCGCCTGCGCGGAAAGGGCATCAATGGCAAGTAGTTCATCAGAGTGCCCTGTATAGGCTTTGGCTTCATCTTCATTGGCGATAAGGACATCTACAAAATTATCAATGAGTTGGCCAAGCAGTTCTTTAGATTCATTGACCACCGTAAAACTGGCCATGTCCAGCGATATTTTGGCGCCAGCGGATTTGGCAGCACTCAGTGCGGCCCAGATTAATTCTGGGTTAAATAGCATGTAACCTTCAACATGGACGACCGCAGCGTCTTTAAATAATTTTACAGTTATTTCTTCCGGCCGCGTCTCTCCTGAGGCACCTAAAAAGGTGAACATGGAACGTTGAGCATCCGGAGAAATAATCGATAATACCCTTCCGGTAGGCGATGCAGATCGAAACAACACAGGCATAACATTTTGCTTTCTTAAATCGGCCTCAATTAGATTCCCCATATGCCCTTGCCCGCATTTACCCACAAACTTTGCGGTGCCGCCAAGCTTTCCGATTCCGACAATAGTATTGCAAGCCGAACCTCCCGGAATGATGCTAGCGTTACCGGAGGACAAAACTAGATTACGGTCAATGGTCTCTTTATCCACCAAAGTCATACCGCCTTTGACTGCACCGGTTTTTTTTAAGAAATCATCTCCTTCATGAATGAGTATGTCCACTAGTGCAGAGCCGATTCCGACAATCAACTGCCGATTGCTATTTATAAAAGGCAATTTAACTTTTCCTTTCATTTTACCAGACAAGGGTCTCGAAGATCCAGCCACGGTCCCCATCGCTATGTTCGATGTGCAGCCATCGTTCCTGGTGCTTTAGGACTTTAAACGGAATTCCCTTTTCAACGCTAAAAAGGATTTTATCTTTGGTACTGGGCCCGGAGCGGATGTTACAGAGATCTTTTTTGGTTATAACCGACGGGACATTCCCTACCAGAGATTTATGCACCCACCCTCTGTCATCCTCAAAATCCCGGAAATAATACCATGAATCTGATTTTTTTAGCACAAAAATAGGGTAGTATCTCTCTACTTTCCATAAAATATCAGATTTGCTGTCGGGACCGGAACGGATATTGGCCACAGAGCCGATAATAGTTAACCTTTCAGCTAAAGCAGGTCCAACAATAAAGAAAATTAGGACAATTGAAAATATTAACTTGAGTTTCATGGCCGTGTATTTTTCCATATGCAATTTTGTAAAAACAAAGGCATCAGGCTACAAAGTTATCAGATAATCCTGTTACTACCGATCTCAATAAGATATGAAGATATCATCAATTGGCCCCTAAGCCAAAATCATTAGCCGCGACACACTTTATTCAATAATAGATTCCAGGATTTTTTACAAATAATATTCAAGCTTCTCCAGGGCTTTCATTTGAGTTTCAGGATTTAAGCTTTGTAAAAAACAAGATCCGGCAACTGAACACAGGTTAGCGCATTGCCGTAAACCGCACCGGTATCAATGCCTATCTTGTTGGGTTCCACAAGCGGTTTTTTAAGCGGAGTATGACCGAATATCACGCGTTTACCGAAATCATATTTTGAGGAAACAAATTTACCTCGAATCCAGAGCAAATCTTCGGTCTTCTGGAATTCCAAAGGCACTTTCGGGCGAAGGCCGGCGTGGACAAAAATGAATTCGTCTGTCTCATAATACAGTCTCAAAGATTCGTAAAATTCCATATGGTCGGGTGGAATTGGGAAAAATTCAGAGTCAACGGGTTTTATCAAATAACTATCAAGGGTTTGTTGTCCCCCGTTTAACAGGTAGCTGAAGCGGTCAGCACCACTCAGAAACTTTCCGAGCATGTCCTCGTGGTTTCCTTTTAAGAAAATAGTCTCTGGAAAACGTTTTTTCAATTTTATAAGATAGTCAACCACATCTACTGATTGAGATCCTCGGTCAATGTAGTCCCCGATGAAAACGAGAGTATCACGGGAAAGGTCGATCGGTATTTTCCCCATCAACTTTTTCAGGCGATCATAGCAACCATGGATATCTCCTATGGCAAATATTTTTTTCATCTTAACGAAACCAAAACGTCCGGCGAGGTTGATCCAGTCGGGTAATACCTTCCTGTTTGGCAGCGGTTACCGCCATTTGATACTCTTTGGGGGAAAGATGTGTGTGGATTTTAGGAAACCCGGCCGTTTTGCCACAGGGCCTGTATTGGGACATGACGTTGACATAGCTGTCAGGTGATATATGCCGGACGATAAATCTCATAATTTCCCGGGTTCCGGCGAGCCCGTTCGGCAATACTAAATGCCGGATTAACAGACCACGACAGGCAACTCCCGCATCATTGACCTGCAGATCACCCACTTGCTGATGCATCTCAATCAGGGCCTTTTTAGCAACCTCCGGATAGTCACCTGCCTGGCAGGTAGTTTCGGAAACCTGGCTGTCCCAGAATTTAAAGTCAGGCATATAAATATCAAACACACCGTCCAATAACTTTAGAGCGGCAATACGATCATATCCGCCGGTATTGAAAATCAGGGGAACTGACAAGCCACGCTGTACTGCATTTTCGACAGCGGACAAAATTTGTGGAACAACATGTGAAGGGGTTACAAAATTTATGTTGTGACAACCTTGATTCTGTAAATGAAGCATTATGTCGGCTAGCTCACTATTAGTCACCGGTTGTCCATTGCCTTGGTGGCTGATGTCAAAGTTCTGACAAAATATACATAGCAGATTGCAGTGGGTAAAAAAAATAGTGCCTGAGCCATGGGTACCGACCAGCGGCTCTTCTTCGCCGAAATGAGCGTTGTAGCTTGACACCCAGGCACGCTTGGCCGTCTTGCAGATACCCGTGTCTCCAGACATTCGATCAACAGCGCATTTTCTGGGGCAAAGGGTACACGCTTCTATCAGACTGTAAGCCTGTGAGATTTTTTCTTTGAGCAACCCACTTTCAAAAGTTTTGATGTAAGCTGGTTCAAATGATGTCATAATTCATTTTGAGATCTGACTATAGAGCCGTTAATTTTGGTCATCGGCCTCGACGGTTATCTTTTCTGCCAGACCCCTCCCCAATACATAGCGTTTCAAATCGACCGCAACAGCCAACTGTCCGCGGCCATTGTTGGTAATTACTTCAATTTTATCACCCTTGCGCAATCCCATGGTCAGCAGCCGCATTTTTGCACCGGCACCGCCGGTTATCTCCCGGATCACCAACCGCTCGCCTGGCTTTGCGAGTATTAAGGGCATCGCCTGAATTCGTTCTTTGAGACATTGCGCACAAATTCCATAAATTTCTAAGTTGTGCTGCAGCATATGAAATCCATAGGCCGCAGATGTCT
>JAAUYD010098748.1_pt1 | contig 10004 bp, 7 predicted proteins | sample 7278101 | NCBI WGS metagenome assembly JAAUYD01 (sample SAMN14350128, study PRJNA611818) | marine sediment metagenome | isolation source: surface marine sediment (0.6m) | place: French Polynesia: Moorea | collected 2018-08 | reverse complement strand
GAGTTTAGCCCTGATGGAAATTTCGTGGCTAGTGCCGGAAATAACAATACCGTACTTCTAAAGAATTTGCAAAATGGAACGCGGGTAATATTAAAAGGACATCAAAAACCAGTAAAAAGTTTGAGTTTTACTCCTAATAGTAAAATAATAGCAACCGGTTCAGATGATAATACTATACGTTTGTGGAATCTTCAGGGTCAGGAGTTAAACATAATTACAGGTCATCAAGATTCTGTCAGTGGTCTGAGTTTTAGTCCAGATGGGAAACTACTCGCTAGTACCGGAGAAGATAAATTTGTTCGACTGTGGAACTCAGAGGGGGAGTTAGTTCAAGAATGGAACGCACAACAAAAAAAACTATGGGATGTAGCATTTACACCAGATAGTAAGCAATTAGCAACAGGAGGAGGAGATGGTACTGTTAGGATCTGGAGTTTACAAAGTAAGGAACTTGAGAAATTTGTTGCTCATCAAGGACCTATTAGAAGTGTGAGTTTTAGTCCAGATGGTCAGAAATTGGCGAGTAGCAGTGATGATACAATGGTTCGCATTTGGGATTTGCGGGGTAAGGAATTAGACCCATCTAAACTTCAAGCTCAAGTTCGAAACCAAGTTCAATCTCAAAATCAAACTCAGAATCAAACTCAAACTCAAACTCAAAATCAAATTCAAACTCAAAATCAAACTCAAACTCAAACTCAAAATCAGAATGATGGAAGCAGCGCGAGCTTAAACACTAATGGGAAGAAAATAGTTAGTGGTGGTAAGGACGGTACAATTCATTTGTGGGATTTGCAAGGTAAACTCCTAGGAAAACCATTTCCCGCTCATTCAGGAACAGTTCAAAGTGTAGCGTTTAGTCCAGACGCTCAGCAAATAGTTAGCGGTGGTGATGACGGTACAATTCGTTTATGGGACTTGCAAGGTAAATCCTTAGGAAAACCATTTCAAGGTCATTCCGGTGCGGTTCAGAGTTTAGCTTTCAGTGCAGATGGGAAGAAAATAATTAGTGGTGGCGATGATGGTATGATGCGTTTGTGGAATTTGCAAGGTCAACTGTTAGAAAAACCATTTGAAGGTCATTTGGGTACGGTTAAGAGTGTAGCATTTAGTCGGGATGGTAAGCTGATAGTTAGTGGTGGTGATGACGGTACAATTCGTTTGTGGGATTTACAAGGTAAATGGAAAGGATTATTTCAAGTATATGGACCACAAATAACTTCAGTAACCTTTAGTCCAGATACCAAAAAAGTTATTAGCAGCGATAGCAACGGTCGCATACTATTGTGGAAGTTGCAAGAACCCAAAGGAAAATTACCATTGGCACAATGGCAAACTAAACAATCTACTCTTAAAAGTATTAGTTTAAGTTCAGATGGTGAATTACTGACCACTGTAGGAAGTGATGGTAGCGTTAAATTATGGTCAATTGAATCATCCGATAGATTGATGGAAAAAGCTTGCAGTTGGTTACAGGATTATTTAAAGCATAATTCCCCTTGGAGTATCAGCCATATCTGCAATAATTTTAATCTAAATAAATAAAAACTGCATAAGTTCCAAGCAGCAACAATTATGTCAACACAGACAGCAATGCTAAGCGCTTAGCAGTTTGTTGACGAACAATAAGTCCAAACAACACGAAAAGTCAAAACAACACAAAAACCTATCCTACGGAGCATCCCAATTCTGGAAAACCAATTCTGGAAAAATATATTGTTTTGAAAAATATATTGTAGTGTGAGGAGTTCACTCTCTCTATATACATCCTGAGTAAGATACCTGCACTACAAATTGTAAGATTTGGGATTTCCTCTATCTCACTAACTAATAACTTGTACATAAAATTCTCTCACTGTTCGCAATTGGCTATAGAGGGGGAAAATCAAGGAAAAAACAAGATATTTACACATATCTTGTTGTAACAAGTAGGTTTTTGAGATTAGTGGAATATTGCGATCGCTAGGATAAATTCAAGTCTTTTTGGAGTATTAATCATGCAAACTAATGTGACAAATAGAAGCATTCCTATGCCACGTCTCGAAAGAGGAGACAAAAATGAAAGTGTGAGAAGTTTACAAAAACTACTGAACGCTTATAGATACGCTATTTACGATCCTCAAAACAAATTTTCACCTTTAGAGACAGATGGTGATTTTGGTCCAGCAACAGAAGAGGTTGTCAGGAAATTCCAACGAGAATACCGTCTAGCTCAGAATTTGTCTCCTATAGAGTTTCCTGCTGATGGAATCGTTGGTACTCTAACTTGGCGTGCTTTGGGCGATTTTGCCAATCTTCGTTGTTGTTGAGTAACTCACAGTCGAACCAACAATATCTCAACCAAAGACAAATTCCGGAAAAAATACAAATTCCGGAAGTACAAATTCCGGAAATACAAATTCCGAAAAATACAAGCTCTGGAAAATATTAACTCAACAATTCAACGACCAATATTAATCAGATAACTTCAGGAGGATGAATAATGTTTCCAACTTTACAAATAAATAATCAAGGCGAAGCAGTCAGATTTTTGCAACAATTGCTGATTTATTCCAAGAATCTCAACAACAGTGATTTTGATGCGATTTTTGGTCCCAAAACTCAGCAAGCAGTGAGAAATTTTCAAAACAATAATGGCTTAACAGTTGATGGGGTCGTCGGTCAGAGAACTTGGGATGGCTTAATCTTGTTTATAAGCAATACCTGCTGTGTAAATCCAGATTAACTATAATATTCTCTTGCTAACCGAATAAATCAAACCACCCCATTTACTAGCCACAGGTAACACTAGAATTAATATTCTGATGTTTACTTGTGGTTTTTTGATGCTCATCTGAAGAACCGGTGAAATCAAGTTCTAATTGGACAACGGTTAATTAACAGAAATATGGCGAATATATCCATTGCGATAAAATATCGGTGAAGTATATCTCAGTGCTGACTGATGACCGAGGAAGAATTGCTGCAATGAAACTGAATCCCTCTACGAAGCAAAATTCTTGATTCTTGGGGAAGGAGGAGCAGATAAAACTTCTTTAGCGAAAAAAATTGAAAATGAAAATTACGAGCTTAGGTCTGATGAGGAGTCAACGGAAGGAATCGATGTAATCCAATGGAAATTCCCACTACCCAATGGTAAAGAATTTCGGGTTAATATCTGGGATTTTGGTGGTCAAGAAATCTACCATCAAACCATCAAACCCACCATCTTTTCCTCACCAAACTTTTCGAACAAAAGTATGAAAATTGCAAGTTTTGCTCCTCTTTTTGCGGATGACTTGCATAAGTCCTGTAGTTAAAAACTATTGGTTGGTCACAATAGCAACCCAGTATGTTTAGGATTAGGAATATGATATATGAGCCAATCGTGGAATGATTTAGCTCGTCAGTTAGGAATTACTACTTTAAGCGCTGATGCTCGTCCAGAGTTTTTCTTGTTTGTTACGATTGCGATCGCTACTGTGTTTTTGTGGCAAGTTCCGGGAGGTAAAATTATTATTTATCCTTTTACGATTCTGGCAACTTGGTTTCATGAAATGGGACATGGTTTGATGGGGATCGTTTTGGGAGGAGACTTTGAAAGGTTGGAGATCGAAAAAAATGGTAATGGATTAGCCCGGTGTACTGGTAATTTTTTTTTGGGACGAATTGGTAATGCTTTATTTTATGCTGCGGGTTCGATGCTTCCACCCCTTGTTGGTGGTGGCTTGATTATAGCTTCTCGTAATTTGCAGATATCCCACAATATTTTAGTAATTCTGGGACTATTTTTGCTGCTTTCAACTATAATTTGGGTGCGAACTGTTTTTGGAATTGTGGTAATTCCTCTCCTAGGTTTTTTAATTTTAGCAATTGCCCTGAAAACTCCTCTTGACGTGCAGAAATTTACAACTCAATTCATTGGGGTCCAAGCTTGTGTAAGCACGTTTAAAAATTTTGGTTATTTATTTACTTATCAAATACCTGGGGGATTCTCCGATACTGCAAGAATTGCCGAAAACCTATTTTTACCCCATTGGTTTTGGGGAATTATAATGACGATCGCATCCCTAGAAATTTTACTCCAGAGCCTTCGGATCGCCTATTTTATATAAAGTTTATCTTATAAAGATTTTTATATGTAAACTTTTATATCTAATTTTTTATTATTCTACATCTAGTATTTTCTGAAATAAAGTAATTTTACCCACTTGCGTTTACCATCTGCACAAACCATTGCGATCGCGAATATGAAAACAACTTAACTAATACAAATACTTATTTGAGAGATCTCTGTAGAGACGTAGCATTGCTACGTCTTTTTTGATTAGTTATATCTCTTTTATAATGAATAATTACTGTATTATTTATCATCAAAGTTATTAACTAATTTTTAAATTAAAGCTAAAATTGGTTATTTATTAAATAAAACTTTTTAAGTGTATAGCAGTCATAATGACACTTTACCAATTTAATATCAAAATCTTTATAACATACGTGGATTAAATAATTAATTTTAAGGAGAATTTTATATGTTCTTTGCAATTGATATTGGACATAACTGTCCCCCAAAAGATATCGGAGCAGCACACAAAAAATATCGTGAAGATGTTTTAGCTAAACGGGTTGGAGAATTAGTAATTAAAAAGCTTAAAGGCAGAGGACATAGAACTATTTTAGTTACACCTCGAAGAGCTTGGAGTGTCAATAGTTCTCTTGCACAAAGAGCAAATAAAGCTAATCGCTACAGAACTGACTATTTTGTTTCCATTCATTTTAATGCTGCAGGAAGTACAAGCGCTAATGGTTCCGAAGTATATATCTATAATTATCATAGCTCTGCGAGAGGATTAGCCCAAGAAGTACTGAATCATATAGTCTCTTTAGGTTTTACAAACCGAAAGGTTAAAGCAAGAAAATTTAGAGTATTAGAACTTACTAGAATGCCTGCAATCTTGATAGAGTGTTGTTTTCTCACTTCTGAGAAAGATATGCAGCTATTTAACGCCGAAAAAATGGCAACAGCAATTGTCGATGGTTTGGTTGGAAAAGAAGAAGAAGAAAATATACCCGGTACTTTGAAAGTAACTAATACTACTTATGCTAAACCTTCTACAAGACAAACCAGACAAATAAATAGAGGAGAATTATATAAAATCGAAGCAGGAGAATATAAGGCAAAATTAGTTGCAGATGAAGAAGCTCATTATGTAGTAGAGTTCGACCAACAAATTGGCGAGCGTCAAGTTCACTATATCTATTCTGGGCATTGTAAGTTTATTCCTGATTAATTTATTTCTGACTAATTTATTCTTGAATAAATACCTGATAGTCATTCATGTTGACTTCTGCATTCTAAAAATTCATCATAAATTATGGATAGCCTGTGTAGTTAAAACCCAGGCTATATTTATTGCAAATCATGATCACAGGAATTATCAAACCTTGATATTTTCTCCAATTGGGTGTCCCAAGTATTTGCAGTTTTTAATTACTTTTATAATTTTAATTTAAGGTAAAAATGCGATCGCAGCACAACCAATATTGACTGTGAGAAATCTCTAGCTTTTGTAGAAACTCATGGACGATAAAAACCAGCATGAAAAATGCTAACTAAAAACAATTTGGGAAACAAAGGTAGTAAATAAGGAATCCACCTTCCAAACCACCCTCGTTTCCCAAGAATTTGAATTTGAATTGACTTGAATTGAACTTTTTATGTTCTCAAACTTAATAGCATTTACTTAACAGCACGTACTAGGGAGCTAAAGCATTTCCACGAATTAAGCTGCCAATAGTTTTAGCCGTAATTTTCATCTGTGTAATTGGATTAGCCGGGACAACAGTCTTATAAAGATAGCTGTCAAAGGTTAATTTTTGTACGTCAAGGTCGTCGCACATTTCCACAAATGCTTCTCGGGTCGCATCGGAACGATAAAATACCCTTTGAAGAATATCCAAAACCTTATAGGTGAGTCCGTATTTTTTATCCCACCGTTTCAAATAAAGCTTCAATTCTGATTCTGTAGGAATGCGAGCGCCACCATTAGAAATTTCAACGATAGTTTCAGCACACATCCGTCCAGACTTCGCCGCAAAGTAAATACCTTCTCCAGAAGACTTGGTAACGTAACCAGCAGCATCACCCACCAAAGCCACTCTACCAACAACGCGACGAGGACGAGGATGCTCGGGGATTGGATGAGCTTCTACTTTAATAATTTTACCACCAACTAATTTTTTGGCTGCACGAGCACGAATTCCAGCTTGTAATTGCTTAATACTGGCTTTATGTACCTGCATCGTACCGGTACCTACAGCAACGTGGTCGTATTTGGGGAATACCCAAGCATAGAAGTCGGTAGAAACGTCATCACCAACATACATTTCTGCCAAATCTTCGTAATACCCCATCATCTCCTGAGGTAAACGAATCCTTTCTTGGAATGCGATCGCATAGTTATAATCCCCTGCATCAATTTCTTTAGCAATTCGGGAATTAGCACCATCCGCACCAACAACTAAATCTACCTTCAGAGTTTTGGCAATACCTTGTGCCCCACCCTGGGAATGATCTATGTAATGAATAGTATATGGTTGTGTCTTATCTGTAGGAATATCAAGTTTGTTAACGGTGGCATTAATTAAATTAGCACCTAATTTTGCCGCCCGATTACGCAGGTAACCATCAAGTACCTCACGGCGACACATACCGATATATTCATCTTGATTTACCAAGTTGATATCAACTTCCCGATTGGAAGGTGAAATCATCTTCATTTTCCGTACTTGACGGTCGATAATGTCTGGAGGAAGTTCAAACTCACTCACCATGCATAGAGGAATAGCCCCACCGCAAGGCTTGGCATTATCTAGCTTACGCTCAAATAAATAAGTTTCAATTCCAGCTTTTGCTAAGACTTCAGCAGTGCTCGAACCAGCTGGACCTGAGCCAACAACAGCAACCCTCAGACTCAAAGGTTTTCTCCCTATCTTGACATCACTCGAAGCATGTTACCACGGTATTTTGACTCATTTTGCCACTTACCGGGGAGATTCAAGTCAAATGCAACATTCCTTAAGATTTCGCAATAAATATCCTTGTAATAAGCGGTCATTTGAGTTTAAGATTATTAGTGCAGATGTTATCCATTCAAAAAACTAATTGCTTCATCGCACCAAGCGATCCAATTTTCTTCATATTTCAAACCTCTAAGTAGTGTCAGGTATTGATATTTTTCCGGTACCGGACAATTACTGACATCCTGAAAATACTTTGCTTCGATATCTTGATAAGTTACTAATCTCTCAGAATGCTGCTGGCGCTGGTTTTGTAAGACCTGAATCATAGTTTCTTTCGGTACCAAATACCCAGCAAATAATTTCACCAAAATCTCTTCTTTAAGTGCTGACATTCCTGTTGGCTGGACAATCCACTCTTGGAGGCTTTGCTTGCCTAGGTTTGTAATTGAAAATACTTTTTTATCCGGACGCCCTTCCTGAGCAATTTCTTTTGCTTCAATCCAATCTAATTCTTCTAACTTGCGCAGTTCTCGATAAATTTGTTGGTGAGTTGCTTTCCAGAAAAAACCTACTGAGCCATCAAATCGCTTGGCTAAATCATAACCACTACTGGAAGAATCGCACAAAGAAGCTAGTATCGCATGAGATAAGGACATAGTACTACGCCTTTATTGCTTGAATATATTGCTTGAATAATATTTGATTTCAGTCATTTATATATGAATTTTATTGCATATCAATTAATAATAAACAAGTTTAAGTAACAAAAAACAGTGCAAAATGCAAAAAAGTATATTAAATCATTGGAGTATTGCGTACAAACAAGTTTTTTCCGTCGGCGAGATAATGTTATAGAAAATATTGGTAATACAAATTGCTATTAGCTGAATTTGCTCCCCTCAATTTCATTGCTACCACACCCACAGGTGTAAATAAACTGCGATCGCTCCATCCATGTTTGCCGAGTTTATCCCTCGGTGTATCCCCCACCGGAACATCCCCAGCCCCAAATCATAGTGCAACTATCTGGGTACCAGAATCTTTAGCAGGAATTGAAGGTACGCAAGTTTATCATGGTTCCCTAAAAAAACACTTAGCTAATCTATGGGAAAACAAAGGGGAAAACAAAGGCGCTTTTGTCTTTTGTTTGGCTGCGGGTGCAGTAGTCAGATTAATTGCACCTTTGTTGGAACATAAGTCCACAGATCCTGCTGTTCTGGTAGTAGATGAAACGGGAAAATTTGTTATTAGTTTATGTGGTGGACATCAAGGTGGTGCAGATAAACTAACCCAGTTAATTGCTCTACAACTTGGTGCAACACCAATAGTAACAGGTGCTTCCAGTGCTTTAGAATTACCAGCAGTAGATATGTTGGGCGTTCCCTTTGGCTGGTGCAAGGGTGAGGGAAACTGGACTGTTGTGAGTGCGGCGATCGCTAAAAGCGAACCAGTCAAAGTCATTCAAGATGCTGGTTCTAGTTTATGGCGGACAGCAAAAGGTATGAAAAAATCTTCTTTGTGTTTTGCTGAAAGTCTTGACGCTACAGCTAAAATTTGGATTACTTATAAATCTAAATCTTCCGCTCATCAATCTTCTGCTCATAAATCTTCTGTTCATAACCCAAAACTCGATCTAAAAGCTCCAACTGATGATAGTGAACCTCAAAATTCAATCATTACTTGGTATCCAAGAGTTTTGTGGGTGGGAATTGGTTGTGAAAGAGGAACGCCACAACAGGTAATAGAAGCCGCAATTGAGAATACTTTTCAAAAATATCAATTAGCACGAGATGCGATCGCAGGTATTGCCACCATAGATCTTAAATCAGATGAAGTGGGTTTAGTAGAACTATGCCAAGACAATAATTTACCCTTAAGAACTTTTAGCCGCGAAATTCTCCAAAATGTATCTGTTCCCAATCCTTCCCAAGTAGTTGCGAAAGAAGTGGGAACCCCGAGCGTTGCGGAAGCTGCAGCTTTATTCTCTGCTTCTTACCCCATCTTCTTTAACCAAGATATCCCTGAAGTGGGGATCGAGCATGGGATTTTAACTCCTAACCAAGGAGAAAATAAAGGGAGGCTCCTAGTCCCGAAGCAAATTTTTCGTTTAGAAGGAAAACCAGGTGCAGTAACAGTTGCTGTAGCTCAAGCAGAAATAGAATATACCGGTAGACAAGGAAAAATTTTACTTGTAGGTACGGGACCAGGGGAATTACAACAAATTACACCCGCCGCCCAAACTGCGATCGCATCAGTAGATGCAGTTATTGGTTACAGTTTGTACTTAGATTTAATTAGCCCTTTGTTGAGAACGGGACAAATAATAGAAGCCTTACCAATTACCAAGGAAAGACAACGCGCCCAACGAGCAATTGAATTAGCTAACTGGGGTTTAAGTGTAGCTGTTGTATCTTCAGGTGACTGTGGAATTTACGGCATGGCGGGATTAGTACTGGAAGAATTACAAGCTTGTGGTTGGGATGGAAAAACTCCTGGGATTCAAATTTTCCCTGGAATTAGCGCTTTACAAGCAGCAGCTTCGCGGGTAGGAACGCCATTAATGCACGATTTTTGTGCAATTAGCTTAAGCGACTTGCTAACACCTTGGTTAGTTATTGAAAAACGTTTACAAGCTGCTGCTGCTGCTGATTTTGTCACAGCTTTATATAATCCCAAATCTAAAACCCGTACCCAACAATTAACAATCGCCACAAATATTTTTTTACAAAATCGCAATTCAGAAACACCGGTTGCAGTAGTGCGTTCGGCTTACCGCGAGGATGAGCAAATTACTCTCACGACTTTAGATAAATTATTGGATGTTCCTGTAGACATGTTGACAGTAATTTTAATTGGTAATCAAAGTACCCATACCCTCGTGGAGTTATCATCCATTCTCCGTGGGTATGGGTACTTTGATTACCAATTAAAATTACTGTCAACATGTCTACAGGAACATCCAATAATTTATCTAAAGTCGTGAGAGTAATTTGCTCATCCTC
>JAAUYD010170217.1_pt1 | contig 10005 bp, 9 predicted proteins | sample 7278101 | NCBI WGS metagenome assembly JAAUYD01 (sample SAMN14350128, study PRJNA611818) | marine sediment metagenome | isolation source: surface marine sediment (0.6m) | place: French Polynesia: Moorea | collected 2018-08 | reverse complement strand
CCCAGCTGCCGAGCTCGCTCCAATCGGGATCCAGCGCTCGACGCAGGCCCGCCTTGAGGCGCTGGACCGCGAGCGGCGGGTTGGCGGCGATCGATGCCGCCAGCTCGAGCGCCGTTTCGAGCAGCGCCTCGTGCGGCACGACGCGTGAGACGAGCCGCAGATCTCGCGCCTCCTCCGCACCGACGAGGCGGCCGGTGAAGAGCAGCTCGGCCGCGGTCTCGCGACCGACGAGCTGCGCGAGGCGCCCGAGACCGGCGACGTCGCAGCACAGCCCCCGCTTCACGAAGAGCTCGCCGAGCCGGGCCTTCTCGGAGGCGACGCGGATGTCGGCCATGAGGGCGAGCTCCATGCCCCAGCCGACGGCGGCGCCGTTGACCGCGGCGACCACGGGCACATCCGTCTCGAGCAGCGCCTGGGCAGCCGGGGTGATGCGAGGCTCGGCGGCGAGCCGCTTCGCCGTCTTCTCGCCCGCGGCGACCATGACCTGCTTGACGTCGTCGCCCGAGCAGAAGGCCGGATCTTCGCCGGTGATCACGAGACAGCGCGCGGTCGTGGTGCGCACTGCGTCCTCGAGCTCGGCGTACGTGCGGTGGGTCAGCGCATTGCGGGCCTCGGGGCGATCGAGGGTGATGACGCCCACGTGATCGCTCTCTTCGTAGCGGATCTCCTGATACTCCATCGGCGCTCCTCCACGCGATCCCTGCAGCTCGATCCGCGCACGGGTGGGATCGACCCCGAGAACGATCTGTGATCGAGGAGGTAGCAGATCGGATGGACTGTCTCTTCGAGGTCGATGCGCGGCCTGCGCCGGACGGCTTTCGGGCCGTCGGGTCGCGGCCTACGCTCGAGCGTGTGACGACACCGACCTACGCCGAGACCACGCCGCAGCTGACCGATCGTGACGAGATGGAGGACTTCGAGCGCCGCGAGGTCACACTGCTCGACCAGACGAAGCGGGTCTACGTGTCGGGCGAGGGGCCCGCGGTGATCGTCATGGCAGAGATGCCGGGCATCTACGCGCACGTGATCCGCTTCGCGCGCTTCGTGCGCGACGCCGGCTTCACGGTCTGGATGCCTGCGCTCTTCGGCACCGAGGGTGGCCCGGTGAGCATCCCCCGCGGCGCCGCGACCCTCGCGCGCGCCTGCATCAGCCGCGAGTTCCGCGCGTTCGCCGCCAACGCTTCGAGCCCCGTGACGCGATGGCTGCGCGCGCTCGCCGCCCACGCCCACCCCCTCTGCGGAGGCCGGGGTGTCGGCGCCATCGGCATGTGCTTCACCGGCAACTTCGCGCTCTCGATGATGCTCGAGCCCGCGATGCTCGCGCCCGTGCTCTCGCAGCCGTCGCTGCCGATGGGCCGCGCCGGCGGGATGCACATCGCGCCCGACGAGCTCGCGAAGGTCAAGGAGCGAATGGAGCGCGAGGACCTGACCGTGCTCGCCTATCGCTTCGAGGGCGACCCCTTCTGCAAGGCCGAGCGCTTCGCGGCCTACGAGGCTGCCCTCGGCGATCGATTCGAGGGGCGCGTGCTGCCCGACGCGGCGGCGCTCCCCGGCACGCCGATGCAGCCCCACAGCGTCGTGACGCTTCACCTCATCGACCGCGAAGGCGAGCCGACACGCGCCGCCGTCGACGAGATCCTCGCCTTCTTTCGGCAGCGACTCGTGGGCTGATGGCATGACGCAGGGCGGGCACATGCAGCACTTCGAGTCGTTCGACGGCACGCGCATCGCGTACGCGCAGTGGGGCGCCGAGCATGCCGACGCGCCCTGGGTGGTGCTGCACCACGGCTTCATCGCAGACGCGCGGATCAACTGGGTGCTGCCGGGCGTCGTCGATGCCGTCGTCGCCGCCGGCCGCCGCGTGACGGCCCTCGATGCACGCAGCCATGGCCAGTCCGACAAGCCCACCGATCCGGCGCGCTGCGGCGAGCTCAACATGGCGAAGGACGTGCGCGCGCTCTTCGACCTGCTGGGTGAGCCCGAGGTCGACCTGGTCGGCTACTCGATGGGCGCGGTGGTCTCGCTGCTGGTGGCGAGCGTCGAGCCTCGCGTGCGGCGCCTCGTCGTGGGCGGTGTGGGAGAGGGCATCGTCGCCTGCGGTGGCGTCGATCGGCGTGTGCTCGACCCGAGCGTGCTCGAGCGGGCGCTGCGCAGCGAAGACCCCTCGACCATCGAGGACCCGACGGCGCGCGGCTTTCGTGCCTTCGTCGACGCCACCGGAGCCGATCGCGAAGGCCTGCTCGCCCACTGCCAGGCGATCCATCAGAGCCCGATCGCGCTCGAAGACATCGCGGCGCCGACGCTGCTGATCGCCGGCGAGCAGGACGCGCTCGCGCGCGAGCCCGAGACCCTCGCGCGGGCGATCCCCGGTGCGCAGCTGCTTCGCGTACCAGGGGATCACAACGGCGCCGTGGCGACGCCCGAGCTCGCGACGGCGATCGTGCGCTTCCTCGCCGAGCGCTGAAGGCGCTGATCCGACCATCGCCCGGCTCGTGACACGCACATGGTCACGAGCTGACGACCGCACGCGCGCCCGGGTGCTTCGGGTGATCCGCGCTCTGAGCCGACTGCAGCGTTCCAGCTGCGAGAGAACTCGGCGGCTCAAGACGGCCAGAGATCGTCCGATGGTACATGTGGCTTCGAATGGGGTGCGCATGTCCACCACACCGTCCATCAAGGGCTCCGTGTTCGCGGAGGTAGTGGAGGACGTCAACAAGCTGCTTGAGCGAGGAGAGATCCCCGAAGAGGAGATCACTCGCTGGCTTCTGCCCGAAGACCGCAAGCTGCTCTCCACCCCGATCTCGATCTCGTCGTGGTACGACATCCGCAGCTACGGCCGGATCAACGAGCTGCTGCGCGACGCGCACGGAGAGGGCGGCAACGAGCTCTTGCGCAGCCGTGGCGCCGCCACCGCCGACCGGCTCCTCGAGGCCGGCCTCTACGCCCAGCTCGAGTTCCTCCACCGCACCGAGGTCGCATCCACGACCGATGCCTCCGCGCGCTTCGCAGCCTTCGGGCGCGATCTCGAGAAGCTGAACACGCTGAGCCGCAGCATCCTCAACTTCTCGAGGTGGCGAACGCGGCCCGATCCGGACCATGCGAGCCGCTACATCATCGACATCACCGAGGCGGAGCCCTTCCCCGAGGTCTTCTGCTGGCGCGCCGACGGCTTCGTGAACCAGCTCGCGAACTGGCACGGCGAAGAGACGCTCTGGACCTGGGACCGCCCCACTCGAGACCGCATGGTCTTTCGAATGCTGCGCGAGCTCTGACCTTCGGTCGAACATGAACGCCGACCTCGCCCTCCCCCTCGTCGCCGCACTGATCTCGATCGCGTCCGCTTCGGTGATGCTCGCGCTCAGCTGGGGCGAGCGAGCGAACCGCGTGGGCGCGCTCCTCATGGCGAGCGTGGCCTGGTGGGCGGGCTGTGAGGTCATGTGGCGGCAGGCGGCCGATGCCTCTTCGGCCATGCTCTGGCACAGGCTGGCGGCGCCCGGGATCGTCTTTCTCGGCGCCCACGCCGCCTGGTTCCTCGCGGCGCTGAGCGACCCCCGGCTGCCGCGGCTCGCCCGGGCCGTGCCCGCGATCTACGCCCTGAACGCGCTGTTCCTCGGAGCCGCCTGGTTCGGCCCCCTGATGTTCACCGAGATGCGGCACACGCGTTTCGGCTGGATGCTCGTTCCAGGCCCCCTGCTGGCGATCTGGTACGTGCAGCTGGCGGGCGTGGTCGCATTCGCACTCGGCGAGTGGGTTCGCGCGAGCTCACGCTCGCGACACCCCGGTGGCCTCTACGCCAGGCAGATCAGCATCTGCGCCGCGCTCGCGGCGATCGCAGCCGGCGTGAGCGACGTCCTCCTCGCGGGTCTCGGCGTCGAGCTGCCCCGAGTGGGGTCGCTGCTGGTCTCGCTCATCGGCGTGGCGGTGCTCTTCGTTCTGACGCGAGCGGGCTTCTCCCGCCTGAACGCCGCCGGGCTCTCGCAACGCATCGTGCGCCTGTTGCCGGACGGGATCGCCCTCGTCCAGCCGAGCGGTCGGATCCTCGTCGCGAACCCGTCCATGGCGCAGATCCTCGGGTGCGAGCCCGAGGACGTCGAAGGCCGGTCGATCGCCGATGCGCTCGACCTGCCGATCCTCGACACGGCCGTCGAGTACCGCGCGCAGGAGTGCGAGCTGCGACAGGACATCGGGTTCTCCGTACCGGTCTCCGTCTCGACCGCGCGAATCCCCGCCGTCGGCATGCGCGACGACGGCCTGCTGCTGATCGTGCGAGACGAGCGAGAGGTCGCGGCGCTGCGCCGTCGCCTCTCGACCACCGAGCGGCTCGCCGTCGTGGGGCAGCTGGCGGGTGGCATCGCCCACGAGATCAACAACCCGCTCGCATACGTGCGCGCGAACCTCCATCACCTCGAGCGCGAGCTCGGCCAGCTCGCGGAGAAGAGCGAGGCGGGTGGCGAGCCGCGGAGCGACCTCGTCGACGAGCTCGAAGAGATCTTCGCCGAGTCGCTCGGAGGCATCGACCGCGCGATCAAGATCGTGAGCGACGTGCGAACCTTCGCGGACGCGGGCGGCGATGCGCATCGGTCCTGCGATCTCGGTGAGGTCATCGACCAGGCCCTGGGCGTGACGGCCATGGGCCTGCCCTCTCGCGTGCACCTGCATCGGCCCTCGCTGCCGGAAGGGGGCCTCCAGGTCATGGGCTCGCCCCAACGCCTGAAGCAGCTCTTCGCGAACCTGGTGCTGAACGCCATCCAGGCCGTCGGTGAGTCGGGGAGCATCCGCATCGAAGCGCGGAGCGCGGGCGCGAAGATCTGCGTCGAGGTCATCGACGACGGTCCCGGGATGAAGAGCGAGGATCTCACTCGCATCTTCGAGCCCTTCTACACGACGCGGCAGACGGAGGGCGGGACCGGCCTGGGCCTCGCCGTCTGTCACGAGATCGCGCGGAGCCACGGAGGCAGCATCGAGGCGCAGAGCCTCGCCGATCGCGGCACGCGCATCGCCGTCACGCTGCCGGCGATGACCGAGGCGAGCGGGCGTTGACCGTCAGGCGTTGATCACGACGCCCGATCGCGCGTCGGTGTAGCCGCCCTTCTGCGACCAGCTGACCTCGCCATTCACGATCACGGTATCGACGCCGCTGGCCGGGCGCACGTAGCGCATGCCCTCGCCCGGCATGTCGTGCACGGGCACCTCGGCACCGCGGCCGATGGTCTCGGCATCGAAGATCACGACGTCGGCCGCCATGCCCGGGCGCAGCTCGCCACGCCCCTCCAGGCCCCAGATCTGTGCGGTGTCGCGCGTGATCTTTCGGATCGCGTGCTCGAGCGAGAGATGCCCGCCCCCGCGCACGAACTCGCTGAAGAGGTAGCCGGTGTCGCCGTAGGTCGCGAACGACTGGATGTGTGCGCCACCGTCGCTCGCGCCGACGTGCACCATGTCGTTCGCGAGCACGGGCCCGATGCGGCTCGAATCCTCGTGCCCCATGCGCTCGGAGAGGAAGTGGATGTCGAGATCCTCTTCGAGCGAGAGGTCGATCATGGCGGCGGCGGGCGTGGTACCGAGCTCTTCGGCGATGTCGCCCAGGGTGCGGCCGATGAGCTTCGGGTTGCGGCTGTCTCGCACGCGCAGGCCCGCGAAGCGCGAGGTGTCGCCGCCGGGCTCGGCCGCGTCGATCAGTCCCTTGCGCGTCCCCTCGTTGTTCAGGAGCCCGATCCGCTGATCGCGGGGCATGCGCAGCATCATGTACCACATGGGCAGCTGCACGAAGTAGAGGCTCGCCATGTCGAGGCTGAAGCTGATGTCGATCGGGCGCGTCTGCACCTGGGGCCACACCCGGGCGCCGCGCGCGAACTGCTCGGCCACGCGCGCGAGCACCCGCGGCACGTTGTCGGGCACCGCGGCCGAGTCGAAGAGCGGCGAGAACGTGGTGGGGATGCCGTGCTTCAGCGAGAGCTCGGCCAGCTGATCGACGCGCGCGATCGTGATGTCGGTGTTGTAGAACTCGGGCACGACCTGCAGCATGCGCCCGTACTCACCGAGCACCGCCGAGAGCGCGTCGAGCTCTTCGTAGTGAGCGAAGCGGCAGGGCACGGGCGCGAGGTTCTCGTCCATGTCGACGAAGCTCGTCGAGAGGCCGACGGCGCCCGCCTCGAGGCACTCGCGCAGCAGATCCTGCATCGTCGCGATCTCGTCCGCAGTCGCGGCGCGCTTCGCGGCGTCGTCGCCCATGGCCCACATGCGCAGGGGCGAGTGCCCGGCGAGCGGCGCGACGTTGAGCGCGACCTTGCCGCGCAGCGCCTCGACGTAGTCGGCGAAGCCCTCCCACGTCCACTCGAAGGCGCCGTCGAAGGCGGCGTCGGGCATCTCCTCGATCTGCTGGAACATCTTGACGAGCCGCTCCCGATGGTCGGCCCGCAGCGGCGCGAGCGACAGCGAGCAGTTGCCGTGCACGACGGTCGTCACGCCGTGCTCGAGCGCGGGCTTCGCCTGGGCGTCGAAGAGCAGCTGCGCATCGAAGTGCGTGTGGGGGTCGATGAAGCCCGGTGCGACGATGCGACCGCTCGCGTCGATCTCCGTGCGGGTCTCGCCGGTGAGCTTGCCGCCGACGCGAGCCAGCCGGCCGTCGCGGATGCCGACGTCGCCCTGGAAGGCCGGAAGCCCCGTCCCGTCCACGATGTTTCCGTTGCGGATGATGATGTCGTACATGATCCGTCTCCTCGAATCGTCTCGTCCCGTCGAGCCGGGCCCGATCAGGGACGCTCCTCCAGAACCGAGAGCAGCCGGCGCCAGGGCTGCCCCCGCAGCGCCTCGGTGCTCTCGGCCTCACAGTCGGCGAGCAGCTTCTCCGCTGCGCGCGCATCGAGCGTGACCGAGTCGATCACGCCGTTCTCGTGCCTCACCTTCACGACGAGCACCGCGTCGCCATCGTGGCCCGGCGCCACGAGCGCGTCGTAGATCACGGGCTCGCTCAAGCTACTGCTTCGCCTCGCGCGGGGGCTCGACGAAGATCACGTCGCTGCCGAGGAACTCGCCGGGCGGAACGCGCGCGAACAGATGGAGGTTCCAGCTCTTGAGCTTCGCGATGGCCTCATCTTCGGGCTCGCCGGACAGCACGCGCCCGGCGAGGCGCGGCCAGTCGTCGCCCGGCTCGGGGTAGATGAACGCTCGCTGCTCACTGAGCACGACGGTCTCCTCCATGTCTCACGTCTCCATCGCGCCACGCAAAGATCGCGGGCGCAGACCGGCTCAATCGTCGAGCCCCTTCAGGAAGTCGAGCAGCGCCGCGTTCGTCTCCGCCGGCGCCTCCTGCTGGTTCCAGTGCCCCGCGCCTTCGATCAGCACCTTGCCACGCAGATCCTCGCAGAACATCTCGAGCATCTGCACGCCCGGCCCCGGCTCGGCGAGCTCGGGACCCGTGACGACGGCGTCGCGCAGGCCGCCGATGAAGAGGGCGGGCACCTCGACCTTGCGATCGGCGAACGGCGCGAGCAGCTCCCAGTTGCGATCGAAGTTGCGGTACCAGTTCAGCCCTCCGCGAAACCCCGTGCGCTCGAACTGCTCGACGTACACCTCGAGATCGTCTGCGCCGAGCCAGTCGGGCAGCTTCTCGGGCGTCGCCATGCCGTCGAGGAAGCCCGCGGTCTTCGGCAGCTCGAGCGCCTTCTGGAAGTGCTCCGGATCGACGTCGCCCGAGGCGGTGAAGAGCATGTTGCGCATCATGTCGCGCGCGCGCGGATCGAGCTCGGCCTCGGCCTTCCCCGGCTCCTGGAAGTAGAGCACGTAGAAGAAGCGATCGCCGGCGGCGAGCTTCATCATGTCGGTCGGCTTCATCGGCAGGCGCGGCATGAAGGGGACGCTCATGCCGACCACGGCGCGGAAGCGGTCGGGGCGCAGCAGCGCGGCCGTCCAGGCGACCATCGAGCCCCAGTCGTGGCCGACGATCACCGCCTGCCGCTCGCCGAGCGCGTCGAGCAGCCCGGTCATGTCGCCCACGAGATGGAAGAGCGTGTACTCGTCGACCCGCTCGGGCGCGTCGGTCCCGCCGTAGCCGCGCATGTCGGGGGCGACCGCGTGATAGCCGGCCTCGGCGAGCGCGAGCAGCTGGTGCCGCCACGAGTACCACGACTCGGGGAACCCGTGGCAGAGCAGCACGAGCGGCCCTTCGCCGGCCTCGGCGACGTGCATGGAGAGGGAGCCGACCTGCACCTGGCGGTGCTCGATCGAAGAGAAGTCGTTCGGGAGCTGGGACAAGGAGCAGCCTCTCTGCGTCTCTGCGTCTCTGCGTCTCTGCGTCTCTGCGTCTGGGCCGGCGAACGGGGCAGATGGCCCCATCTCGACGCCGAGCCGCATCATATTCCACTCCATTACTGGACACAAGTACAGTTATGGAATAGGCTCCTCTCCATGCCCGAAGCCCAGACCGTCGCGCCCCAGTCGCGCCGCGAGCGCAAGAAGGAGCGGACGCGCCGCGAGATCTACGACGCGGCCATGCGCCTCTTCGCCGAGAAGGGGTTCGACGGGGTCACGATCGCCGAGATCTGCGAGGCCGCCGACGTCGGGCGGGGCACCTTCTTCCTCCACTTCCCGACCAAGGCGGCGTTGCTCTACGAGTTCAACACCCGGGTCGCCGAGGCGTTCCGGCTCGAGCTCGTCGAGCCCCGCGGCTCTGCCCGACAGGAGCTCTGCGCGCTCGTCGAGCGCATGTCCGAACAGCTCCAGAGCCACGGCGAGATCATGCGAGCGATGGTCGCCGAGTTCTTCCACACGCCCGAGTCGCTCTCTTCGGCCTCGATGGACAACGAGGCGCTGCCCGAGCTCGTCACCGAGATCATCGAGTGCGGCCAGGCGCGCGGCGAGTTCAGCCGCCGCATCGACGCGCGCCTGGCCGCCGCCTCCTTCTTCGCCACGGCCGCCGCGATCCTGTCGGGCATCGCCTTCCGCGGCGAAGAGGTCTCGCCGCGAGAGGTCAACCGGCAGTTCCTCCAGATCACCTTCTCCGGCCTGTCGCCCGATGCCGACGCGAGCGCCTGACCGGCGACCTGCCCTGCCCCCAGCCCCCCACCCCGATCGCAGCCTTCGACGAGCCCGAGAGTGTGCATGCAAGCGAAGCACGTCGTCGTCATCGGAGGCTCGATCGCAGGTCTGGGCGCCGCGCTCGCCCTGAGCACGCGGGGCCATCGCGTCACCGTCCTCGAAGCCGACGCCACGCCGCTGCCCGACACCCACGGCGAGGCGTTCGAGCACTGGCAACGCAGGGGCTCGCCGCAGACGCGACACTCGCACGCCTTCCTCGCGCGGCTGCGAAACCTGATCCGCGACCACGCGCCCGACCTGCTCGAGAAGCTGCTCGCGTGCGGCGCCGAAGAGCTGCGCTTCACCGATCGCCTGCACCAGCTCTTCCCCGACGCCGAGATCGAGCCGGGTGACGAAGACATGGTCTTCCTCGCGTGTCGCCGCATCACCTTCGAGTGGGTGCTGCGTCGCCATGTGATCGACACCGGCCTCGTCGACTTCGTGGACGGCGCCACGGTGCTTCGTCTCGAGGCGAAGCCGGGCGAAGGCGATACCCCGCCCCTCGTCACCGGCGTGTGGCTCGAGCGCGGCGGTGCACCCGAGCTGCTCTCGGGCGACGTGGTGATCGATGCGTCGGGGCGGCGCTCGAAGCTGCGCCACTGGCTCCCCGAGATCGGCGGGCGCGAGCTGCGCGAGGCCTCGAACCCCTGCGGCATCTTCTACCCGTCGCGCTTCTATGCTCTGAAGGAGGGCGTCGAGCCCCCGGCCCTCGATGGCGGCATCGTCGGCGTCGACCTCGGCTACCTCAAGGCGGGCATCTTCGCCGGCGACTCGCGGGTCTTCTCGATCACCCTCGCGGCGGCCCCGACCGACGAAGACATGCGCAAGGTGCTCCACGAGCCGGGCTTCGAGGCCGCCGTCTCGCAGATTCCCGAGGCCGCGAAGTGGGTGTCGCCCGATCTGGCCGAGCCGGTCTCCGACGTCCACGGCATG
>JAAUYD010001333.1_pt1 | contig 10007 bp, 9 predicted proteins | sample 7278101 | NCBI WGS metagenome assembly JAAUYD01 (sample SAMN14350128, study PRJNA611818) | marine sediment metagenome | isolation source: surface marine sediment (0.6m) | place: French Polynesia: Moorea | collected 2018-08 | reverse complement strand
TGCGGTCAACGCCGACCTCGTCTGGCTGGCCGTGCTGTCGGTGGTGTTTGCCGTGATCGGCGCCTTCTACTACCTGCGGGTGATCAAGCTGATGTACATGGACGAGCCCACTACCGATGAACCGCTGCGGGCACCGGTGGACCTGGGAACCGTTCTCAGCGCCAATGGCCTGGCCCAGCTGATACTCGGCATGTTCCCCGGACCACTGATCGCCATCTGCGCCGCCGCATTCTAAGGACTGATTCCCCGACGGTGAGGGCAGCCGTCGTGTTCAGGCGTCGTTTTTTGCACAGCGCCTTTACATTAAATTGCAATTCCCTGGGTTATGCTGGCTCCCCCTGAACTGTTGAGGTTTCCGTTGTTGGGCCGAGTGATCCTGCTATTGATCGTGCTGTTGGGTGTGTGGGCCTGCGCGTCCAAGCCGCCGGTCAAGGTGGTGGCCCAGTCGCCGGTGCTGGTGGATTTTTCCGGATCCTGGGAGATCAACTACCAGCTGAGTGACCGCGTCGAGGAAAACGCCAACCTGCTATGGCTTCGGGCCCTGGCTGACGCCCGCCGCTACCAGGGCCGAATGGATCGCCCGAACCTGCGGCTGCCGTCGCTGGAACTGATCCGCCTGGCCGATTCCATATCCCAGACCGGGGTTATGGAAATACAGCAGGGCAAACAGTCCATTGAGATCAAGCGCGGCGAGGAGTTCCCCCTGACCTGTACATTCGGTCCCGGTGGCCCGTTCGCGGCCATGGACCCCCTGGGTAACGAGGTCTGCGGTTGGGACTCCCACCAGCTGGTATTCGCCTTTGGCCTGGAAGGCAACCTGCGGGTGATCCACCGCCTGACCCTGGCCAGCGACGGGGACAAGCTCAACGTGGCCACTACGGTCAGCGGCCGCGGCGCTGACCAGACTTTTACCCTGAATCGCGTTTATGACCGCTTTGAGCCCCTGGCCGACGATTACCAGTGCAAACTGGCGGTGACCGGCCTGAAAACCTGTTGGAAAGGGGCCGGGGATTCTTCTTCAGAACCATGAGGCTGCCTGTATTGCTGTTGCTGGCGGTGATGTCCCCGGCCGGTTTGTCCCAGCCCGCTCACGCTGACTCGGCTGACATGCCGGCCCCGGCACCGTGGGCGGCTGCCGCCGGTACCGAGCTGCCGGCTTCAGCCCTGCTGGCCATCGGCATCCTGCCGCTGGATGACGGTGTGCCTCCGGACAATGCCAACGACCCGGCTTATGCCCTGCGCGATGCGGAATCGCGCTACTTCGCCTACCATCTGCGCCGGGTACTGGACGAGCAGGCCCGGTGGGGACCGGTTCGCGTGCTGCCCCGGGCCAGTCACGCCGTGGAGTTAACCGTCTCGGGCACCATTCACCATTCCAGCGGCGAACGGCTGGCGCTGGATATACAGGCGGTGGACGGCAGTGGCCGGCGCTGGATCGATCGCCGCTACGAGATGTCGGTGGACGGGGCAGACTACGGCGACCGCGGTGCCGAGCCGTTCCAGGCGGTTTATCAGGCCGTGGCCGACGACCTGGACCAGTTTCGCCTGTCGCTGCCTCTGAACGAGCTGGAACACCTGCTGGAGCTTTCCCAGCTGCGCTACGCCGCGGCGCTGGCACCGTCTGCCTTTGACGGCTACCTGGCCGAGTCGGATGGCGGTCGGATCAACGCCCTGCGGCTGCCGTCCCGGGAAGATCCCGTGCTGACCCGGGTGCTGCGAATCCGCGAGGCCGAGTACTTGTTTGCCGACACCGTGGACCTGCAGTTCGAGCAGTATTACCAGGAGCTCAAACCGACCTACCTGGCCTGGCGCCAGGCGACCGTTGAGGCCGGGGGGCTGATGGCGGCGTACCGCGAGCAGGCTTCCCGACGCAAGAACAAATCCGCCCAGCAGAAATACAACGAGCTGCGGGAGCTCAAGCTGTATCAGCAGACCCTGCGGGATAACCTGGCGGCGTTTGCCTTCGAGGTCAGCCCCAGCACCCTGGAGGTGGCCGGCCAGGTGGTGCAGCTGTCGGGCTCACTGCTTGAACAGCAGGCCCAGTGGCAGGACCTGCTGGAACGCCTCTACGTCCAGGAAGTGGGCGTATTGCCTGCCGGCGGCTAGCAGCAGAACCCGACCTTACCAGCCGCAGTTGCGGCCCTGGTTCTGTTCGTCCAGCCAGTCCATCAATGGTGCGAAGTAATCGATGATGGCGCCAGCATCGATCTCCCGGCTGCCGGTCAGGGCTTCCAGCGCCTCGGGCCAGGGACGCGAAGCGCCCATGGCCAGCATCTCGTTGAGGCGTTTGCCGGCCTGCCGGTTGCCGTAGACGGAGCAGCGGTGCAGCGACCCCTCAAATCCGGCGATTTCGCACAGTGACCGGTGGAACTGAAACTGCAGGATGCCGGCCAGGAAATAGCGTGTGTAGGGTACGTTGGCGGGGACATGGTACTTGGCGCCGGGGTCGAAGTCGGCTTCGGATCGGTAAACCGGTGCTGCAACCCCCTGGTACTGGCGGCGCAGCTCCCACCAGGCCTGGTTGTACTGCTGCGGTGGCGTTTCCCCGGAGAAAACCTGCCAGCGCCAGCGATCCACCAGCAGCCCGAACGGCAGAAAGGCAATCTTGTCCAGGGCCTGGGACAGCAGCAGCCCCAGATCGCTGGATTCGTCGGGAATGTCGTCGATCAGTCCGATGGTCTTCAAGTAAACCGGCGTGACCGACAGGGCAATGGTGTCGCCGATGGCCTCGTGGAAGCCGTCATTGGCGCCGTTCCGGTACATGAACGGCTGCTGGTTGTAGGCCCGCTGGTAGATGTTGTGACCCAGTTCGTGATGGATGGTGACAAAGTCTTCAGCGGAGGGCTGGATACACATCTTGATCCGCAGGTCGTCCACCTGGTCCAGGTTCCAGGCGCTGGCGTGGCAGACCACATCCCGGTCTCGGGGTTTGGTGAACAGCGAGCGCCGCCAGAAGCCGTCCGGCAGGGGGTCGAATCCCATGGACGTGAAAAAGCCCTCGGCACTGAGCACCATGTCGATCTCGGTCATGCCGCTGGCCACAATCCTCTCGGTCAGGTCGTAACCGGGGTCGGCGTCGGCCGGAGCCACAAGGTCGTAAACATTGCCCCAGGTCTGGGCCCACATGTTGCCCAGCAGATGGGCCGGGATGGGCTGGCCTTCCGGCACCAGCGCTTCGCCATAATGGGCGGCAAGGCCGTCGCGCACGTGGCAGTGCAGGGCGTCATACAGGGGTTTGACCTGGCCCCACAGGCGATCCATCTCCGCGGCGAAATCGTCAGCAGGCATATCGTAGCCGGACCGCCACAGGCTGCCCAGGTCGTCGTAGCCCAGGGTTTGTGCACCCTCGTTGCCCAGATCCACCAGCCGCTGGAATTCTGCGCGCATGGTCGGTGAGACCGTTCGCCACCCGGTCCACAGTTCCCGCAGCAGCTCCGGATCCCGGGAGCTGGCCATGATCTGGGTCATGCCGGTGAGATCGAGGCAGTCCTGATCCGAGGCAGTGCCGCCATAGTCGCTGCGCGACAGGCAGTAGCTGCCGGTGCCGTAGGTGGACTCCAGGCTGCCACTGATGCGGGCGAGATCCGCGATTTTCGCGGGGTCCGGCGGTGCCGGAAGGGTCATGGCCAGCTTGAGCCTGTTCAGCTTTCGGCGGACGTCATCATCCAGTGCCAGGTCGTCGTATCGGGCCGCTTTGCCGGCCAGGTCCACGGCGGCCGCGGTCAGCAACCCGTTGGCCTCAGCCGCAATGGCCTGGGTATCGTCGGTAATGTAGTTGGACCGCACCCAGGCGGCGCGTTCCGCGCGGGTCGCCAGGTCCATCAGCGTGGATTCAGCCGCGGCCGCAAATTCCGCCGCCTCCGCGGCAGTGGGCGGAGCCTTGGAGGACGGGACAATATCGGTATCGGGCGTGCAGGCGGTCAGGCCAATGCTCAGGAAGGCGGCTGCCAGGGAAGCCGCCCAGGCCAGTTTTTTTGTTGTCATCGTGGCTGTTATCAAGGGGTTGCGCGGCGACGAAGTATAACGGAGAAGGGGTCGGGCCGCCGAGGCCCGCCTGGCCTCAGGTGCTGCGATACCAGGCAACACCGTCCCCATCGAGTTCCCGGGAGGCGCCTCCGGTGGCGATCAGGTAGTGCAGGTGCGCCAGGGTCTCGCCGGTGGCCATCATGTAGTTGATGGGGTCCAGCTTGCGGGTGAAGATCATGGGGATCAGGTCCACCACGCGCCTGGGCGTATGACAGGCGTCCGCCAGCTGTTCCACCGTGGTGAGGTGCTGGTCAATCAGCCAGTGCAGCCGCTCGGGCGCGCCGCGAAAGGGTTTGCCGTGGGCCGGCAGCACCAGGGTCTGGCTGTCCACCAGTCTGGCCAGGCGACCGCAGGATTCGATCCAGTCCGCCAGTGGATTGGCCTCCGGCTCCGTGGGCCAGACGCTGACGTTGGGCGAGATGGTCGGCAGCAGCTGATCACCGGCGATCAGGATGTTGCTGTCCCGGTCCAGCAGGCAGATGTGCTCGGGTGCATGACCGTTGCCCTCCACCAGAGTCCAGCGGTGCCCGGGTGACTCCAGTACCTCACCGTGGCGCAGTCGATGGTAGCTGTTGGGCAGGGCGCCCACCGCCTTGCCGAATCCGCCGAAGCGTTTACTGTAAATGTCCAGGGTCTGCTGATCGAAACCCGCAGCGCGATAGAAGCGGATTGCGTCCCGGGGTGGTTCACCGGCCGGGTCCGAGGCCAGGACGCGGCACATCAGGTAGTCGGTCCGGCTCATGTAGAAGTCGCAGTGCCAGCGCTGCACCAGCCAGCCGGCCAGGCCGGCGTGGTCGGGATGCATGTGGGTCACAATCACCCGCTGCAGTCCGTGCTCACCCAGCTGTGTATCTGCCAGCTGATCCCACGCGTTACGGGCGTCCGAGGTGTTCATGCCGGTGTCGACTACCGACCAGCCCTGGTCCTCGCGCAGCAGCCACAGGTTGATGTGGTCCAGCTGCATGGGCAGAGGTGAGCGGGTCCAGGCGATACCATCAGTCACGGGCAGCAGGGTCCCCGGGGCAGGGCTTGAATCCAGCGGATAGTCGAGACTGGGTCTGGTCATGGGGGTGGGAACCGGGCGATCGCGGAAGCGTATGCTGGGCCGCGAATCGCGACTAGTCAAGGACAAGGTTTGGGGGCCGGGCCGATCTTCGGCAGCCACTGCATCATGGTTGGCAGCTGATCATGTACACTCAGGGTCTGGAATCATCCGGAGCGATCATCGTTATGTCATGGCTGATCATTTTTGCCGCTCTGGCGGCGCAGGTTCCCGAAACGTCCGGCCGCGAGCTGACGCTGGACATGCACGAGCGGTTTGCCTACGCCGCCATGATGCGCACCGCCGTCATCCATGGCTATCCAGATCGCGCGAAGCGCCACGCCGGCCAGCTCAGCGAGCTGCTTGACGGAACCGAATCCCAGTCTCTGGCCGACATCGCTGGCGAAGCAGCCAGGGCGGCCGACGACAGGGAGCTGGCGGTCCAGGTGGCGCGCGTGGGTGAGGCCTGTGGCGCCTGCCATGCCAGCAACCGCGTGCAGCCATTCTTTGCCTCCCGCCAGCCCCAGGAGCCGACCGGTGAGTCCCTGGCGGCCCGCATGGGAAGGCATATCTGGGCCGCCGACCGGATGTGGGAAGGCCTGGTCTCGCATTCCCTGGCGTCCTGGCAGGCGGGAGCCAAGCTGCTGGCCCGCGACCCGTTTCTGATGTCCTCGAGTTCCAAGGTACCGGCCGAGCGGGTCCAGGAGGTCTCCGACCTGGCCACCGAGGCCGCGGCACCGGGCTCCTGGAACAAGCGGGCCGAGGTCTACGGTCGCTTCCTGGCCACCTGTGTCGGCTGTCACGAGGCATATTCCCAGTAGACTCCGCCGAGAACCCCGTACCGCCGGTGATCGACCTGTATTTCTTTCCTTCGCCCAACGGGCTGAAGGTTGCCATCTTCCTGGAAGAAGCGGGCCTGGACTACCGGGTGAAGCGGGTTGAGATTGGACGGGGTGACCAGTTCGACCCTGAATTCCTGGCCATCTCCCCCAACAACAAAATTCCCGCCATCGTGGATCATGACGGACCGGGCGGACAGGACCTGAGCCTGTTTGAATCAGGCGCCATACTGGTCTACCTGGCGGACAAATCGGGCCGTTTCCTTTCCGACGATCAGGTACAGCGGGCCAGGACCTTGCAGTGGCTGTTCTGGCAGGTTGGCGGGCTGGGGCCCATGGCGGGTCAGGCCCACCATTTCCGGGCGTTTGCGCCCGAGCGGGTGCCTTACGGAATCAAACGCTATACCGACGAGTGCAATCGATTGTACGGTGTGCTGGACCGCGCGCTGGCTGAAACCGGCTACCTCGCCGCTGAGTATTCCATCGCCGACATGGCGGCCTGGCCCTGGATATTCCCGCACCAGCGGCAGGGCCAGGACCTGGCGGATTTTCCCAACGTCCGGCGCTGGTATCATCGCGTTGGCGGCCGCCCGGCGGTGCGCCGTGCGCTGGAGCTGGGAGCTGAAGAGTTGATGGACGAAGCGGGCTACCAGGTCCTGTACGGGCAGAGGGCAGCGAACCTGCCTGGACCTTCATCCCGGGAGAAACCATGAGCGACATCATCATGCACTGCTACGACGCATCGCCGTTTACCCAGCGGGCGCTGCGTATGCTGGCCATCAAGGGGCTGGAGTGGCGCTGGGTTGAAACGCCCATGGCGCCCCCCAAGGACGATCTGGTGGCCATGACCGGCGGCTATCGGGGTACGCCGGTCATGCAGATCGGCGCTGACGTTTACATCGACAGCCAGATGATTGCTGCTGAGCTGGAGCACCGCTACCCGGAAACAACCCTGTTTCCGGCGGGCGACGAAGGCCTGGCCATGCTGCTGGTGCAGTGGGCCGACACATTTTTTATCCACGCCATGAGCCCCATTGCGCGGCTGCTGCTCAATCAGTATCCGGAGGACTTTCAGAAAGACCGGGCTCACGTTTTTTCCCGCTGGGGGATCGACGCGCTGGAGGGGCGTTATGAAGCGGCATGCGCCCAGCTGCGGGCCCAGGGTGATCTGCTCAATCGGCAGCTGATGGACGGCCGGCTTTTCCTGACTGGGGATCGGCCCGGTATGGCGGATATCCAGGCGTTCAGCGTACCCTGGATCATGCGGGCCGGCCTGCCGGAACTGGCCAGCTCTCTGTGGCAGGGCCTGGATATGCTGCCGCCCTGGGAGGCGCGAATGGCCGAACTGGGGGAGGGCACCCGCATACCCATACCGGTCGCCGAGGCTTTCGCCGAGGCACGGTCGGCCACCAGTACCTGTGTCGAGGGTGTGGAATCCAACGACCCGGAGAATCTGGCAGTGGGTCAGTCGGTGACCGTGAGTTCGCTGGACACCCGCCGGGGCAGCATTTCCGGTCGGCTGGTTGCCGCCAGACGCAACCGGGTCAGCGTCGCCCACAGCCATGAGTCCGTGGGCGACGTGGTGGTGCACCTGCCGAGGCTGAACTACCAGGTCATCCCCGGCTGATCCTCATCGGATGTAACCCAGTTTCTCCAGGGTGATCAGGATGCGGTGGGCCGCCAGGTCCGGCGTCAGCTCCGCGGTATCGATCACGATTTCCGCGTTTTCCGGCGCCTCGTAGGGATCGTCGATCCCGGTAAAACCCTTGATGATCCCGGCCCGGGCCTTGGCATACAGTCCCTTGCGGTCCCGGCTTTCGCAAACCTCCAGCGAGGTAGAGACGAAAACCTCTACGAACCCGCCCACGGCGCCGATGGTTTCGCGCACCTGCCGCCGGGTACTGGCGTAAGGGGCGATGGGCGCGCAGATGGCGATGCCGCGGTTCTTGGTGATCTCGCTGGCCACGTAGCCGATGCGCTGGATGTTGAGGTCCCGGTGTTCCTTGGAGAAGGTCAACTCGCTGGACAGGTTTTTGCGCACTACGTCGCCGTCCAGCAGGGTGACCGGGCGGGAGCCGTCTTCCATCAGCTTGACCATCAGCGCGTTGGCTACCGTAGACTTGCCGGACCCGGATAGTCCGGTGAAAAACACGGTGAAGCCCTGCTCGTGCTTGGGCGGGTGGGCTTTGCGCAGTTCGTTGACCACTTTCGGGTAGGAGAACCACTCGGGGATATCCAGGCCCTCGCGCAGACGTCGGCGAAACTCGGTGCCCGACAGGGTCAGGATCTTGTCACTGGATTCAACCTCGTCGTCCGGCAGGTATTCCGCCTTGTTTTCCACGTAGACCATGTTCTTGAACGGCACCATGGTGATGTCCAGTTCGTCCTGGTGCTCGCGCAGGAGCTCCTGGGCATCGTACGGCCCATAGAACGGGTTGCCATCGCTGTCCACGCCGGGGCCGGCGTGATCCCGCCCCACGATCAGGTGCGTACAGCCGTAGTTCTTGCGAATGATGGCGTGCCACATGGCTTCCCGCGGGCCGCCCATACGCATGGCCAGATTCAACAGGCTCAGGGCGGTGGTTTGTTCCGGATACTGCTCCAGCACGTGTTCGTAGCAGCGCACCCGGGTGAAGTGGTCGATGTCCCCCGGCTTGGTCATTCCCACCACCGGCTGGATCAGCAGGTTGGCTTCGGCTTCCCTGGCGGCGCGGAACGTCAGCTCCTGGTGAGCGCGGTGCAGCGGGTTGCGGGTCTGGAACGCCACCACCTTGCGCCAGCCCAGTTTGCGGAAGCGGCCGCGCAGTTCCGACGGCGTGTCCCGCAGCAGCTTGAAATCGTAGTAGGTCGGCGGCTCGACACCGCGGATGCGCCCGCCCAGGTATACCGGGTTGGAGTGGTGCAGCAGGAAAGCCGCGGCCGGGTGGTTGTCGTCGGTGGTGCCGTACACCTGCCGGGCTTCCTCAGCCCGGTCCGGGGTCCACAGGTCGGAAACCTCCAGGGTGGCAATCAGGACGCCCTCGGCGTCGCGCAGGGCGATGGCCTGACCTGCTTCGATGCCGTCGGCAAAATCCTGGCTGACATCCAGCGTGATGGGGATGGGCCAGAGCACGCCGCTGGTCAGCCGCATGCCTGAGCACACCGCGTCGTAATCTTCCCGGCCCAGGAATCCCTCCAGGGGCGAGAATGCGCCGTTCATCAGCAGGTCCAGGTCGCATAACTGGCGCGGCGTAAGATCCCAGGAAGGATAGTCCCGCGCCTTTTCTTTCTCTTCGTCCGCCTGTCGTTCCGGCAGGTAGAGCTCTTTCAGCTCGCCGCCGTGTGGTTCTTTGAAAGCACCCATGTCAGTTCCTTCGTTTCTCAGTGTTCACTCAGCCCGATCAGCAGCAGATCGGTACATTTCTGGGTCAGCTCGAACAGGTCCAGCTGCGGATCCCTGACGATGAGCTCTCCCATGGCATTGCAGATTCCGATGACCGACTGGGCCGCAAAATGGCAGTCCAGGTTGCGGCGCACCACGCCGGCCTCCAGCGCGGTACGAAACATGCCCTCCAGCATTTCCCGGTAGTGGCTGCCCTGCTGCTTGAGCCGGCGCCGGCGCGACTCCGGCAGGTACAGCCGCTCGTCGTTGTAAACCTTCAGCGCCTCGTTTTTCTCCCGGTAGCCGGACAGGTGCGACTGCACCACCGCCAGCAGTCTGGCCTCGAATGGCTGATCGTTGCTGACAATCAGCTCCATCCGGTGCACGTAGTCCCGCAGGCCCAGCAGGCAGACTTCTTCCAGGGCTTCTTCCTTGGATTTGAAGTAGTAGTACAGGCTGCCCTGCTTGATCCCCATGGATTCGGCTATATCGGCAGTGCTGGCGCCGTGATAGCCCTTGTGGGCAAACACCGACGCTGCCGCTTCAACGGCTCGTGCCCGCTGCTGCCGATAGCGCTCGCTGCTGGAATCTCCTGCCATTTTTTTGCCGGGCCTGTAATTTGAGCCGGGAATTCTATAGAACTATAGATAAAAGTAAAGAGATATTGGTATATATATAAATAACAATAAGTTATGAACTATTGACTAAGAGAAACTCTCGAGTTGGACCAGCTTAAGAT
>JAAUYD010181611.1_pt1 | contig 10008 bp, 5 predicted proteins | sample 7278101 | NCBI WGS metagenome assembly JAAUYD01 (sample SAMN14350128, study PRJNA611818) | marine sediment metagenome | isolation source: surface marine sediment (0.6m) | place: French Polynesia: Moorea | collected 2018-08 | reverse complement strand
TCCTAAACATAGTTACCTCTATAATAAAGTTTTTTTTATACATTCATAATCTGACTCCAATACCAAATTTCGGTCAAACACCTGCAAAATCTTCTAAAGAAGCGATCGCATATCTTCCCTTTTCATCTCGTTTCACAAGACCGAAAGCTAATAAATCTCTATCCATAAACAACTGGGTTGGTTTCCCTCCCGCATCGATCTTGGCGTTAATCCATTCCATGGTGTAGCGTATAGTTTCGTATACCCGCTCAGCACTCATAGCTGTTGTTGTGGGTTGGTTATAACCTACAGACTCGCACAATCTGTAAGCTCCATGATTTCGGGGAATTTGATATTTATAATGTTTAGCAGCTCGTGGTAAGAAGTATCCAGCAGTGATTGGTTTTTCTCCAGAAGGACGTATCTGGGAAAAAGCTGGATGAGATGGTGTATCAGCCGCAATAGTACCAGGCATAAATCGGAGCATATTGAAATTTAAAAAGTCTGGATTGCATTCTTCTAATCCAAATCGGATCGCATCCAAGTCATCTTCAATAGTTGTTGCTTCATAATCGACAATTGCTGTTTTACTTTCGTTCATTTTGGCTTTGGGTAGTCCCAAAATCACAAAATAGCTGCTAGGTAATCCAGCTTTACCCATTTCAGTGAAAACTCTCTTGACCTTTTCTGGGTACTCTAATGCTTGTTTGATTTGACTTTGCACAGAACCATTGAATTTATGAATCGCGAGGGATACTTCTGGTAAGGTATGCTCTACACCAAAGAACATGTATATACAGTTATGGTCAACTAAATAGCGCATCAAATCGTAATTGATTTTGTCAATCCTCGTATTTGAGCCCCAAACAAAGCCTTCCTGCTGCAAAATTTCTGCTTCTTTCTTTGCTGCTTTCTCGTGAGCAGTGAAAGTGTCTACATCCAGATAAACTGCTTCATAACCACGTTGTTTAAGCTGTCTTAATTGCCTGCGGAGAGATTCCTCACTCAACCTGACAATGTTATTGCTTTCAGTACTTTTATTGCAGAATCCGCATTTCCACGGACATCCCCTTTGAGTGAAGAGTTGAGCAGTTTTTAGCTGCCTACCATCTGGGGATTTAAAAATTTCCATATCATGGACTTTCTGTATATACACAAGATTAAAATTTTGGTCAATATCATCAAAATTATTTATTCTTGCTGCAATAGAATAATGAAATTTAGAACTTTCAGGTTTTGAATAACTCTCAGGGGTCGAATGACAGAATTTTCCGTCTTGATCTATAAAACACAATCCTGGTAAATAAGCCATATCTTGGTAGAAAGTACCTCTTGCAATTGCATGAGCAATCTGCACAATTGATTCTTCGCCTTCTCCTTCGCAAAATGCAGTTATCCAAGGAGTAATACGGGCAATATCTTCAACTCCCTTTGTGGCATACCCCCCTACGAGGATAGGCACATTTGTTCTGCCCAGATCTTCTAAATGTATGAATATTGTCCTAGCATGTTCGTCTATTTCCTGCCATTGGGTTGTCATGCAACCTGCGAAGATGATCGCATGGGCATCTTCTACTTCTTTTAAGACATCATCGATGGAAAGGTCTGGACGTTCTAAATCGAGTTGTTTAATTTTTTTAAAACCAACATTATATAAGCTAGAAGCAAGAACTGGTAGAGCTTTGTTAGCACCATTAAAACTTCTTGATTTAATAAATTCACCTATAAAAACTATTTTTACTTCTTGAAAATCTTTAGCCATAATTTGTATTCCTGGGAATAAATATATATAAGGTTCAGATCTACAAAGATCTGAACTGCAAGATGTTGGTAAATTTTTTTGTGCGTTTGCGAGAAGCTCGTAAAAATGCACTTTACTCTGTGAACAGGTAAAACACCTGTCCTACAAAAATTTCATCAAAATTGAATGACATGGGCGGTAAGCCCGGAGGAAATACGCGAAGCAAGGCTACGCGCATACCCTGCGGGGTCATCGCTCAATTTGTTCCAATGCACCCAAAGCTTTTAAAGAAGCTTTTTCGGCATCTGTTAAACCGCGAACACCTGTAATTTCCATACCTTCATAAAGACGATCGGACTTTAGTTGTCGTCGTCGGCTACAACTTTGGACATTCCAAAGCTGAATATTTTCATCTTCACTACCACTAGCAAGTAGCTGACCATCAACACTAAAGGCTACTGAGCGAATTGCTGCTGTATGACCACGCTTGAGGGTATCTTTACAAATACCCGTACTAACTTGCCATAAATTCACAGTCATATCGCCACTACCACTTGCTAAAAGTGTGCCGTCAGGACTAAATGCCACTGAGTAAACTTGTTTTGTATGTCCTGTCAAGGTATGCAGACACTCACCCGTGTCAGGATTCCAAAGTTTCACTGTTTGGTCTTCGCTACCACTTGCAAGAATAGTACCGTCAGGACTGAATGCCACCGACCAAACTAAATCTTTGTGACCCGTCAGAGTCCTGATACATTCACCTGTATGGACATTCCAAAGCTTGATTGTACTATCAGCACTACCACTCGCCAGGATTTGCCCGTCTGGGCTAAAAACAACTGTCCATACCCAGTGACTATGTCCTTCTAAGGTCTTGAAACATTCACCTGTATTAATATCCCATAACTTAATTGTGCGATCTTCACTGCAACTGGCAAGAATTTGCTCAATCCCCTCAGGGGACATTGGACTAATGGGACTAAAAACGACTGTCCACACCCAGTTACTGTGTCCTCTTAGGGTTTTAATACATGTGCTATTTTCAATATCTCTGACATCCCAAAGCTTAATGGTATTATCAGCGCTACCACTAGCAAGCATTTGCCCATCATGATTAAATGCCACAGAGCGAATGCGTCCTTCATGTCCCATGAGGTTATGGCATTCATTGGTGTGTAAATCCCATAATCCGATATTATTATCATCACGACCACTAGCAAGAACCATTCCAACTTCTGGAAGAGGAGAACTAAAGGTTACTGAATATACATCACGAGTATAGCCTTTCAACTCATTTAAGCATTTGCCTGTTGCTACATCCCATAATCTAGCTGTTTGATCGTCACTGCTGCTGATTAGTGTATGTCCATCTGGGCTAAAAGCAACTCCCCATATCTGACTATTATGTCCGACTAAGTTTGATAGACATTCACCTGTTTTGATATCCCAAAGTTTGATTGTGCGGTCTTCACTGCAACTAGCAATGGTTTTGTTGTCTTGGCTAAATCTTACTGAGTAAATTTTCTTGGTGTGACCTGTGAGTGTAACTTGGCATTTTCCGGTGTTAACATGCCATATTTTAATATTTCGATCTTCACCACCACTTACTATAAGTTGTCCCAATGGACAAAAATCAATAGATAACACGCTACTAGTGTGTGCTGTTAGAGTTTTGAAACATTTTCCGGTGTTGACATTCCAAAACTTGATGGTGCCATCAGCACTACCACTGGCAAGAATGTTATTACTATTAGGACTGAATTTCACTGACCACACCCAACCAGTATGACCCTGAAAGGTTTGGAGACAATTTCCAGTGTTAATATCCCACAACTTAATGGTTCGATCCTCACTCGCACTAGCAAGGAGTTGACCATCTGGGCTGAAGGTAACAGAGTAAACTTTATTTGTATGTCCTTCAAGTGTTTTCATACACTCAGCCGTTTGAACATCCCAAAGTTTAACTTTATAATCCGTACTACCACTAGCTAGTAATTGACTATTTGGACTAAAAGCTAATGCCCAAACCCAAGCAGTATGACCTCTATAGATAAACATTTGTTTGGTATCAGAAGTTTGCCACAGACGAATTTCTCCATTAATTACACCTGTAGCAAAGTATTTTCCATCAGGACTAAATTTAACTGAGACCAAACTAGACATCGTTTCAGTAAATACGGAACCTGTAAGGTCAGCATTATTAAAGCTGGTATGCTGCAGATTAACATCTTCAAGATAAGCTTGCCAGATAGTCAAATCAGAAAAATCACGCCCACTTAAATCTTTTGGGGATTTTTTTATTTGTAATTGGCGCAGCAAATTAATTAAGTTACCTGCAGCATACCCCTTTTTTGGCACGGACTCCTGTTGCAAGGTAGCCAGCATTCGCCGTAAATGAGATTCCAGTTGTGGACCAAAAGTATTAATTAACTTTGTTTTTAAAGGTTCCAAAATCAATCGCTCTTGGCTTTGGCGAATGTAATCAAGCGATCGCGCTTTCATTAATGGATAGTCATTGATAGATCCAAAAGTTTGACCTTGCTTGATTTCTTCAGTTACATTGTCAATCAATTTTTCTGTAACATACTCCATCACCACAGATTGCTGTTGAAACCGACTAGAACCTGTTTCTTTTTCAATTAGCGATCGCCGTGATAATGATTCAACAGCTTCTAATATCCTGTCAGATATTAAATATTGTTGCAGTTCTGTTAAAGAAATGTATTCTCGATGAATTGCAACACAATACATCAGTTTTTTTTCCAAGTCTGACAGACGATTAAATTGCTTGTCTAAAAGGGAGCGAATGTCTCCATAAACTGCGGTTTTTTGCTGAATTTGCTTTAAAAACTCTGTAACGTTATTACTAAACAAATCATAGATAGTGGTAGCAACTATCTTTAAAGCTAAGGGGTTACCAGAATATCGTTTGACTAATTCATATAATTGCTCATCCGAACAAAAACATCCTTTATCTTTGAGAATGGCTCTTGCTTCTTCTATCTGTAATCCCTTTAATTGCAACACTTTAACTGGTAAACTTTTCCCCTCTAAGGCTGCTACCTCTCTAGACTTTTCACGGCTGGTTAGTAACAAACAACTGTGGTGCGTGCTTTCTGCTACTTTTTTAAACATATACCCGTAGTTTTCATAGCCTGGAAGGTATTTTCCAGCACGTTCTAAGTCCTTACCTTCTCCACTGCGAAGTATTGACTCGACGTTGTCTAAAATTACCAAACAACGGTGTTTTTGCAAGGCATCAATCAGGCGCAGTATGTTAGTATTGTCATTATTTGGCAACTCAGTTTGGACATCATGAGGCAAAAAACGTAACAGTTGGGTAAGAATTTCTCCTAAAGATGGAGCATTACGTAGCGATCGCCAAATCAAATATTGAAAATTTGTCTGTGTTTTTTTGGCGACTCGTGCTGCTAGAACTGTTTTGCCAATTCCTCCCATACCCAAAACTGCAACTAATCTACAGCGTGGAGAGTTAATACCTTTAATCCATTGCTCCAATTCTAAAAGTTCTTCTTCTCGACCCCAAAAATCTGCAACATCAACCGCCTCACCCCAGTCTTCATGCAGTAAATTCCCATCTGCTCGCTCAATTTGTTGTTGATATAAAGTTAATAGCTTTTGCTTGAGATTATAAAGTTTCTTGTTACTGCTGCCTTCGATATTAAACTTGCGATAGCATTCTCCTAGTCTTTTTCTTACTGCTGACTGAGATATCTTCAGTTTGTGAGCGATCTCAGAACCTGAGTTATCTTGCAATGCCAGCTGTAGAGCATCTAACTCGCTTTGAGTTACACTATTTCTGTTTGCTACCCCTGTTATAAAGCTTTCTGGCAGTTGAGACATATCGGCAGTGCTCACCATTTTCACCTTAGCTCCACACAATATATCACTATGTGAGAATATCACTATGTGAGATAATACCTAATATCATGATTAAACAACTTGGAAAAGAGCATTCTTCTCTATTCACAGTCACCACACATCAGATTTGTCGCTTAATAATTTTTTCTTAACCTTTAACTCCAGTAATTTGAGAGTAAGGCAAATATGAATTTTTATTTAGGCAGAAAATCTGAACTTTGTGAATTAATGGGCATTAGCAAGAATATTGCTTAGAGAATAATGCTTTTGTCAATGAGTAATGTTACTTAAACACTATCTAAAAACCCCGATTGAAAACATAATTTTTGTGTAATTTATAGGCTTGAAACCATCTAGTTGCAAACTATCGGGTCTACAGAAAATCCTGACCTCCAGAAGCACATATATCGCCTAATCCCTAATATTGTACCGGTCTTCAGGGTGCCCCAAAAGGCAAGTACAAACTTAGTTTGATACTTGTATACTTGATTGACCTTTATAGCGGTTCTCAATTAGGTGAGATACAAAATGTGAGATACAAAATTTTGGTGTTTAGGTTAGGGAGATAATACAGAAAAAATTAGATGTACCTCAACTATTCGAAAAAGGCTAGCTATAAGTTTTCTGTTTTAACATAACCAGCATTTACACTGTCAAGTTAGATTTCAAGTCCTCACCTCAAGTAGTGATGTAATAATTATTGCTTAAAATTATGATTTGTCCCGTTGGATTCAAGATACCGTAAAAGTGTTTACATCACTGTATATATTTATATTCACTACCTCTCGCTTATATTTTTATGTTCAGTTATATCACCTCTTGATGGTATAAACATTTACTCTGATTATATCTTCGTGAGAAAAAGTGAGAAGAGAAAGATAGGAAAAATATAAAATAGTTTACATTCTCACATCCTATACTAATTAAAATCGATGTATTTTAATCATATAGTATTAAATTAAAAAGCTTTATTTAGTGTCATGAAGATAAATACAGTAAATCATTAAAAATCAAGTAATATAGCCTAATTTAGCTTGATTATAGTAACTTTAATGTTTCTGTAGTTTGCACATAGAAGCTTAAATTCTTAACATTTGCGAATGATAAGCATGAGGTTTTCTTATTTACCTACTTGCAATTATTGTCAATATATATTAGCTTGTAATTAAGTTATCTGTATGTGAGAGAGGCAACGGAAATACAGTTTTGTTCTCTTTGGATTGGTAGTTTCCAACTGTGTATTAACGGTTTTGGCGATCGCTGCTAGTCCAGAATAACAGCAACCTAGCGGAGAAATCGATTATGACCTTCTCACCATTCTCTGAATTTTTCAGTAGTTCTGATGCGATGAAAATATATTTGCAGGTAGGAGACCCGTCTTATACAACGTCATCTGCATCTAAGTTACAAAATAAGAAAAAACAAGGTGTTTCTCCGCAGGAATTATGTTTAGTCGAGTTACATCCTGCCTTTTCTCACATGAGTGTATTACTGATGGAATCTGTGTTGTTAACTGGACACGGCGAATTTGTGACTCGGAGCAAAAAAGAAAATTATCAAACAGCAATTCAGTTTTCTGGTCACATCAGTCATCGTTACCGTTTGAGTAGAGAGGAAATCGAAGAGTTTCAAGTCATATACGATAATATTTTGGATAATTGGATTGTTTGGAAGCAGTCCCAGAAGCGGAAATTACAAAAATAAAATACTACCAATATGCGGAATTCCGCTTAGAGCCGCGTAAAGCATTGGAGAACGCAATCAGAGTGCGCAGCTAGCGCCATCCACCTGATTTTTGCTTATAGGTTTCCTGTGGAGACGGAGCTAAAAACACACCCTACACTAACGTGATTCCGAATAGAGCCGCGTCAATGACGGACAAAGGTAATTATGTTTTCACAAAAGAAGGGTTTTACATAAGTTTATTGATGTGCTTGATCGATATACTAAGCGTGTAAGAATGACTGTTTGGTAAGTGATATTTCCAACGAAAATTAGGTGAAGTCACAAGCAAAATTGAATACCTGAAACTCATTTTTGAGACATTTGGCTTTCGATCTAACTAGAAGTTGACGAGCCGGTGAAGCGATTTAATCACTTCCCGGCTTTTTATTTACCTCAAGAATAAGCATAGAAGGATAGTGTTATGAGAAATAATGACCTACTAGTAATGATTTTGACAACAATTGCAATTCTCGTTGTTAGTTATATCAAATATATTGACCCAAGTAACATGAATACAAATCAGAACAAGCCTACTATTCATCAACAGCGATTAGCAAAAGGTTTACTCAATAAAAGAGTTGTATAGCTCTTAAAAGCTATTCTCAAGAAATATCGACTCTAAACCAAAAATCCTCTCTCTGAACCTTGATATAGCGTCAACAATTTCAGCGAGCAAATTTCAGCGAACATGGATTGTATTTATTAGTAGTTTGTCCGAAGAAACTTTACAACCCCTGTTATTTCAATTACCTACCAGGTTAGAGATGATATTTCACAAATAGATATCTCATAAATAATTAAATAGTGCGATGGATTCAATGATTTAAGGGTTCAAATATTTATTGTGAGTCTAGAAAGATGAAAAAAAATCAACACAGTTATCTATTTCGATTTGTTTGTAGGTTCGTCAGATTATTTTTACTAACATTATTTGGTCTTGCAATTGCTTATGTTATGTCATTCGGTTTTGGTGTTTTGGATTTTGCTGTCGTACTATTACCGATAGTATTTGATTGGATTTGGCGGTTAGGAGTTATTCTACTTTGTTTAATCGCAACAACAATGGTTGTTGAGTCCTTGTATTAAGAAGTAAAATAAATTCTCACTCGAATTTACCAGTAAAATTTTCAATTTATTGCAATAATCTGTTAATTTTGTGATTTCAAGATATTTTTGAATGTTATCTGCTGAATGTAAGTTGCTGGATGTAATTTGCATACAACAGATATTTTTCATGGGAATGGTAGAGTAACAATTTTACTTTCTACCATTTTATATTTCTAGGTTTTATCTTCTAGGTATGCGCTGATGCAGATTTCAAACCTGGTGAAATTCATACTTTCTTAGACCCGGAAGAATACTTTTGTGTAATAAACTACAATCAGTTAAGTAACTAATCCCATCCTTGAAATTCATCACTAGCAGTGCGAAGTAAGGTATTAATTTGAGTACGGCGATTTTCAAAGTTAGCAGCAATGAAAATTAAGACAATACCAATAAATAAACCAACAACCCATTTCATAAAGGAGTAGAGGAAAATTAAAATTACTAATTGATAAAAAGCTGTAATCAAAAATGTGCTGGTACCAATATAAAGAAAAGCCCTAGTCCGCAAAGCTAACCCAGCAAATATGGCAACTATACTTAAAATTCCTGGAATAAATGTTAAGTCTTGATTGAAAATCGCAGCCCATCCACAAATTATGCCACTCCCTAATAATCTTACATAATGTTTAGTTTCTTTAGATTCTATTTTTTGTAGTTCGGGGTCGAATTGGGCAATATACAATAACGATAAACCAATTAAGCTAACGTACCATAGATAATCCATTAAGTGTAAACTTAAAAACCAGCGCCATATTGCCCAATCAATTAATACAAGACTGATATAAGTTAAACGCAAGTTGAGTTTGATTTTTGCCAGGAAGATATAGTAAAAAGCTACTATTAATAAAGTGATTGGATAAATCTCAAATCTAGTTAAATATATAAAAATCAATGGCAAAATATAGGCAACATTTTGCCAAGGTCTTTTTGACCAACCCCAACTTTCCCAAGGTAAAATATAAATAAAGTAAGCGAGTAAACAAAAAATTGCAGCTTGCCAAGGAATTAAAATATCTGTAAATACTTTTCCTATCGCTGTATCCTGTAAAAAAAGACTAATTAAACCAGCTTCTATTAAACCTAAGTAAACCCAGATTTCTTCGGTTCTAATATTCTCCCGATTAATATTCTCCTGATTAATATTCTCCCGATTAATATTTCCCCCAATAGGTTGATAATTGAGTTTGTTTCGACCTTGGGATATTGCATACTGTACTAAAAATACACCAACTCCAAATCCCAGCGTGTGTTGTTCTACAGGAGCCAAGAGGGCTGACAACAATAAAAAGCTACTCCAAACCCAATGGAAATGAGATATATTTTGTAATTCGATTAATGTTAAATGTAAATAATTTTTCAGCCAAGGCGATAAAAATCGATAGCCACACATGATAGTGGTTCCGAGTGCAGACATTGCAATTAAAGCATCACCGTAAGCTTCTCCTGACGAGCGCGAAATTTGATATAACAATAATTCGTATGCTGCTAAGGATACCCCAATGACTCCGAGATAAAGCAGTGGCTTTAGTTTTGGAGTACGTCGTCCCACACCAATAAATATTAAAGCTATGGCT
>JAAUYD010105955.1_pt1 | contig 10009 bp, 8 predicted proteins | sample 7278101 | NCBI WGS metagenome assembly JAAUYD01 (sample SAMN14350128, study PRJNA611818) | marine sediment metagenome | isolation source: surface marine sediment (0.6m) | place: French Polynesia: Moorea | collected 2018-08 | reverse complement strand
AGCTGTCCGCAAATTTCTAAAATGTCTTTGTTTTCTAAGTTCAATTCCTTTGATAAATCGTAAATTCTGACTTTGTGTGCGTTGTTCATCCACTATCCCCCTGACTAGGTTTTGGCTACTGTAATTGTTGAGGTCGCCCATGAAAGCGACGGATAAGCCCAAGGGTTGAGCTATGGGTTTGAGGTTTAATAATCATGACTACGAAAACAATGTTCTCTCCTATGCTAACGATAATAGTGGGTTTTGCCCCTAAATTTTTCCCAAAAATTCTTTAGATAATTAGCTGTCGGGAATAAATTTGCTTAAACGTTGCCACAATTGTTGATAGATGCTATCGGGAATTGGGGCTTTGAGTCTTCGTCCTAAACGATTTTTTTGACTGGCTAGGGTTAAACAGCTTTTTTGAGGACAAAGATAAGCTGATCGGCCCATTCCCTGATCTAATTGTACCTGGCGAGATGGATAGACTCGCACAATTCGCCAAAATGCTTCTTTGGGGGCAACACGGCCACAGCTAAGACAACGTCGATAATTGGGTTTCATCTACCACTGAATACAAAGTTTAATGTTTAATCGTCTTGGTCTTCTACACTCTGTAAATCAGTATCCTCATCAATCTTCTCGTTTTCAAGGGCAGTTGTCATTTCTGGCAATTCAGATGTCTCATTCTCCTCATCCTGTTCATCGCTGGTTTGAGCTTCTAGTTGTTTTTTTTCGGCTTCAGCTTTATAAAGAGCAATATCTTTGATATCAATTTTCCATCCTGTTAAACGGGCTGCTAAGCGAACGTTTTGCCCTTCTTTCCCAATGGCTAAACTGAGTTGATCTTCGGCCACTAACACCAAAGCATGACGTTCTTCGGCATTCAATAAGACCACTTCATCCACACGGGCCGGACTTAAGGCGTTAGCAATGTAAGTGGCCGGGTCTGGGGACCAGCGAATGACATCAATTTTCTCTCCTCTAAGTTCATTGACCACCGCTTGAATACGAGACCCTCTAGCCCCAATACAGGCCCCAACGGGATCAACATCTCGTTCCAGGGTATCCACTGCAATTTTGGTTCTGGGGCCGACATAGCGGGAGGGGGGGTTAGCTTCCCTAGAAACGGCCACAATACGCACAATATCTTCTTCAATTTCAGGGACTTCCACCGAAAACATATCCACCACTAAACCAGCGGCCGCACGGGATACTAATAATTGTGGTCCGCGATGGGAGCCTTCTCTGACTTTTTTGAGTAACACTTTAAACGAGGCATTAGCGCGATAATTATCATTGGGGAGTTGTTCTCGTTTGGGTAAAATCGCCTCAACTTCGGGCTGGCCAAAAGCACTTTGTACCGCGACAATAATGTCTTGGCGTTCAAACCGTAGAACCCTAGCGTTGAGAACGGTGCTTTCTAATTCGTGAAATTCTTCTTGAATGAGTTTGCGCTGTTGATCTCGTAATTTTTGGAGCAGGACTTGTTTGGTTTGAATAGCGGCCATGCGACCAAAATCTTTTTGTTCAGGAGTAACATCTAAGACCACTTCATCCCCTAGTTGGGCCTCCGGTGCAACTTCTTGGACCTCTTGTAAGGAGATATGATGGTCAATATTTTCTACCCCTTCAACAATTCTTTTGGTAGATAATATCCGAAACCCTTCTTCTTCCGTATCCAGTTCTACTTCAAAATTATCAAAATATTCATCATGAAATTGTTGACGATCTAAATTTTGAGAACGACGAAACCGCTCATAACCTTTGATTAAAGCTTCTTTGAGAGCTTCTTGAACCGCCGATTTTGGTAAATTATGCCGTTGACTAATTTCTTCGATCATCTGGGTTAATCCCGGTAAACTAACTAATGACATCTCAATAAAACCTCCTAAAGTCTTAAATTTTTCTTAGTCTGCTAATTGCACTTGAGTAATGAGAGAACAAGGTATGGCGATCGCTCTTCCTTTACGATTGAGATAAACTGCCTTTTCATCTCGTCCTTGGAGTCTTCCCTGCCATTCTTTTTTGTTCTTATAGGGGGGGTTTGTGGTAACGTTGACCTCAAAGCCCTTAAAAGCAAGAAAATCCCGTTCACTGCTTAAATATCGAGAAATGCCAGGACTTGATATTTCTAAGACGTAAGCCCCAGGCATAATGGCAGTTTCATCTAAGACAGTTTCTAAAGCGCGACTAACTTGTTCACAGTCATTTAAACTGGTATCACTGAGAGGGTTACGAATATCAACCCGTAATACGGGAGGACATTTATTGGTTTGAAACACCACTTCTACTACGTCTAAGCCCATTTTTTGGACAATGGGGGTGGCTAAATCGATAATTTGTGGAATCAAAGGATGAGTCATGGTTTAGACCATAAAAAAAAGCGGGTTGTTGCCCCACTCCCTTTACATCTCAATAAATTGGGAATATACGGTATCAATTACCGTTTGAATGTGCTTCAGATTATTAGTTTAGCAAATCTTGTCTCACAAAGCCTGTTTAGACATCAGTATTCTACTTCATTGGTTATAGGTTGCAACTAAAAAAAGAAATAATCTCTCCGAGAAGAGACTCTTAACGAAGTCAGAAGTCAGAAGTCAGAAGTCAGAAGTTGTTTTTGAGACAAAGATTTATGCTCCGTCTCAAAAACTGTTCGCCTTCAAAGGCGGGGTTTTAGACCCAATTATTTTCGATAAAAATAATTATCTTGGATAATCCTTAATTTAACGGGTTACTTGTTCTACTAAGGCCATGACATCACTACGACTCAGTTTTTCTTTACCTAAGGCCATCACTTCTAAGGTTCCATGGGCTAAAGCTAAAGGAATTTTACAGAAATCTAAAGCCGGACCGGACTTTAGAGACTGGGTATAAAGATCGGCTAATTTAAGGTTATTGCGGGCATATTGGTGGACATCTTCAATTTTCCAGCCTTGAGGGATAAAATTCACCCCACGGCGTAAGTCCTCTCGATGATTACGGACAATATTAACTGCTTGTAGTCCTCTCCCAAAGCCAATGGCATATTGGCGGTTGGTTTGAGTCCCATCATACCAAGCCCATAAATCTGATAATAACAGTCCCACCGCACCGGCAACACTAAAAGTATATTGGTCTAAATGGGCTTTGGTGCGAATTGTCCAGTTGTTTTCAGCCCAATAGGCCATGCGATCAGCCATGGACGCTGTGGCATCCCAAACCCTAGGGGCAATGGTTTCCGGGGCTAAGATGGCCCATTGTCCTAAGCGCAGACTGACATCGGGTAAACAATGAGTATAGGGAACTAATCCTCGGGAAAAGTCTTCGATTCCTGACGTTTCTACGCCAGCTTGTAAATTCAGGCTCATTTGTCGCAAGATTTTGGCCTTGGTGAAGTTATCGAGATCAGGGTGATCTTCGACTTCGTCAATGGCGCGCATACAAAGGTAAGCAGAAGCCACAGCATCCTGTAAACTACCAGGAAGACGACTGATAGGGATAAAAAAGGTTCGACTGGTTTCTCTAAGGGTCTTTAGAGCATTATTGCGTAAATTCATTAGTTTCACTCCTCACGCCAACTTTAAGCATTAGCATACACTTACTTATCTGTGAGATCCCACTAAACTATTGTGAAGTTCCTGACAAACGGAATTTGGGGGTCGTATCATGAGAGTTAGAACGATAGGATCGTGTTTTTATAAAGATGGTGTCCATTGTATTATGGTTCTCCAAAATTTGCCGTAATCTGATCTTGAAGACACCCCAACTAAATCACAGATTATAGTTGGGGTGTCTTCAAAATCGGGAGAGAATCAAAATCAAGCAAATTACAGAGAATGAACTGTATTTTTAAACTGTCCAAACAGTTCGCAAAACTCTTCATAGCTGATTTGATTGTCACTGTTGCTATCAGCTAACTTGAGCATTTCCTCTATTTCCAGATCAGACAAACTGACATCAATATCCCGTAAACACAAGCGTAATTCTTCGAGATTGATGTAACCAGAGTTATCCACATCAAAACGACGGAATCTTTCCAACATTCCCTCTTGAGGATGTTCGGTTAACTCTTGATGCAGTAAGGTCGTGAAATCTGAAAAAGAAATAGATTGACTATTTGAAGTTCCTGTGATCATGTCCATCACTTCTTGCACTCGTTCGGCAGAGTAAGAACGACCGATAGCCCTCAATAAAGAGTGTAACTCGACAGCAGAGAGACTATCGTTACCATCTTTGTCAAATTTATTGAAGGTATTGCGATAAAAGGCCATTTGTTCATCGCTAATTTCTCCGAGATTACAGGAGGGATTAATTTTTCCTTCTGCAAGGGCATCCAGGTGTTCGATGGCACTCAACGTATAGGCCATGGTTTGCCATAATTGATGGGGATTAGCGTGCAGCAAGATGTCTTTTTCTTCTTGTGCCGTAATCGAATATTCTTCCCGTATGGCCTCAATTGCTCTTAACTCTTCAGCCGATAATTTATTGAGTAACTCATCAAAGGATTCAAAGGATTTTTTCCCTGTCATCACATCAAACAAATCTAAAACGATCGCTTGATGGGGGTGTTCCCGAGAAGACTCCATAATGGTGTCTAATAAAGCTTGACGGTAGCTTTCTTGACGTAACCAATCTTCGTGGTTCTGATGATGTTCAATTTCAACGAGGAAGGGATCTTCGACTTCTAATTCTGTCAATAACAATTCATGTTCTTGATCCGTAATATTGAGTTCTAGACGCATTTGACGCATCATCTCAAGACTACTGGCACTATTAGCATATCCTTCAGAAATAGATTCTTTAAGAACCCCTTTATAAGCTTCGATTTTCTTCTCTTTATCAAAACCAGGAAGCACTTTGGCTAAGACGTAAACTTCATCAGCATTGAGATCGTCTAATGCTCGACCATCCAAGAACTGAGAAACATTGAGCTTGAGTTTGTTCAGTTGTTTGCGTAGTCTTGTGGCTAAACCTTCCCGTTGATAAAGGTAAGGATTTCTTCCCCAAGTCCGATACAACCATAAACCACTACAAACGGCCATCACGACGGGAAACAAATATCTTAATTGGGCCGGTAACATCCGCACAAAGTTACTGCCACCAAAAATGAAGAAAAAGTTAAAGATAAAGAAGGTACACAGGGTAAACATACGGTGACGAACCACTTCCGTACTCACCAATTTATGGTTACGGAAGAGATACCCTTTATACAGTCTTTCTATTTTGCAGCCGAGATAGTAACCCCCTAACCCAAATAAACCAATGGTTAAAGGAACGGCGACGATTTTAGGAATGGAGATCACATTTCCAAAAATGTAAAATCCTGGGTTAAATAAGGTGGCTAATTGGTTTTCTTGGTGGGACCAAGCAGCAGAAATTAAATATTCCCAATTTCCGGCAAACAGAAAGGGATAGACGAAATAACCAACGGTTAAGCCTACATAGGCATAATAAAGCCATTGTTGTTTGGGGTTGGTGAGATTGTCCCAATAGGAACGTTCTGCATCGATATCCATACAAGGACTATGACAAGCAACACAAGCACTTTGCTCTTTACCCTCTGCGTTGATGGTACGACACATGGATTGAGTGACCAATTGGCGATCGCCGGTATGGGCCTTACTATTGAGTAATCCTCTGGGTTCGGCAAACACTTGTTCCACCGGGGCCATGGGACAAATAAATTGACACCAGGATTTCCCAGCAAAAAAATAATTCACCACCATCGCTGAGAGAATGGTACCGAGGAGGAAAACTCCCAAGGCAATGCGATTGGAATTAACAAAGAGAATTCTTGCTGCAATCCCGACAAAAAACAAGACCATTTGTAAATACAGATGATTCTTAGCCAGCCAGGAATTAGGGTCAACTTTGATCAGTTCATGACGAACTTTACCCGTTTTAGCGTTAACCTTTTTGCGCGTTCTTTGAATCCCTAATGCGCGAGGAAGTTGGGACATGAACGACAGGGGACAAATCCGTCGCCACGCTTCATGACCAAACACCATCAGGACAAATACCCCTGTGGGAACAATTAATGCCCAAAACATAATCGCCCCAATGGGATAAGGCTGTTCTGGTAAACATTGCCCTTGTACTAACACACAATCGTAGGGGGTAATATTACTAATACTGAGGGGACTCCAGGTATGTTCTGGTAAGGTTAACCAATAGGAAATAGGGTCATAAAATAAGGAGGTGATGAGTAATAACCAACCTAATGCGAGAACCCATCGCACTCGGTGCATATACCGTTCAGGAACTTTCGCAAACATAATTCTGAATAACTTGTAATGTAGTTTCTAGGTAGCAATCAGAACAAATACCAGTGACAGTTATGGGATTTTTAATGGTTTGATCACATTGATATCCGAATGCACCCTTAACTATTTCTATATTCAGTGATTGTCAAAAAAGATTTTGTAGGGAAAGTGTCAAAATACCCTTTTTCCTTAATATTTTTTAATCTTTTGTAGTCAGAATTATCTATTTTTTTTTGCTTAAATTTTAGTATTTTGTGATAGTTTATACATTTTATTTTCTTGTTTTGGAGTAAAAACTAAATATTCTTAAAGAGATGTTTTGAAAATTTAGTCATCAGGTGACTCAGGAAAGAGACGGGGTAAAAAGATTCCTGTGAGGGTGGTAATAAAGGTAATCAGTGCAGTAATTGCTTCTGAGGAGAGATGTTTTGATAAGAGGTTAGGTTGGATGCTTTCTACGGGAAAATCGGGATAGAGTCCCACTGCAATACTGTTCGTCTCTCCTGTAATAAATGTTTGTATTCCTTTGGGCAATTCAGGATGAATTGTTAAGGATCTAATTTTTTTGATGGCTGATTGTTGTGAATCAATGACTAAAAATTGATTTTTTTCTAGCTTTATTTTTTCTTTTCCTAAGCGTATTTCTCCTTTTAAAATAGTAGAAGTCTGAACTTCATCTGTTACTCTTTCTGTGGTTTCGTAGCGACTAAATTGAACATTTTTTACGTCAATATCTTTTCTAAACCAAGGGATTGAATTATTGTTCTCTTTTGAGTTTGGTAAGGTTATAAATAATTGATGGGGAGAGAGTAAATTGAGATTAATTTTTTCATTATTATTAGGAGTAAATTGTAAGGTTAATTCTTGTGGATTATAGCGATCGCTTTTAAGATTGAGTTCAGGAATATTAATTTGTCCCAGTTGTATCTCTAGGGGATCTTGTCCTAATTCTAATCTTAATTTTCCTATGGTAATCGATGATTGAGAGCCATCAATATTTTCAGGAAATTGACAACTTTCTGAGCTATCAATCATTGAGTGTAAACAGAATACTAGACTATTATTTTTAGGCTTATAAGCTAGTTGATTAATATTCGTTTCTGGTTCAATTCGTAGATCGACTAAGGATAGATTTGTTGTTTTTACCTTATTTTTCTGAGTAACAATAAAACGACTCTCAGCAAACGGTAATTCAATAGTTAATGTATTGCTTTTAGTTAGTTTTTTTTGCAATTCAGGATCATTATCAATGAAAAAATTACCTGACAAAGCAATCGGTTGATCTAATTTTCCTTGAAGATCAATGGATTCAATAGATTCAATATTTTGCAAAAAAAGTTTCTCATCATTTCCATTATAAGTAAAGTTTAAAGATTCAACAATTAAGTTTCCTTCAAAAACATAGTTGCCTGGAATGAAATAACTAAAAATAATAATAATCCAAATGGTTAATAAAAAAATAGCAAAGAATTGATCTGTAGTTTTAATAGTTCTTAAGGAACGATACCAATGATTAAATTTTATTTTCAAACGTCTAAATAGATCAGCCATAAAATGATTAAAATTATAAAACCTTGTAGGGTGGGCAATGCCCACCCTACTTCACAAGTGTAGAAAGTGCTATAACCAATTTGGATCGTGCTTGAAAGAAAAACTGATAGATTTTCCATCACCATCTTCTAAATAAAACTGATACATTCCTGCGGGGGTATTTTGAGGCTGCCAATAAAAAGGAATTTGCCCTTGATTGGGAAGATTTTTGGGTTTAAGATTACTGGGAATAACTTTACCGTTTTGACGAATTTCTACTTTCGGAAAAGTTCGGCGATCGCGACTATAAATAACAAATTTATAACCATTTGATGGTTTATCTAAAATCACAGGATGATAAATTCTGATGGATTTTTGTTCAATAAAAGCTAGAGGAAGTAAACTATTAAAAGGGATTTTAGCCCGTTGTAAAACAGCATTAGTGTTTAGAGCAAAGATAAATCCCGAAGAACTATATCTAGCTTCCACTTCATCCAGTAGATAATTTTTTGCATAAGATTGAATAATAATAAATGGTTTATCCTTTCCCGTCCCAGGAACCCTAATTTTTAGGGTATTAGGATAATTATTGAGATTGCTAGTAGAAAAAGCAATTAATTCAAAATTATTACTAATATTTCGACGATCTTTAATCCCTTCACAACGGTTATTATCTCGACGAATATAACGAATATCCCTGGGTTGACCGGTGGGACAAGCATTAGCCGTTAAACTCGTTATATTTAAGAGAGAAACACTAATGAACAAAGGAAATAAACTGGATAAAAGTAATTTTTTCTTTTTCATAATTGTGTTAAGTACCTGAACAAAAATAAACGTTATAGAAAACTCTTTTAATCAAGCTAATAATGTTAGTTGCTCAATACTCCCCAATCTTGTAATTTTTCCATTACAATTTCAATGCGATAAGCTAACCCCACATCCCCAGTTGAACGTGCATCTTCTAGGAAAATTGGGGTTTCTCGATTATTAATAGCAACAAGATCATTCTTGAGTCTAATACCCACCATCATAGCAATAACTTCACCAGCTGCATTGAGAACCGGTCCCCCGGAGTTACCGTCAGCAACCAGAGCATCTAAAGGAATAAAATTGTTATTGGGATCATAATTCATCACCTCTCCTTTGACGGCTGACCAAGGAGTATTGATGTTATAAGGATGACCAATAATGGTAATTTCCAGACTGCGTTGTATCCAACCAGATTTAATGGTTAAAGCTTCAATATCATCGGGAATTGCTTCAACTTTTAAAACTGCTAAATCTAAGTCTTCTCGACTATCTGTTATCTGCTCAATTTTAGCTTGGTAGCGAGGTCGTTGAATATTATTCAGTGTGCTATAAAATTCAACTTCAATGGTGTTACTGGGACGTTTACTTTTTTTATCGCTGATAACATGACGATTAGTGACGATCAAGACCGTATTTCCTTGTCGTTGAATGACCCAACCTGTACCAATACTAGCCCCCTCGGAGGTAGTCGCAATAATTCTTGCCGTGGAACGTAATTTTTTGAGGAGAGGTTCTTGGGTTTCAGTGGGGAGATAGTCCCGATCATCGATGGTAGGAGGGGGAGGATCATTCTTTCTCGCTAGGAGACGTTGGGCTTCTTTGAGGTTATTTTGAGCCAAAGCATCGTTAGGGTCAATTTCTATAGCTTTTTCAAAGGCTGCGATCGCTTCTTCTAATTTCCCTTGATCATATAGGACTAGGCCTATGTTGTTGTGAGGCCAGGCAAAGTTAGGATCAATATCTATGGCTTTTTTATAGGCTGCGATCGCTTCTTCTAATTTCCCTTGCTTTTGTAGGACTACGCCGATGTTGTAGTAAGCCAAACCATAGTTAGGGTTAATTTCTAGGGCTTTTTTATACGCTGCGATGGCTTCTTCTAATTTCCCTTGCTCATCTAGGGCTAAACCAATGCCGACGTAAGCTCCGGCATTATTGCTGTCAATGGTAATAATTTCTCGAAAAATACTCTCTGCTTCCCTGTAGTTACCCTCATTATGGGCTTGGTTACCTTGTTGAAATAACTGCTCAACGGTTTGTGTCATCCCTACGTAGGGAGTTGCTACGAGGGAGACTGTCAGGAGAATGGGAAAAAGACGACGTAACATACAAAAGTTTTGAACACACCCCATCTAAATCAAAGATTATAGATGGGGATTCATTGGCACCCAGAAAGTTGTAAACTTCTAAGTGTCTCCAGAGTTACTGGTGTCCGCAGTGTATTT
>JAAUYD010039907.1_pt1 | contig 10009 bp, 12 predicted proteins | sample 7278101 | NCBI WGS metagenome assembly JAAUYD01 (sample SAMN14350128, study PRJNA611818) | marine sediment metagenome | isolation source: surface marine sediment (0.6m) | place: French Polynesia: Moorea | collected 2018-08 | reverse complement strand
TTGGTAAAGGTGCAGACTCATCTAATTTCGAGCAAGTGTTAGTATGCCGAGATTGTCATTCCTTAGTTGAGTGAGTAATTGCTCGTTTATACTTGAATCCTAATGTCGATTACCTAATTTTCATAGCTATCTTTAACTTGTTTTATAGATTCATCTACTTAACTACTTCTATGTATTTAAAATGTCCTTATTAGGGTATGCTTATCTTTTAACTAAAGACTGACTCTACAAAGAGTAACATTTAGCAACAATAATCCTCACAAACTTACTAGGATTAACAAGTCTATGTTTAATTCCAAATCAGTCCGTATTAGTTTATCTTTTTTAATCTTAACACTCTCGGCTTTTTTCCTAATTGGATTACAGGGAAAACTATCTGCTCAAAGTAACACTGGGTTGACCCTTTTTAGTGGTGTCGAGGGGGAGGATATTCTGCCTTATTACTTGCAATGGGGTATTGGCCCTAGACAGAAAGAACGTTATAAATTAAAAATTCCTGGCAAAAAGATGACTCAAGGAGCAGCCAAGTTTTTTATTACTTATCCAGAGTATTACGACGGTAAATTTGATGACGACGCGATCGAAGTGCGTACTACAAAAGGATCTGTTGATTTAGAAGAAGTGATCTGGGATTCTGAAAGTCGCATAATTGAGATCGTCCCCAAAGAGCAAATTCGCTCCAGCAAAGAAGTTGAAATAATACTCCATAACGTCAAAAATCCCAGTTTTCCTGGTACTTTCTACTTCCACTGTCAAGTAATAGCAGCCAATGATTTGCCCATACGTCAACACTTAGGAACTTGGATTATTAACATTGACGAACCTTAAAAAGGAAGGGGCAAAAGGTAAGAGGGAACCTAGAGCTCTAGGTTCCCTCCAGGCCGATCGCTAGTAAACTATATATCTCTCCTTTTTTAGAAGCAAAAAATAAGCTACAATAGTAGCTTGTGGCTTTTTGACGCTCGAATAAAAAAATAAGGAGAATATAGTCCGTGACCAAACGAACCTTAGGCGGTACCAACCGAAAACAAAAAAGAACCTCAGGTTTTCGCGCTCGAATGCGCGACCATAACGGTCGAAAAGTATTAAGAGCAAGGAGAAAAAAAGGACGGCATCGCGTGGCACTTTAAGCCGAAAGGACGCGCGCGGTGCATCTATTCAAGAACAGAAATGGGGAGTGGAAACTAGGGGAATTGGCGAAAAATTCTTAATACCCACTCCCAAATTATTGGTTAAACAGATAGCAGATCTAAGCGGAAAAAATCGGTGTGGGATTGCCCAAAGCAAATAGACTTAAAAAGCGGCAAGATTTTCAAGCTGTATACAAACAGGGACTTTGCTGCCACAGCTCTCATTTGACTTTGCGGGCGCTTAGATACTGTCAGCCAGAAAAGCGATCCCCAAAGGATATAAAAAGTAGCGCCCCACAACCAAGTCACACCCTTATAGGAATATCGATCGGTCAAAAAGTAAGCAAAAAAGCAGTAATTCGCAATCGGATCGAGCGACAGATCAAAGCAGGGTTCAGAGAATTGTTACCCAGGATCTCTGCAGGATGGAAAATTGTTATAGTAGTAAAACCAGGAGCGATCGAATGCGAATATAAGCATTTTTTGGGAGAATTAAAAAAACTGTTAGTAAAAGCAAAAATAATCAATGGGCATTAAAGAAGACACTTTTTTTGAAGGCGGGCCTCACGTTGGCGATTTGATCCTAAATATATTATTAGGATTTACAGTAATATGCTTGCCCTTGACTGTAGGTGCAATAGTACGGGCGATTTGGGTACGCTATAAAATAACCAGTCGCCGAATCTCAGTAACAGGGGGCTGGAGAGGAATGCAGCGTACCGACATAATTTATTCAGAAGTCGCTAAAATAATTAACATTCCCAGAGGAATAGGACTGTGGGGCGATATTGTCATAACCCTCAATAATAAAAGTCGTCTAGAACTTAGAGCAGTACCTAAATTTAGGGAAATATGCGACTATATGGCTGAAAAGGCGGCAGAAAAAACAGGCAGATCTAAAGAGTCGATCGTCGCCAGATAAAACAACCTAACTTAAACTCGTGTAGGGGATAAGCTATAGATAAAGCTTCCCTGAGCGGTTCGAGTAGAGAAACTTCTTCCAACTTGTAAAGAATATCTAGCAATGAAGCTGCATAGAAGACAAATATTAGATAAATTAGACTGAGACAACATTACAGCTCCAAGGCTAGCTTCAGACTAATGGATTTTGGGATCGGATTTATTTCCACTAATATAATGCTGCCAATCCTAGACTTTTTCTACGGGATTGTGCCGAGCTACGGTTTAGCGATTATTGCCCTCACCCTGGTGATTCGCGCTGCTGTATCCCCCCTCAGTGCAGGTCAGATTCGCAATATGAGAAAGATGCGGATTACCCAACCACTGATGAAAGAAAGGCAAGAAGAAATTCAGCGCCGCTACAAAGACGATCCAGAAAAAATGCGAGCAGAAATGGGCAAAGTCATGCAAGAGTTGGGCAATCCTTTGGCGGGTTGCTTGCCACTCTTGCTACAAATGCCTATTCTCTTTGCTTTATTTGCCACTTTGCGAGGATCGCCGTTTACCGACATCCTCTATACAGTAGATTTACAAATCTTCCCTAAAGAACAGATAGAGCTAATACAACCAGAACCCTTTGCTACTAAACCTCAAAATATCTACGTAAGCGATGGAGTTCACTATAAAATTGACGCAGTTGTACCTGCTGGCAAAAAGCTAGTAGTTGGAGAAAAAACTCAGGTTGAATTTCAAACCCTAGAAGGGAAATCCATAGCAGATATGGCAGCACAATATCCAGATTCAAATATTCAACCTAGATGGGAAATAACCAAAGGAGAAGAAAAGCTCCATATCGATCGAGACGGAACCATAGAAGCCCTCTCCCCAGGAGAAGTAACCGTTCAAGGAACAATACCTGGAATTGCAGCTAACAAAGGATTTCTGTTTATTGAGGCACTGGGACACGTAGGAGCCTTTGACGACGACGGTACTATCCATTGGGATATCTTCGGAATGGTAGTCATATTTGGTATTAGTACCTACATAAACCAGCTACTTAACGGTCAATCGGGAGGAAGTGGCGGTCAGCAGCAAACCCTCAATAAAGTCCTACCAATACTTTTGAGTGGTATGTTCCTCTGGTTCCCTCTCCCAGCTGGGGTATTGATGTATATAGTGATCGCCAATATCTTCCAGACATGTCAAACCTTGATTCTGATGCGCGAACCCCTGCCAGAAAACTTACAAAAAATATTAGCAGAGCAAGAAAAAGCAGAGAAGAGTAAGGACAGAGAATCACTGCCATTTGAGCAGCGCAAGCGTTCTAAGAAGAAAACAAAAACATCGGGATAATAGCCATGAGAGAAGGGCAAATCCAGCGAGGTAAGGAATGGCTAGAAAAACTTTTAGAGTTAATGGCCATTCCCAGCGAAGTGAAAATAGGGCAACTTGAAGTAGAACCAGATGGAGGAGAAGTAAGTTGGTTGATTATTGAAGAAAAAAATCTAGCGCCAGAGCAAATAGAAATATTGCTCGGTCACAAAGGAGAAACCATTGACGCGATTCAATATTTAACCAATACTCTGCTCAATATGGGTGTAGGCCCAGAAAATCAAAGAGGTTTTACAGTAGAGTTAAATGGTTATCGCGTTGCGCGTCAAAGAGAACTGCAAGCTTTAGTAGAAAAAGTTGCCGAGCAAGTACGCGAGACGGGTATGGAAGTGGAAATGAAATCCTTATCTTCTGCAGAACGACGTCAAATTCACAGCTTTTTAAAAAACTCTGAAGATTTAAAAACTGAAAGTCGAGGTCAGGAGCCCGATCGGCGCTTAGTAGTAAAGCTACGATAGATCGACCCCTTGGTAGGTTGTGGTGCAAAAGAAATCTTCCCAGGTTGGGGAGATTTCTAGGAGGTAAAAAACGAGATGGAAGCCATCTATATTCCTTTACTGCTAAAAGCAGCTTCAAAAACACGAGAAATTAAAATAGACGAGTTTATTCCAGGTCTAGACAGTCTGACCCCAGTAAGAGGTATTTTATCGATCGCCCACGGTGGTAATTATCTAGAAGTGAGGGCAGCAGCAGAAACAATTATTACCCAAATATGCGATCGCTGTTTGGCTAATTACAATCATCGCTTGTCCCTCGAAACACGAGAAATAATTTGGTTAGATGAGAATGCTGACAAACAAGAAACTCTACCTAACCTGGAAAAAGAAGTCACCCTAGAGGATTTATCGGAAAAATTGCACCCAAGGGGCTATTTTGACCCAGATTCTTGGTTATACGAACAATTATCTCTGGCAATGCCCTTGCAAAAATTGTGCGGTACTGATTGTCAAGGAACCGCGATCGCTACTTCAGATACCCAACCAGTAATTGATAGTCGATGGGCAACTCTGGCAGCATTAAAGAAAAAGTTATCCCCATAAGTTCGATCGGTTATTAGTTATTAGTAACAATAAAACACATGAGCTTTAAAGAAGAATTTGAACTACTGCTGCGTGCCTGCTATCCTCTAATTTATATTCCCACCAGAGAAGAAGAAAGACTCGAAGCAGCGATCGCTAACTGCGCACTTGCAGCCAGCAATCGTGCTATTCATATATGGGATTTTGTCGATGGCTATCAAGACAATCCCAATAATAAAGGCTTCGGTCGGCGCAATCCTTTACAAGCATTAGAATATGTCGAAAAATTGCCAGAAAGAGCCGGAGCAATCTTGATTCTGCGGGATTTCCACCGCTTTCTAGAGGATATTTCTATTTCGCGAAAACTGCGCAATCTATCCCGCACCTTAAAATCTCAGCCCAAAAATATTGTTATAGTCTCTCCAGAAATCTCCATTCCCACAGAATTAACCGAAGTTCTTACAGTATTAGAGTATCCTCTCCCAACAGCAGCAGAAATTAGAGAAGAAATCAAAAGACTGCTTGCTTCAGGAGGACAGTCACTGCCAGATAAACTTCTAGATGAATTAGTACGATCGGCTCAAGGACTGTCATTAGAAAGAATTCGCAGAGTTTTAACCAGAGCGATCGCGTCTTCGGGCAAACTGCGATCGGAAGATGTAGAACTGGTATTAGAAGAAAAACGCCAGTCAATTCGCCAAACCCAAATACTAGACTTTTACCCCGCCACAGAGCAAATCTCCGATATTGGCGGTTTAGATAACTTAAAAGACTGGCTTTTAAGGCGAGGGGGTGCCTTTAGCGATCGAGCTAGAAGCTACGGTTTGCCCCATCCCAGAGGCTTGCTATTAGTAGGCATTCAAGGAACCGGAAAATCTCTGACAGCTAAAGCGATCGCTCATCACTGGCATTTACCTTTGCTTCGTCTTGATGTCGGTCGTTTATTTGGAGGATTAGTCGGAGAATCAGAATCTCGTACTCGCCAAATGGTTAGTTTAGCAGAAGCTCTTTCCCCCTGTATCCTCTGGATCGACGAAATTGATAAAGCTTTCTCCGGTATTGACGGCAAAGGAGATTCTGGCACCACCAGCCGCGTATTTGGTACTTTTATTAACTGGCTGGCAGAAAAAAAATCTCCAGTTTTTGTTGTAGCAACTGCCAATAACGTTCGAGCCCTACCTCCAGAAATGCTTCGTAAAGGTCGGTTCGACGAAATATTTTTTGTCGGGTTACCCAGCCAAGAAGAAAGGGTAGCAATTTTTTCTGTACATTTGTCTCGTCTGCGACCGCACAATATCAAAAATTATGATATAAAACGACTGGCATATGAAACACCTGAATTTTCAGGTGCGGAAATCGAACAAACTTTAGTTGAAGCTATGCACATCGGTTTTAGCCAAAACCGAGACTTTACCACTGAAGACATCTTAGAAGCTGCTAGCCAAATAGTTCCTTTAGCTCGGACAGCTCAAGAGCAAATTGAATTTTTGCAAAATTGGGCTGCTGCTGGTAAAGCTCGTCTAGCTTCTAGAGAAAATCGTTTAAATAGCAGCATCAAAAATCAACTTTAGTAAATCCTTTATTGTCCTTGAAAATCAGTTACAACCAGTCATAAACTATGAGTATTTCAGGTCTATTCCAGTTTGTTCTTGGTTTTATGCTCGGAATTTTTCTTTTAGCTGGAAGTTCTGCTGCTATTCTCTATTACATATTTACCCAAATGGCAGCTTTACCACCTAAACCAGTATTTATAGAAGAAACTTCCGTTACTGCCACGCAAAAAACTAAACAGCCCGAGACTAAAGATGCTACCGAAAATAAAGAAGAGCTAGAACCAGGCGCATATAAAGCGCGAGTTACCTGGCCAGAAGGTCTAATTTTACGCCAAGAACCTACCGTAGCATCCGAGCGGCTCGGCGGTATTGCTTTCGATCGAGAAATTATTGTTCTTCAATTAAGCGAAGATAAGCAATGGCAAAAAGTGCGGATTCCTCAAAATAATCAAAAAGGTTGGATAAAAGCAGGTAATGTCAAAAAAGTAGAGGAGTAATAGCAAATTTTATCTCGCTTCCCTCGAAGTCAAAACTCAAAAGTCAAAACAAGTATTTTGACCACCTTTGGGTTTAAGACCCAAGGGAAGTGGAGCGCGACTAATATATTTTATAGGGGAGCCGCCGGATTGCCGACGTAGGAGGATTCAAACCGCCGGCTTAAAATGACTTGATTAATTTTTGTTTTTATCTTGTGGTTCATCTTCAGATAATAAAGGAAGCTCTCCTAAGAGTTCGTTAAGTTGTTCTAGCTCCTGTTCTAGAGGTTTTTCTGCAGGTAGATTAGAATTAGATGCGACATTTTCTTGTGTTTCCCTACTTTCTTCTAATTCATTGTCAGATAATAAAGGAAGTTCTCCTAACAGATCGTTAAGCTGTTGTATCTCTTGTTCTAGAGGTTGTTCTGTAGAAAGATTGGACTCAATCTTTTCTTGAGTGTCTTTAATTTCTTGAACTTCTTCCTGACCAATTGAGGGAAGGTCCTCTAAAATTTCGCTCAGTTGTTGTATGTCATCTTGTAAACCTGTTTCTTCTAATTCTAAAACTGGTTCTTGTTTTAGAAAAGTTTCTTGTTGTATGATTGTTTCTTCTAATTCTAAACCTGGTTCTTCTTCTAGAAAGGGTTCTTGTTGTAAAACTGTTTCGTCTAATTCTAAAACTGGTTCTTCAAGACTAGGATAGTGTTCTATTAGTTGTTCGTCGTTATCTTTGTTATTAGTTGTAACTTGTGTTTCTGAGGATTGAACTAGTTGCTGTATTTTTTGTTCGTATTCTGCTTTTAAAGAATTAATGTTTTCCTCAATTTGAATTTGATGAGAGCGATTGAGGTCTTCCATTTGAGCTTGATAAGATTGCTCTAATTTTTGAATTTGAGCTTGATGAGAGTCACTTAGTTCCTCTATTTGAGCTTGATAAGATTGCTCTAATTTTTGAATTTGAGCTTGATGAGAGGTATTTATTTCTTCTATTTTATTTTCATGAGATTGTTCTAATTCTTGAATTTGAGCTTGATGAGAGCCATTTATTTCCTCTATTTTAGTTTCATGCTCTCGTTCTAGTTGCTCTATTTGACTTTGTCCAGACTGTTCTAATTCCTCTATTTGAGTTTGATGGGATTCTCTTAACTCTTCAATTGTCTTTGTGGACTGTTCTTGATTTTCCTGTTGCAATGACATTATCGTCTCTTGCATCCGAGACTCGTAATCTTGTTCGGATTTGTCGAGTTTCTTTTGCATTTCTTTGAGTTGTTTTTCTGCTCCAGAAATCTTGGGTTTTTGTACAAAAAATAACAATCCTGCACCGACAATAAAACCAACGATACCAACGATAATTGCAAGTTCCATATAATTCCTCCAAAGTTAATCGATCGTTATATTGTTAAGTATTTTATCCGAACATTATCGATGAATAGTCGCGATAAAATAGGAGTCAATTCAACTAATTTAATAAAATAGACGTATTTGAAATCATTAGGATTAAAATTGCCTTCTAGAGATAATATTGACATTAAATGTGCATTTACGTCAAAATAAGATGTTTTTTGGGCTAATTTGTTAAAATAAGATAATAGATTTACTCCCAGATCGGCGATCGCTAAGGTTGCTCAATGTTTCTGCTCTCAACTACTCTATTCTGACCGATAATGGCGATAGCAACTCCCAATAATATACCCACACCTCCCACTAATACTAGCAGTGACGGAATTTCCTCAAAAACCAAAAAACCGAAAACACTAGAACACACAGGTTCAAATAAAAGCGCTAGAGTGACTATAGTAGGAGAAACCCAGCGCACAGACCAATTAAAACTGGTGTGACCGATTAACTGAGAAAAAATTGCCATCAGCAAAACGTATGCGTAAACCAGATAGGGATAACCAACATAACCAGAACCAAATATCCAAGGTAGAGGAAACAAAACGATCGCTGCCGTGCTATAAGCAATAACAATGTACTGTCCAATACCTAAACCTTTGGCTTGGGCTTGACGACCTAATAGCAAGTATAAACTTGCCATCCAAGCACCCGTAAGTGCTAGCAAATCTCCAAGTAGAGGATTGGTATTTACTCCAACTACATTTTTATCTGCTATTGCTATGAAAATGCCTCCTAAAAAGGCTACACCAATGCCAATAATTACCAACTTTTTGGGTTTTTCTTTTAACCACAACCAGGATAACATTGCCACCCAAACCGGATTAGTCGTGACCAAAATAGTAGAAGCAGCAATAGAAGTGAAAGATAAAGAAGTAATCCAGCTAGCAAAATGTAAAGCCAAACAACCGCCAGCAGCAGCAGCATAATAATATGCTTTACCTGAAGCCCGATCGCTTTTGATATTGCGCCACAGAGGCACTAGAATAAGTGCAGATAAAATTAGCCTAGAAGCAGCAATAAAAAGGCTAAAATCTACTCCCTTTAGTCCAGCAGCTCCCATAGACAGGCGAATGAATATGGCGGCGCTAGAAACAGCTAGGACACCAATAACTAAAATTGCTCCTATTTGCCATTGCTCGGGCTTTTTCATCCATTTGTAATTTAAATAGAACAGAGAGCGATCGCCCAAAGCAAGATCCCGCGTACCCAAAATGGCTCCCTCGATATTGCTCGGCTTGATGCCCCCTATAAAATCATAGGATGGATGGGGTCAGTTGGGAGTTGCAACTGAAACCGAAACGATCGAAACACCAGCACGACAAGCTAGAACACCAATTCAGTAATGCCAAAATCTCTGGTTAGGCGAGATGGGGGAGAGGGGGGAGTGTGGGAAGAGGGGGAAGAAAGAGAAGGCAAAAAGCTTCATTACTTCATTCTCCCCACACCTCCCACACCCCCACACTTCCCTCTCCCTCTCAATTGATGATTGCTCTTGATTACTGAATCGGTGTTCTAGAAAGAGAAAAAAGATCGGTAAACTAAATATTATTGGTAAATTAAAGTTTTATCGGTTTCGATCGCCCTTAAGTGGCGATCTCTCATTCTGTAACTACTTATGTCTGACTTACCCTCACTCAATACCCAAACTATCTGGGCAATTCTTAAAGAAGAAATTGACGAAGCCACTGTCAATCGATTGGTTTGGCACTATCTCGGCTATCGCTACGACGAATCTGCTCAAAAGTGGGATACTAGCAACGTACCAGAAGATTGGCGATCGCAATATCCAGAACCTCCCGATTTTATCGCCGATCGACCCCCCACAGTAAAACTTACCCGTTCCATTCCCAAAGAAAACAAACAACTTCTCAAGGAAAAATTGGGCTTTAAAGGTTATAAAATTGGCGAATTTGGCCCTCCTCAAACTCGTCGCGCTACTGCCGCTAATTGGTTATTGAATTATATGCAAGAAAATGGCATAGAAATTAATTAGTTTCCAGAATATAAACTCCTGAGAAAAGACCCTGGACAATCTGGATTTGAATCATCTATACACTTATATTTTTTATCAAAAATGTAAACTTCACTTTCAAGTTAGTCTGCTATTTTCTCTAACCAATCTCTAAAAATTACTGCAATTA
>JAAUYD010288520.1_pt1 | contig 10010 bp, 9 predicted proteins | sample 7278101 | NCBI WGS metagenome assembly JAAUYD01 (sample SAMN14350128, study PRJNA611818) | marine sediment metagenome | isolation source: surface marine sediment (0.6m) | place: French Polynesia: Moorea | collected 2018-08 | reverse complement strand
CGGACGACTCCGCTACTCCCTCGCATCGGATGAGTGGGACCAGGTACATTCCCCCCATGGATCGGCCGAGCTTCACCATTGGGATTGAGGAGGAGTACTTGATCGTGGATCCCGAGACTCGGGATCTGGTCAAGGATCTTCCTGAGGGGTTGATGCGCGAGTGCGAGGAGATCATCGGCGGGCAAGTCAGCCCCGAGTTTCTCCGGTCGCAGATCGAGATCGGGACGAAGGTCGCAGCCAACGTCAAAGAGGCGCGTGAGGACCTGGTCCTCCTGCGGAGGGCCGTCGCCGACGTCGCCGGCCGATACGGTCTCGCGCCGATCGCCAGCTCGACCCATCCGTTCGCGAACTGGTTCCGTCAGCAGCACACCGACAAGGAGCGGTACAACGCGCTCGCCAGCGCTCTCGGCGGAGTCATCCGACGCCTCCTGATCTGCGGGATGCATGTCCACGTCGCCATCGAGGACGAAGACCTGCGGATCGATCTGATGAACCAGGTCCTCTACTTCATGCCGCACCTGCTGGCGCTCAGCACGTCGTCACCGTTCTGGCAGGGCATGGACACGGGCTTGCTCAGCTACCGAACGTCGGTCTTTCGCGCCGTCCCACGAACCGGGATGCCGGACGAGTTCCACAGCTGGGCCGACTACCAACGCCACGTCGACGTGCTCACCGGCGCAGGCGTTATCGAAGACGCATCGCGGATGTGGTGGGATCTGCGCCCGAGCTCGCGGTACCCGACGCTCGAGATGCGGGCATCCGACATCTGCACCCGCGTCGACGACGCGCTGACCATCGCTGCGGTCTATCTCTCCCTGTTGTCGATGCTCTTCCGTCGCCGCCAGCACAACCAGCGGTGGCGCGTCTACTCCCGCATGTTGATCAACGAGAACCTCTGGAGAGCGCAGCGCTACGGCATCGACGACTCGTTGATCGACTTCGGGCGCGGCCAGCTCGTGCCGTACGCACAGCTCTATGAGGAGATCATCGAGCTCGTCCGCAAGGACGCGGAGATGCTCGACTGCGTCGAGGAAGTCGAGAACGGGCGCAACATCATCGCCAACGGCACGAGCGCCCATCGTCAGCGCAAGATCTATCAAGACATCATCGACAGCGGCGGCTCCGACGAGGAAGCGCTCTACGCGGTCGTCGACTGGCTGATCGAAGAGACGGTCAACTTCTAGCGCCGGCGGCCGTATCAACACGGCCGAGTGGCGTCTCTGCGCCGTGCGCACACCTCGCCGCAATCACTCGTGCAGGCCGTCTCGAACTCGCCCGTCTTCATCCCGCAAGCGCGACTGGCGACTTCGCCCATCCGGACCTCGCTCGACTGCTTTCACCGTTTAGAAGCTGCCGCCTCCGCCCGTGAAGCCTTCCGTACGGTGGTCCCATTCGAGTTCTTCCCGTTGCTCGGGAGAGAGTTGCTCCGGGTCGAACCGGACCTCCCACTCGTCTCTCCGCCACCTCCAATAGGCGCTGACTCCGAGTGCCACCACCATGGCGGCCCAGAGGAGCAGGAGCGGATACCACCAGAACTCCCCACTCGAGACGAGGGTGAGGACACTGAGCCCGAGGCCAACGGTCACGAACGCTCCCAGATGACCGTAGAAGGTCCGCGGCGGTCGAAAACGCCGGTGCGGCAGGGCCATAGCCACCTCCTTGAATCGACCGTATCAAGATGGCTCACGGGGAGCTAGGGAGAACAGGCCGCTTCCCCGACCACACGAGCGAACGGCTTGGGTGTCGCTAGAGCCACCAGATCTAGACGACCGTGAGTTGATCGGTCGAGGTCCAGCGGTTGGCTAGCCGCGCCTGTAGAGGGCGAACGCCGTTCCGGCAGACGAATCGGTCCGGCTCGGCGTGTCGGAACGTTCGTCCACTCCGTGGCCCCTAACCTCTCGCCCATGACCCATTTGCGTGTTGCTGGGGCGCAGCTGAATCCGGTGGTGGGGGATCTCGACGGGAACGCGGCGATGATCCTCGAGGCGATGCAGTGGGCCGAGGCCGAGGCTGCGGACGTGTTGCTCGTTCCTGAGCTGGCGCTCACCGGCTATCCCCCGGAGGACCTGCTGCTTCGCCGAGCGTTCGTTCGGCGGAACCTCGACGTGCTCGGCGAGCTTGCCGCTCGCTCCGGGAAGACGGCAACGGTTGTCGGGTTCGTCGATGCGGTCGAGGCGAACGGACCCGATGACGACTCCGTGGAGCGCACCGTCGCCAACGCCGCCGCGGTGATCGCCGGCGGCGAGATCAAAGGCATCTATCACAAGTGCCTGTTGCCGAACTACGGCGTCTTCGACGAGCAGCGCTACTTCGCCCACGGAGCTAGGCCGGCGATGCTGTTCGAGATTGCCGGGATCCCGGTTGGGGTGTCCGTGTGTGAGGACATCTGGTCGCCCGGCGGCCCCCCAAGCCTGCAAGCGGCGGCGGGCGCTCGCATCTTGCTCAACATCAACGGGTCGCCGTACCACCAGGAACGCGGCGCCGAGCGTATGGCGCTGCTCGCAGCCGAGGCGCGACGCTCAGCCGTCCCGGTCGTGTACGTGAACATGGTCGGCGGTCAGGACGAGCTCGTGTTCGACGGCGACTCGATCGTCGTCAACCCGGACGGCTCCGTGTTGTACCGAGCACCGCAATTCGAGGAGGCACGGTTCGTCGTCGACGTCCCGGTTGAGGGAGGGGCCGCGGACGTCGTTGCGTCGATCGACGGCCACGGTCGGGCCGCAGCGGCGCCAACTCCGAGCCCGGCATCGGCTCCGCTGCTCGGCGAGGAAGCTGAGGTCTACCACGCCCTCGTCACCGGGCTGCGTGACTACGTCAGGAAGAACGGCTTCCGTGAAGTGGTCATCGGCCTGTCCGGCGGGATCGACTCGGCGCTGACGGCTGCGATCGCGGTCGACGCGCTCGGGCCGGGTTCCGTCTGGGGCGTCACGATGCCGGCTCGCTACTCGTCCCAGGGGTCCGTTGACGATTCGCGTGACCTCGCGGCGCGACTCGGGTGCCGTTTCGACACCATCGCCATCGACGACATCTTTGGGTCGTTCCTGGACGCACTTGCCCCCGCCTTCGCCGCGACGGATCCCAACGTCGCTGAGGAGAACCTCCAGGCAAGGATCCGTGGAGCCATCCTCATGGCCCTGTCGAACAAGTTCGGCGGCATGGTGGTGGCGACGGGGAACAAGTCGGAGATGGCCGTCGGCTACGCCACGCTCTACGGCGACATGGCCGGGGGCTACGCGGTGCTCAAGGACGTGTTCAAGACGCTCGTCTACCGCCTCGCCGAGTGGCGGAACCGCAACGGCGAAGTGATTCCCCGATCCATCATCGACAAGGCGCCCTCGGCCGAGCTGCGTCCCGACCAGAAGGACAGCGACTCCCTGCCCGAGTACGACCTCCTGGATGCGATCCTGGCTCGCTACATCGAGCACGACGAGTCGGCCGAGTCGATCATCGCCGCAGGCTTCGACGCTGCCACTGTCGAACAGGTGGCTCGGCTGGTCGATCGCAACGAATACAAACGCCGCCAATCGGCTCCCGGCGTCCGCATCACCCGCAAAGCTTTCGGCCGAGACCGGCGACTACCGATCACGAATCGGTACAGCAGCTGAGCACGCGGCAGACCGGCACGGGGCTGCAGTGCGTACGAGATGCCAGATCGCTTCGCTTCCAGATGCCAGATAGCTACGGCGCCGGAGGTCGACGTCGCGGTCGGTGGGGCATCCTTTCCGCATCTGGCGTCTGGCATCTGGCATCTGGCATCTCACCGTGAGCGGCCCCGAGAAGTACGCTGATCCCATGGACGTCATCGGCGACATCATCGTGAATGGGGTGGCGACTTCGCCGGCCGATGCCTCGGTCTCCGTGCTCGATGTCGGCTTCCAGCGGGGGTACGGGTGTTTCGAGGCGCTGCGGGCCTACGGCGGTTTGCCCTTCCGGATGCCGGCGCACCTCGATCGGCTCGACGCAAGCGCTGCCGCACTCCGTCTTCCTCCGGTCGATCGGCCGTCGCTCTCGAGGGCGATCGAGGACCGCTCCGCTGAAGGCGGCGACTGCATCGTGCGGGTCTACGTCTCCGGGGGAACGGATGCACGCCGCCTCGGGCATGAGGCCACCACCGTCGTGCTCGCCGAGGAGCTTCCTCCGCCGAAGGCGGCCGTCCGGATCCAACCTCGTCAGGCGCCGTGGCACAGCGACGGTGCGGTTTGGGAGCTGACCGGGGCGAAGACCCTTTCGTACGGGCCGAACCTGAACGCCTACCTGAATGCGCAGTGGGAGGGCTTCGACGACTCGTTGCTCGTTGGTCCCAGCGGCATGGTCCTCGAAGGGCCCACGTACAGCGTCGGATGGGTCACGAACGGCGTCTTCGAGACACCTGGGATGACGCTCGGCATCCTTGCTTCGATCACGCGCGCTGCGGTGATCGAGACCGCATCCCGAGTCGGCATCGACGTGGTCGAGGGTGAGTTCCCCCTCGAGCGAGTACTCACCGCCGACGAGGTGTTCGTCATGTCGACGGTGAAGGAAGTGACGCCGGTTGTCGCCGTGGGCGAAACCACGTTCGAGCCGGGCCCGCTCACCGACCGACTGGCCGTGAGTTTCCGGGAGCTGGTTGCCGAGGAACTTGCCGGGGAGTGAGCGGTATCGATCACCTCGGGCTGCTTCGACGCATCGACGCGCTCTACGAATCGGTCGTGATGGTGCCGGAGCGGTGGACCGAGGACGCATTCGCGGATTGGGCCGCGGAATCGACGGCAGGCGCCGTTCCGACGAAGGAGGTGGCTCGCCAGATCCGGCGTTCGCTGCGGGCCGCGCAGAAGCTGCAGCAGTTCTGGAGTGAAGACGTCAAACGGCCGCCCGACGGCGGTGATTGGCGCACCCGCGTCGATCTCGCCCTCGGGCCGCGAGCATGGCGGCCGACCCTCGAGATCGCCCAACTCGGCCTCCGCGACGCTCCGTCCGAAGCGTTGTTCGAGGAGGTCCGCGATCGCTTCAGAGTGGTGAATTCGGACCGATGGATGGAGGAGGTGACCTTCACCGAGTGGTTGGCCGATCGTGGACGCCGAGGAATGACCCCAAATGGGCTCGAGCAGTAGAGTGCCAAGGATGAGGTCGTGGATGCGCGTGGCGGCCATTGTGGGGGTCGTATCAATCCTTCTCGCCGGGTGTTCCGGTGACGACGGCGAGTCCACAACGACGACCACTGCAGATCCGGTCACCACGCTCGAGCCGGCTCCAATCGCCGCCGGGTCGACCGAGCCGACGACCGCATCGACCGAGGCGGCGCCCGGAACCACGACCGCCACGACGACCACATCGGCGGCACCCGGCCTCCCGCCGTACCGCATTGCGTTCCGCGAGGAGGGCGAAGTCGGCGCCACCGTAGTGGTCTTGCTCGACCCGACGACGTACACGTCGCTCTCCGACATCGACCTCCAGGACATCATCCGCGACGTATACGACGAGTTCCCTGTGGTCGCGACGGCGCATGTCGTCGACAGTCCCGACGTGGTCGACCTCGTCCTTCTCGACCGGGAGCTGTTCGAGACCGAGCAGGCGCTCCTCGACGAGCACTACTTGGCGCGCCTCGAAGACGGAATTCGGATCGTCTACCTCGGCCCCTTCGAGGAGTACCCGATCGCGATCCTCGGTTCGTAACTCGGGCTAGGACAGCGGGAAGATGCCAGATCGCTGCGGCCTTCGGCCTCGCTTCCAGATGCCAGATGCGAGATCCGTGGGCTCTCCCTGAGGTCTGGGAGCGAGCGGAGCGAGCGATCTGGAGCCGTGCACAGCACGGCGATCTGGCATCTTGACCTCCCCGAAACCCGATAACTGGTCTGCCGCGTTCCCTACAGCAAGGCCGACGCAGTCAAGAGGAATCCGCCAAACCCCACGAGGTCGGTGATGGTGGTGAGGAAGATGTTCGAGGCGAGGGCGGGGTCGAGACCCATCCGCCGCATGACCACCGGGATACCGGCGCCGGCCAGGCCGGCCGCCATCATCGCGACGAACACGGCGAGGGCCACGACGACACCGATCTCCGGAGGCGACGACGTCAGGTCGGCCACAAAACGCGCCGCGACGCCGGCCAGCAGTGCGATGACGGCGCCGTTGAGGATTCCGATGGCGAACTCGCGCCGGACGGCTCGCAATGCTCGGCCCCGCGGCAAGGCCCCAACCGCCATTGCGCGGATGATCACGGCGAGGCTCTGCGCACCGGAGTTGCCGCCGAGCAGTGCGACCATCGGCATCAGGATGGCGAGGATCGGCTCGCGTTCGATGGTCTCGCGGAACGGTTCGATCGCAAAGGCGATCACGAGGCCAATCACGAGGTTCACCGTGATCCACGGCAACCGCCTGCGGATGCTGACGCTGATCGGCGTGAGCGGCCCCTCCTCGGCGCCGGCACCGACCATCTGAGTGATGTCCTCTGTCGCCTCCGCCTGGACCGCTTCCATTGCCTCGTCGAACCGCACCATGCCCACGAGTCGCTCGTCCTCATCGATGACGGGCACTGCGACCAAGTGGTAGCGCTGGATCAGCTCAGTGACTTCCTCACGATCCGTCAGTGTCTGCACCCGGACGGGGTCGGAGACCATGACGTCATCCAGCGCGGTGCCGGGACGGGCGAACACGAGGTCTCGGAACGACACGACCCCGAGCAGCCGATCGCCGTCGTCGACCACGTACACGTAGGAGAGGTTGGAGCCCAGCTCATCATGGAGTCGGCGCAGCGCCTCGATTGCCTCACCCGATGAGAGCCCCGACGGGAGCGATGCGATATCGGTGGTCATCAGACCGCCGGCGCTGTCGGCCGGGTACTCCAACAGCCGTCGGATCTCGTCGGCCGGCTCCGCTTCGAGGTTCTCGAGCACCGCTTGGCGCGCATCATCCTCGAGCGCGGCGATGAGGTCCGCAGCCTGGTCCGGCTCCATCGCCTCGATGAAATCGGCGGCCTTGTCCGGGTCGATCTCTTCGAGGACGTCCGCCGCCGACTGCGGTCGCATCTCGTCGAGCACGTCGCCGATCTCTTCGAGCTCGAGATCGGTCAGCAACAAGTCCGCGGCGCCAGCCTCATCGAGCGCTTCGAGAATGTCGGCTGCGTCGTGTGGGTGCTCCTCGACGAGGGCTTCCCACTCGTCCTGGTGGGTGTCGAGGTATGCCTCCGCCTCGTCTGGGTCGCGACGCGCCAGGTCCCGGAGGGTCTGGGCGACGGCGCGGGGGCTTGGCAAACGGAACTTCACGGGGCCGCAGTATCGCAGGCCCTTGCCGCCGCGGACTCACCATCCTCCGGGTTCCACAGCGACAAGGGCCCACAACGACGCAGACCCCCCAGGGGGGACGAGGGGGTCTGCATCACCGGAACCGATGGTTCCGGCAACTCATCGCAGAATACCGATCGATATCCCGACATCGAGTCGGAAACCCGCCGTACGACGGGGTGATTCACGACGGATCACTCGAGGCCGCGACGTGATCCAAATGGTGCCAAGCCGGGATGGTCGGCACGGGATCCACGATCCACAGCCGCCGTACACTCACGACTCGAAGGAGGTGACGTGGAACCTCGTCTCACTGCGTTCTCGCACGGCGCCGGCTGAGCGTGCAAGCTCGGCCCCGACGAGCTGGCGCAGGTCCTGCGCCGTCTGTACAACCTGACCCCGGCGACGCATCCCGATCTCCTCGTGGGGATCCAGGGATCGGATGACGCCGGGGTGTATCGGCTGACCGACGATCTGGCGTTGGTCCAGACCGTCGACTTCTTCACCCCGATCGTCGACGAACCGTACGACTGGGGACGTATTGCCGCGGCCAACGCGCTGTCCGACGTCTACGCAATGGGAGGCACGCCGGCAACGGCGCTTCAGGTCGTCGGCTGGCCGCGGGACGGCCTGTCGTTCGACATCCTCGGTGAGGTGCTCGAGGGCGGCGCGGCCGTGCTCGCGGAGGCGAACTGCGCACTGGCGGGTGGTCACACCATCGACGATCCCGAGCCGAAGTACGGGCTCGCGGTCACGGGCATCGTGCATCCCGACGATCTCGTCACCAACGCCGGGGCCCGACCCGGTGACACGTTGATCCTGACGAAGCCGATCGGCACCGGGCTCATCGCCACCGCCATCAAGCGGGGACGCGCCGAGCCGGGGGCACGCGACGCCGCCGTTGAATCGATGGTCGCCCTCAATGCCGGCGCCTCGGATGCGATGCGCAGGGTGGGCGTCAACGCGGCGACCGACGTCACCGGTTACGGCCTGCTCGGGCACCTCGGCGAGATGGTTCGCGCCTCGGGAGTCAGCGCTGAACTCGACGCAACTGCCGTTCCCTTGCTGCCCGATGCTGTCGAGCTCGCGACCGCCGGCGTGGTGCCGGGCGGGACGGAGCGCAACTTGGCGAGCGTCCGGCGGTTCACCCACTTCGACGGGATCGACGATCCGATGCAGATCGTTCTCGCAGACGCCCAGACCAGCGGCGGGTTGCTCCTTGCCGTGGATGCACCGCTCGAAAAGGCGCTTCTCCAGGCGTTGCTCGAAGCGGGAGTCGATGCCGCCAGCATCGGAAGGATCACCGACCGCAGCTTCTCGGACGGACCGAGCGGGAAGATCACGGTGCGATGACGGTCCCCGATCGCGCGCTCGGCGACGAACGGCTCCGCCGCATTGCGTCGGCGCTTTCGATCGGCGGGATCGAACGACATATGTTCCTCTGTGCCCAGCCGACCACGCCGAAGTGTGCCTCGTACGAAGAAGGCGCCGCATCGTGGAGGGCGCTCAAGTCGGCGTTGAAGGCTGCCAACCTTGCCAGCCCGCCTCCTGCGTTGCGGGGTGTCGATCTCGATTCGCCGCCACCGGAGACTGCTGCTGGTTCGGCCCGGATCCTCCGCTCGAAGGTGGATTGCCTCAGGATCTGCGAGCAGGGTCCGATCGCCGTCGTCTACCCCGATGGGGTTTGGTACCGCAACGTGACGCCCGACGTCGTCGCTCGGATCGTCGAGGAGCACCTGAAGGGCGGTGAGGTCGTCGCGGACTACGTGTTCACACGCGATGAGCTGTCCGGCACGGTATCTAGGGGCAGCGAGGACTGACGTCGTGCGTATCCGCAATCTCGTTGCTGCAGCCGTGGGCGGATGGATGGCATGGCGGGTGTTGGGTCCCGAAACCACTCCTCGCTACCCGCCGGGTCAGGAGCGCCCGATCCGTGTTCCCCGCCGCACCGTCTTCGTGGGCGAGCGAGAGTTCTTCGTCCGTGAGATCGGGCCCGAGGATGCGCCGGTCATCGTCCTGATCCACGGATGGAGCCTCGACGGCGAGATGACGTACCACCGGGTCATTCCGCACCTGGCCGAGCGGTTCCGCCTGGTCATCCCTGATCTGCGGAACCACGGCCGGAGTGACTGGATCCGGTCTTCGTTTGCCGTGGAGGATCTCGCTGCGGACCTGGCGGGTGTTCTCGATGTCGTCGGCGTGCGGCAGGCGACCGTCGTCGGCTACTCACTGGGCGGCATGGTCGCCCAGGTGTTGGCGTTGACGTACCCCCGGTTCGTTCGCCGGCTGGTGTTGGCCGGCACCGCCGCGCGGCCGATCGCCGAGCTGCGCCCTGCCGCGTGGATCGGGATGCGAGCCGCCAGGGCGATCGCACGGATCAGCCGATACGAGCTCTCGCTGGCTACGACGGGCGTAGTCGCTCGCGCCGGGGGCGTAGCGCCGCGCCACGTGCGTTGGATGTTCGAGGGTCTGATGCGTCGCGACCCGGCCCTGTTCTACGAGGCGGGGTTCGCAGCCTGGCACTTCGACAACCGTTCATCGGCTGGGCGCATTGATGTGCCGACGATGGTCGTCATTCCGACGGCCGACCAAGTGGTGCCGCCGCGCACGCAATATGAGCTTGCCGGGCTGCTGCCGGACGTCGAAGTCGTCGAACTCCAAGGAGCGCGCCACGAGGCCATCCTGTCGCAGCCGGGCGACTTCAGCGGCGCGATCGAGCGATTCGCCGACGTTTGAGCCGAGGGAGTCCGGCGG
>JAAUYD010122675.1_pt1 | contig 10010 bp, 7 predicted proteins | sample 7278101 | NCBI WGS metagenome assembly JAAUYD01 (sample SAMN14350128, study PRJNA611818) | marine sediment metagenome | isolation source: surface marine sediment (0.6m) | place: French Polynesia: Moorea | collected 2018-08 | reverse complement strand
TGATGGAGCGCACGGTCAGGAAGTCGTTACCGGTGGGCAGCATGCGGTACTGGGGCAGCACCTCGTCCATGAGGTCGTTCGTCGCATAACGCACCATCACGTACAGCCGTACCGGCAACTCGCCCTCGGCCTCCAGCCGGCGAAAGAACTCGATACCCTCGAGGCTGGTGCCGGCGTCCTGGAACGAGGTCACGCCGTGCCTGAGCGCTTCCTCCGCCGCGAGCCTGACGCGCTGGCGATCGCCCTGCTCGATCTCCTCTGGAGAAAGTCGCGACTGGTAGGCAGCGATGGCATCGTTCAACAGGCGCTGGGCCGTCTCGCGCATCAGGCCCGTCGCCTTGCCGTCGGGCGCGCGCACGATGGTGCCACCGGCCGGATCCGGCGTATCCCGGCCGATCTCCGCGGTGGACAGGGCGGCATCGTTGAAGAAGGCGGCGTGACCGCTGGCATGCCCCAACCTTACCGGATTGTTGGGTGACACGGCGTTCAGCGTGTCGTTGCGCGGCACCCCGTCAACAGCGTCCTCCGGCACGCTGTCCCATTTGTCCTGGTGCCAGCCGCGGCCGAAGATCCACTCGCCCGGCTCCGCCCCCTGCACCGCGTCGGCGACCATCGCCACGATCTCCTCCCAGCTCCTCACGCCGTTGAGATCGAGGATCTGCTTCGAGCGGCCCAGGCTCATGTAGTGGCCGTGGCCCTCGATGAAGCCCGGCATGGCGAAGCGGCCGGCGAGGTCGATGACTTCCGTCTCCGGTCCGATGTAGGCGCCGATTTCCTCGTCGCTGCCGACGGCGGTGATCTGGTAACCGTTGACGGCAAGGGCGTCGACGCTACCTAGGGCCGGATCCACGGTGGCGATGGTGCCGCCGAGCAACACGAGGTCCGCCGGGGCAATGCCAGTGGGCAGATCATCGCCACCGCTGCAGCTCGCGAGCAGCAGAAGAACGAGGGAAAGGGGCAGGTAGCGGCACTTCACTGAACGATCGCTCCGGTATCATGGGTCGGGCCACCGACTGTCGCACTCGACCATGCATCTGGCAACGGTCACCACGGGTGTAATCAGGGGAGTACCCCATGAAGGTGTTCGGCACGCAGACAGCGGTCGCTCTGGCGGCCTCGCTCCTCGCCGTCCCGGCCACTGCCGGCGACGAGGCCAGACTGGTTGCCAGAGTCATCGGCGCCGAGCCCGACGTCGGGCAGATCATGGCCAACCTGTTCGACTCCAGGGAAACCTACATGCGTGCAGCGCTCGTCGGTCTGACGGTCCCCGTGGACAACGACGGCGGCGCGACCCTGGATTTTGGTGCGCATCCCCCGGGCGAGTACGCGATCACGGTGTTCTACGACGAGAACTCCAACGGCAAGCTGGATGCGGGCAGGTTTCGCATTCCCACCGAAGCCGTGGGCTATTCCAACAACGCCAAGGGGCGCTTCGGACCGGCGAAGTGGAAGAAGACGCGATTCCTGCTGGGCGCCGAGGATGCGGCGCTGGAGATACGCGTAGAGCGCATCATGAAGAAGAAGAAGAAGGCCAAGGCAGCAGACCCAGGAACTGGCTGAGCGGGCGACTGCCTAGGACTACTCCTTCCGAGTGCAGCCGGACGCGCTCACGGACTTCCCACCTCGCGATGACCAAAACGGCCCACCACTGCGCTTAAGGGGACAAGGGCGCGAGACGCACAGCTCGCGCCCCCGGTGCCACCCCGCTCCCCGGGGACACCTCACCCACCCGACGCCCGTCGCCCACGAAGGCGGCACGCACGAGAGGAACAGCGCCATGTCATCAGATCGCCAGACCATGTACCTGGACAACCGCACGTCCAACACCGTCCACATCAGCTACTACCACGGCGGCTGCGGGAAGATGCCCTGGATCAACGGCAAGCCTCGCTGCCACACCAGCGACGTGGTGGGCGGCAGCCTCGACGGCTACGAGGTCACCCGTTGGGCGGAATGGGGCACCTTCATCGTGAGCATTCTGGTCGACGTGGTCGTGCTGGGCGTGGAGACGGCCATCGTGGTGGTCACGGGCGGCGCGGCGGCACCGGCCGAGGAAGAGACGATCGAGGCGATGCTCGGCGAATTCCTCGGTCAGGTGGCGGAAGCGACCGGCGAGTCCACCGCCTCAGTCCTCAGCACCCTGGCCTCCAGCTCCGCCGCGGCCTTCACCTCCGCAGCCTCCAGCATGGGTCTCAGCGCCGCGCAGCTGGGCGAGATCATCGCCGCCGCAGGCGTCGACACGGCGCTGATCGTGGGTGAGGCGCAGATCGAAGCCGCGACCGGTGAATGGGATTTCTACCTCACCAACAACAGTAAGCGCATCTACCAGCCGCAGCACATCGTGGTCGACACGCAGAACAACAACAACGTGCTGATGGTGGTGCCGGACGACCTGCGCGATTGGAAGGACGTCACCAGCGAACTGGACCTGGGGCACAAGAAGAGCAAGGACCTGCCGGGCTACGAGTAGACGGCTTCCTGATCCCCGCCCCACTCCGGGCGCCCGTCGGCTAGGTTCCGGCGGGCGCGATCACCCGAGACGCTTTCGCTGCAATCCCTCAGTCGGCCAGGGAAAATGGCGTGAAGTCCGTGTCCTTGTCGTACACGTCCGCCTGCTCAGCCCGCTTCAGATGCCCCACCACCGCATAAGTCACCGGCGTCATCACCACTTCCACCCCCACCTTGAAGGCCCAGTTGAAGGCCATCACCGCCAGCAGGGTCTCGCTGGCCCAGATCCCACCGAAGGCCACCGGGTAGAAGATGATGCTGTCCACGCCCTGCCCCACCAGCGTGGAGCCGATCGTACGCGTCCACAGCCAGCGCCCCTGGGTCATCACCTTCATGCGCGCGAGCACATAGGAGTTAACGAAATCGCCAGCCCAGAAGGCGAACAGGGACGCCACCACGATGCGCCAGGTGGAGCCGAACACGACCTCCAGTGATGGCTGCAGGGTCGCGTTGAAGGGCTCGTCCGGCGACGGCGGCAGGTTCATCACCACCCAGGCCATCACCGTGGCGAAGGCCATGGCGCCAACGCCGGCCCAGATCACCCGTCGGGCGCGGGCGTAGCCGTAGACCTCGGTGAGGATGTCGCCGAAGACATAGCTGATGGGGAAGAAGATGTTGCCGGCACCGAACACCAGCATGCCGCCGATCAGCGGCAGGGCGAAGGGCAGTTCCACCCCCACCACCTTGGCCGGCCCGATCAGGTTCGAGCACAGCAGCACGGTCACGAAGGCCGCCATGATCGGTGCGTAGTAGCGATAGGCGGTGACGCGCGCTCGGGTGGTGGGGACGGGCGTACTCAAGGGGCTCTCCGATGTCCGGCCGGCCGTCGCCCGCGGCTCAGCTGCCGGCGCCGAGCAGGGCCTCGGCGATGGTCTTGAAGGACTCGGACTCGTCCGCCAGGCGCTCGTCCACCTGCACCTGCGCATCGATCAGCTTGCGGCCGAACATGAACTCCTGCACCCGGTTCAGCGCCTCCACGCCCATCAGGCGATCGCCCTCGAGATGGAACAGGGCGAAGGCGTCGCTCGCCGGATCACCGCGCAACACGGTCTCGTAGCGCGCATCAGGCAGGCCGGCCGCCTGCATGCGCACGGAGTACTGTTCGGACCAGAACCAGGGCGCCTCCGTGTAGGGCGTCAGGGTGCCGGTCATGGCGGCGGCGGCCGTGCGAGCCTGCTGCGTGGCATTGGGCACGCTTTCCAGGCGCACGCGGTGGCGAACGAACCTGTTCGGGTGACTGGTGCAATCGCCGGCGGCGTACACGCGGGGATTCGAGGTCTGGCAGTACTCGTCCACGACGATGCCGTCGTCCACACGCAGGCCGGCTTCTTCCGCCAGCGCTGTCTCGGCGGTGACGCCGATGCCGACCACCACCACGTCGGCTGGCACTTCCTCGCCGCCGTCCAGCACCACGGCGCGAACGCCATGCTCGTCACCGGCCACGGCGGTGACGTTGGCGTCGTAGCGCAGCGTGACCCCCTCGCGCGCGTGAAGGCGGGCGACGGCGTTGGCCAGTTCATTCGAGGCGACTCGCGGCAGCAAACGCCCGGCGCGCTCCAACACCGTGACCTCCTTGCCCATCTGGCGCGCGGAGGCGGCGACTTCGAGGCCGATGTAGCCACCACCGATCACCGCCACCCGCTCGCCCTTGGCCAGGGCGGCGGCGAGCGAGCGGGAATCGGCGGCCGTACGCAGGTAGTGCACACCTGGCAGATCCGCACCGGGAACCTCCAGGCGGCGCAGGCGACTGCCCGTGGCCAGCAACAGGCGGTCGTACTTCAGCTCTTCGCCGTCGCCCAGGGTCACCAGACCCTCGTCGAGGTCGAGTTCCACCGCCTGTGTACCGAGATACATGAGCACGTCGTTGTCCGTAAACCACTGCTCCGGGCGCAGGGCGATCTGCGCGTCGGTCAGGTCGCCGGTGAGGTATTTCTTCGACAGTGGCGGTCGCTGGTAGGGGGCGTCGTCCTCCTGGCTGACCACGGCGATGGCACCGCTGTGGCCGTTCTGCCGCAGGAACATGGCGGCCTGCGTGCCGGCGTGGCCTGCACCCACGATTACAATTCTGTCGCTCATCAGCTCACTCCGTGGCCGGACGCGGGACTGGAAGGTAGCGAGATCATGCGGATGGGGCTACGGTCAACGATTAATCGCGACTCGCGCAGCCTGTCCCCCGGGCGGGAGCCCAGCGCCAGACCTCATCAAATGAAGCGCGCGATGGTAGCACGCGAAAACCGAAAGCCGCTCCCAGGCGAAAAGGGCCCCCATGATGCGCACCACTCCCCTGTTACTGCCCCTCCTCGCCCTTGCTCTGCTGAGCGCCTGCGCCGAGGACCCCGCCGCTACCGGTCGCCCCGCTCAGCGTCCCGTGACCGTGCTCACGCAGACGGTCACCGTGGGCACGGTCGTCGACAGCATCGAGGCCCTGGGGACGGCGCGCGCCAACGAGTCCGTCACCATCACGGCCAACCTCACGGAGACCGTGCGCAAGGTGCACTTCGAGGACGGCCAACGCATCGCCGAGGGCGCTGTGCTGGTGGAGCTGACCAGCGAGGAAGAAGCAGCCCTGCTGGAGGAGGCGCGAGCCAACCTGCGCGATGCCCAGCGCCAGGCCCAGCGCCTGGCCGATCTGGCCCGCCAGGGCCTCGCTCCTGAGTCGGAGATGGACACGGCGCGGGCCGCCAGCAACGCGGCCCGGGCGCGCCTGGATACGGTACTGGCACGCATGGAGGACCGCCTGGTGCGGGCGCCCTTCTCCGGCGTCCTCGGCTTCCGCGAGGTGAGCCAGGGCACGCTGGTAACGCCGGGCACGGCCATCACCACACTGGATGACATCTCGCGCATCAAGCTCGACTTCAGCGTGCCGGAGCTCTACCTGGGCGTGATCTCCCCCGGCGACCCGGTCACCGCCGTGCGCACGGGCGGTGCGGGCCGTTCGGAGTTCTCGGGCGTGGTGCAGACCATCGCCTCGCGCGTGGATCCGGTGACCCGCGCTGCCACCATCCGCGCTTACATACCCAACACAGAGGGCGCCCTGCGCCCCGGCATGCTGCTGACCGTGACCGTGAGTTCGAACGAGCGCGAGGCGGTGGTGGTGCCCGAAGCGGCCGTGTTCCAGGTCGCCCAGCGCGCCTACACCTACATCGTCGACGCCGACGACACGGCACGACGGCGCGAGGTCACGCTCGGCGTCCGTCGGCCCGGCAAGGTGGAGATCACCGCCGGCCTCACGGAGGGCGAGGAGGTGGTCGTGGAAGGCACGATCCGCCTGAGCGAGGGCGCCTCCATACGCCGCAAGGGCGGCGTTAGCCTGGCGGGCGACGCCGCCACCGCGTTGCGCTAGGAGACCTGACCCATGTGGCTCTCTGACGTCTCGGTCAAGCGACCGGTCTTCGCCTCCGTCATCAGCCTGCTGCTGGTCGCCTTCGGCCTGCTCTCCTACAAGCAGCTCTCCGTGCGCGAGTACCCGGACGTGGTGCGGCCGGTGATCTCCATCGACACCAACTATCCGGGCGCCTCGGCGCAGATCGTTGACAACCGCATCACGGAGCTACTCGAAGGCCAGGTGTCCGGCATCGAGGGCGTGCGCAACGTGCGCTCGTCCAGCCAGGACGGCGAGTCCAGCATCTCCATCGAGTTCTCCCTGGAACGGGACATCGACGAGGCCGCCAACGACGTGCGCGATCGCCTCTCGCGCGTCGCCGACAACCTTCCCGAGGGCGCCGAGCCGCCCGAGGTGAGCAAGCGCGACAGCGATGCGCGCCCGGTGATCTACATCACGGCCAACTCCTCGGCCATGAGCCTGATGGACCTCACGGACTTCCTCGAGCGCTCGGTGGTGGACCGCTACGCCGCCATCCCGGGCGTGGCCACCGTGCGCGTGAGCAGCGTCGGCCGCCCGTCTCTGCGTATCTGGGTGGACCGCCTGGCCCTCGCCGCCCGCGGCCTTACGGTGAGCGACATTCAAACGGCCCTGGACCGCGAGAACGTGGAGTTGCCGGCCGGGCGCATCGAGTCCCAGGACCGGGAATTCCCCGTGCGCGTGCTGCGTGACTACGACTCCCCCGAGGACTTCCGCGAGCTGGTCATCAGCCAGGGCGAAGACGGCCACATCATCCGCCTCGGCGAGGTGGCCCGCGTGGAGGTGGCCCCGCGCAGCGATCGGCGCATCTTCCGCACCAACGGCGAGAACTCCGTGGGCATGGGCATCGTCAAGCAGACCACGGCCAACACGGTGGACGTGATCAGCGCCGTGCTGGAAGAGACGGCACGCCTGCGCAAGACGCTCCCCTCCAGCATCTCCCTGGTGAAGAGCAGCGATGACTCCGTGTTCATCCGCGCCGCCATCGCCTCGGTCTACCAGACGATTGCGTTGACCACCGCGTTGGTCGGCCTGGTGATCCTGCTGTTCCTCGGCAGCCTGCGCGCCACCATCATCCCCTTCGTCACCATCCCCGTGTGCCTGATCGCATCGTTCAGCGTGCTGTCGGGCTTCGGCCTGTCGATCAACCTGATCACCCTGCTGGCCCTGGTGCTGTCGATCGGTCTGGTGGTGGACGACTCGATCGTGGTGCTGGAGAACATCCAGCGGCGCGTCGCGCGCGGCGAGGCGCCGCTGCTGGCGGCCTTCCGCGGTTCTCGGCAGGTGGGCTTTGCGGTGATCGCCACCACCGTCGTGCTGGTGGCCGTGTTCGCCCCCATCGCCTTCCTGCAGGACGCCGTGGGACGCATCTTTGCCGAACTCGCCGTGACCCTGTCGGCGGCGGTGATCTTCTCCAGCGTCCTCGCCCTGTCCCTGGTGCCAGTGCTGGGCTCGAAGCTGCTCAGCGCCAAGACTGATTCGCAGGCTCGACCGCGCCTGTTCGACCGCGTCTTCGAGCGCATCACCGCTGCCTACGCCGGCACCCTGCGCGCTGCCTTGAAGGTGCCGTCGCTGGTGGTGTTGGCAGCCCTGGGCGTGGCGGCGAGCACCTGGTTCCTGCTCCAGTACGTGCCCAAGGAGTACGCGCCGGCCGAGGACCAGGGCAACTTCATCGCCAGCGTGCGCGCGCCCGAGGGCACCAGCCTCAAGCGCATGGAGCAGCACCTGGTGGAGGTCGAGACGCCGATGCTGGAGCTGGTGGAGAGCGGCGATGTGCGTCGCGCGCTGGTGCGGGCACCGAGCTGGGGCGCCTCGGCACCGTCCACTGCCATCGCCATCGTCACCATGGCGCCCTGGGGCGAGCGTGACATGAGCACCTACGAGGCGATGGACCTGCTCGAGCAGCGCTGGGAGGACATCCCCGACCTGCGCGTCTTCACCTACATGCGTTCCGGCCTGTCCAGCGGCGGCGGCGGCAAACCGGTGCAGTTCGTGATCGGCGGCAGCAACTACCAGGAACTGGCCGAGTGGCGTGACGCGGTGATCGCTCGTGCCCGCGACAACCCCGGTCTGTCGCGGGTGGACTCGGATCTCATCGAGACCCAGCCCCAGCTCACGGTGGCCATCGACAAGGCGCGCGCCGCGGCGCTCGGTGTCTCCACGCTCACCATCGGCGAGACCCTGCAGGCGATGATGAGCGACCAGCGCGTGGCCAGCTACATCACCCGCGGTGAGGAGTACGACGTGATCCTCCAGGCGGAGGAGAACCAGCGCGCGAGCCCGAGCGATCTCAGCAACATCTACGTGCGCAGCGAACGCTCCGGCGAACTGATCCCCCTGGCCAGCCTGCTCACGATCAGCGATCGCGCGGGCCCCTCGGAGCTCAATCGCTACAACCGTATGCGCTCGGTGACGATCTCCGCCAACCTGGCCAACGGCTACTCGCTGGGCGAGGCACTGGACTTCCTGGAGCAGGTGGTACGCGAGGAGCTTCCGCCCACGGCCAACGTCGACTATCGCGGCGAATCGCTCGAGTACCGTGAGTCCTCGGGCTCGACCCTGTTCACCTTGGGGCTGGCCATGCTGGTGGTGTTCCTGGTGCTGGCCGCCCAGTTCGAGAGCTTCCGCCACCCGCTGATCATCATGCTCACGGTACCCCTGGCCATCGCCGGAGGCCTGATCGGCCTGATGGTCTTCGGCAAGACCTTGAACATCTACAGTCAGATCGGCGTGGTGATGCTGATCGGTATCGCGGCCAAGAACGGCATCCTGATCGTGGAGTTCATCAACCAGATCCGCGATGAGGGCATGCGCTTCGAAGAGGCGATCATCGAGGGCGCGCGCGTGCGCTTCCGTCCCGTGCTGATGACGGCGATTTCCACCGTCATGGGTGCCGTGCCCCTGATCCTGGCGACGGGCCCGGGTGCCGAGTCCCGCGCCACGCTGGGGGTCGTCGTGTTCTCCGGCGTGTCCCTGGCGACCCTGCTGACCCTGTTCGTGGTGCCGGCGGCCTATCGCCTGCTTGCCCGCGGCACCACCTCGCCGGACGAGGTGGCGCGCCGTCTGGAGCGGCTGGCGGCGGAGAGCTGACGCTACGCCGCCGTTGAGGTTCAGCTCTGGAAGGGCGGCAGGTGCAACACCAGGCCGTCCACGTCGGCGCCCACATCGAGCTGACAGCTAAGACGGCTGTTCGCTTTGCGCGGCGCCGCCGTGGTGCCGAGCATCTGCTCCTCACCCTGGCTGATGGCCGGCAGGCGGTCGACCCAGGCCTCGTCCACGTAGACGTGGCAGGTGGCGCAGCTCAGGCCGCCGCCGCACACGGCCTCGATGCCTTCCACACCATTGTCGATGGCAGCTTCCATCACGCTCATGTCGTCCTCGGCATCCACTTCGTGACGGCGACCGTCCGGCTCGACGAAGGTCAATCGGGTCATCTCAAAAGAACTCCTGAACAATAGTTTGGTCTTTAGCAGCCTGATGAAAGAGTTCCAGGCGAGTGCGAGACAAGGCGCCCATCGGCGAAAAAGCGCAGTGTACACGCCAGTACATGAGCATTTTTCGCCGATGGGCAACGCCGGATCGTGCCGCCTGGGGCTCTTTCATCAGGCTGCTAGGGAAGGCGCGCAATGATCTCTTCGCAGGGTAAGCGTTTCTGCGCCGGCACCATGGCCGGATAGCCGTACCAGAACAGCCCGACCACCTGGTGCGTTGACTCCTCGATTCCGAGGATGTCGTAGAAACGCTGATCGCGGGTCACGGCCCCCGTGGTCCACTTGACGCCCACACCGCGCGCCCAGAGGTGCAGCGAAAGGTTCTGCACAGCGCAGGCACTGGCCGCGTAGTTCTCCTGGTCCGTCAGCGCATCGCCACAGCGGGCCGAGGTCACCACGAACCAGCCGGGAATCGCGCTAAGGCGGTCGCGACGCCGGGGCCCTGCCTCCTCACCGTTGCGCGCGACGGCCAGGGCCACATCCACCTCGATCACCCGATCACGGGTCTGCTCACCGAGCAGGTGAAAGCGCCAGGGCTGCGTAAGGCGATGGTTGGGTGCCCAACGAGCGGTATCGATGGCCTCGATCAGCAGGGCCTCGGGCGCCGCTCGCTCATCGAACAGATTGATCGTGCGACGACCGGACAGAAT
>JAAUYD010035235.1_pt1 | contig 10012 bp, 11 predicted proteins | sample 7278101 | NCBI WGS metagenome assembly JAAUYD01 (sample SAMN14350128, study PRJNA611818) | marine sediment metagenome | isolation source: surface marine sediment (0.6m) | place: French Polynesia: Moorea | collected 2018-08 | reverse complement strand
GGACCTGCAGCTGTCCCGGGGGTGGTTGCGCAGCGCCAATCCCGACGTCCAGATCGATCTGGGCGGCTATGCCAAGGGATACGCCATCGATCTGGGTCGGCGGCTGATCGCCGAGCAAGGCGTGGAGCATGCGCTGATCAATGCCGGCGGCGATCTCGTGACGCTGGGGTCAGCGCCGCAAGGGGTGCCGTGGAACGTGGCGATACGTCATCCGCAGCGAGCTGGCAGGATCGCCTGGTTGACGACTGTCGGCGGCGAGGCGGTCTTCACGTCGGGCAGCTACGAGCGTTTTCGCGAATCCGGTGGGCGCCGCTATCCGCATATCATCGATCCGCGCAGCGGAGAACCGGTGCGCGGAATTGCGTCGGCGACAGTGGTGCATGCCGATCCGGCACTTGCCGATGCGGCGGCAACGGCGCTCGTCGTGGCCGGACCGGGCCGCTGGCGCGACGTGGCCGACCGCCTCGACGTCGATCTGGCGATGGTCGTCGACGATCGTGGGCGTGTGTCGCTGACGCCGGCGATGCACGATCGGGTACGTCTCGACGGCTGAGAACGGTTACAGGGTCGGTCCGGAGGCAACCCCAGCGGTCAGGCCTGCCGGCCGCACTGTTTCCCGGGGTGGCCTGGCGCCCCTGTCCGGACGCCCCTGTCCAGGGCCGTCAGCCGTGCAACCGGGCCTGCCAACTGCCGGCCGCGTGGTCGCGCGTCGACGCCGCCCGTTCCGCACACACCGCCGCCGACGGAGGCGGGCAACGCAATGATCCGCTGCTCCGGCCTTCTCCCCGTTTGCCGGGCTCCGGATCGCCGAGTCCAGCGGCCCGGCGAGGCCGTGCCGGACCGGACGATGCGGTGAGCGGGCAGCTGGCGGTTGCCGCCCGGCGGCCGTCAGGTCGGGGCGAGTGCCGTCAGTTCTTCCGGCCAGCAGCCGGTCGGCGGCCCGAGATTCAGCTCGGCATCCTCGAAGCGCACCAGATAGACGCGCCGCGCCGGCGCCTCTTCGAGGTGCCCGGTTTCGACGATCACGCCACGCGTGCCCGGCAGTGCCAGCAGGGCGTCCTCGGGCAGTCGCGGAATCCCGCCGTCGTTGTAGATATGGCTGGCGGCATAGACCGTGTCGCCGGGCTGCAGCTGTTCGAGTTCCACAGGTTTCTCCTTGTCGCTTTCGTTACCTCGGATGGCCGCACGGATTGTGGTAAAGGCGACAGCCGCGCACCGGGTGCTGAGAAATCGCCTTTTCAAATCAATGAGTAGCGGCCTGCCTCACTGCGTGGCACACGCCTTGCAGCGATTGCGTCAACTCGCAATGCAAGACACCTGCCATGGAGAAGTAAGCATGCTGACACTGACAGAAAATGCGCACAAAGCGATCGGTCGATTCATTCACGGTGCCGAAGAAGCGGTCGAGGGGCTGCGCATCCAGGTCACCGGTGGTGGCTGCTCCGGCATGCAGTACGGCATGGCACTCGAGGCGTCCGGCCGCAGCGACGACATCGTCCTCGAACTCGGCGGCCTCAAGGTCTTCGTCGATCCCGCCAGCGCGCCGCTGCTCGAAGGCGTGACCGTCGACTTCCTCGACAGCATGGATGGCAGCGGGTTCAAGTTCGACAACCCGAATGCCACCGCCAGCTGCGGTTGCGGCAACTCTTTCACCGCCTGACGGCAGGAGTACAACGATGTGGGATTACTCGGAAAAGGTAAAAGAGCATTTCTTCGACCCGCGCAACGCCGGTGCCGTCGACGATGCCAATGCGGTCGGTGATGTCGGTTCGCTGTCTTGCGGTGATGCCCTGCGCTTGACGCTCAAGGTCGATCCCGACACCGAGACGATTCTCGACGCCGGCTTCCAGACCTTCGGCTGCGGCTCGGCGATCGCGTCGAGCTCGGCCCTGACCGAGATCATCAAGGGTATGCATATCGACGACGCGCTGAAGGTCAGCAACCAGGACATCGCCGACTACCTCGACGGTCTGCCGCCGGAGAAGATGCACTGCTCGGTCATGGGCAGGGAGGCGCTGCAGGCGGCTGTCGCTAACTATCGCGGCGAGGAATGGAGCGACGACCACGAGGAAGGTGCACTGATCTGCAAGTGCTTTGCGATCGATGCCGTCATGATCGAGGAGACGATCCGTGCCAACAACCTGCGCACGGTCGAAGAGGTCACCAACTACACCAAGGCCGGCGGCGGCTGTTCCTCGTGTCACGAGGGCATCGAGGAGATCCTGACCGCGGTGCTCGCCGAGCGGGGCGAGAGTTTCGATCCGAATGCGGTTGCCGCGGAAATCAAGAAACCGACGTCGGGCCTGACCAACCTGCAGCGCATGCGGCGCATCGAGGAGCTGCTCGAAGAGATCCGTCCCAATCTGCAGCGCGATCACGGCGACGTCGAACTGATCGAGGTCGACGGCAAGTATGTCTACGTCAAGATGACCGGCGCCTGTGCCGGTTGCCAGATGGCGGCGACGACCCTGGGTGGTATTCAACAGCACCTCGCCGAGGGTCTTGGTGAATTCATCCAGGTGCTGCCACACGAAGAACTGGCGCGCCGCGCCGCGGGAGCGTGAGCCATGACGTCAGGTATCTATCTCGATAACAATGCCACGACGATGGTCGATGCGGCGGTCGTGGAGGCGATGCTGCCGTACTTCACCGAGCAGTTCGGCAATCCGTCGTCGATGCACCAGTTCGGTGACAAGGTCGGGCGCGCGCTGAAGAAGGCGCGCAAGCAGGTGCAGTCGCTGCTCGGTGCCGAACACGACTCGGAGATCATCTTCACGTCGTGTGGCACCGAATCGGATTCGACGGCGATACTGTCGGCCCTGAAGGCGCAGCCCGAGCGCCGGGAGATCATCACGACCGTCGTCGAGCACCCGGCCGTGCTGACCCTGTGCGAACAGCTCGAGAAAGACGGCTACACGGTCCACTACCTGAAGGTCGACAACAAGGGCCGACTCGATATGCAAGCGTACCAGCGCCTGCTGTCAGACAAGGTCGCGGTTGTCTCGGTGATGTGGGCGAACAACGAGAGCGGGACCTTGTTCCCGGTCGAGGAGATGGCCGAGATGGCCCGCTCGGCCGGCGTGATGTTCCATACCGATGCCGTGCAGGCCGTCGGCAAATTGCCGATCAACCTGAAAGACACCAGTATCGACATGCTGTCGCTGTCCGGCCACAAGCTGCATGCGCCGAAGGGTATCGGCGTGCTGTACCTGCGGCGCGGCGTACGCTTCCGTCCACTGCTGCGTGGTGGTCATCAGGAACGGGGTCGCCGTGCCGGCACCGAGAATGCGGCATCGATCGTCGCGCTCGGCAAGGCCTGCGAAATGGCGCACGAGGCCATGGATTTCGAAAAGACCTTCGTCAAGTCGATGCGCGACCGCCTGGAGCAGGGGATCCTCGAACGGGTCCCGCACTGCTTCGTGACCGGTGATCCGGGCAACCGCCTGCCGAACACGTGCAATATCGCGTTCGAGTACATCGAGGGCGAGGCGATTCTGCTGCTGTTGAACAAGATGGGGATCGCGGCGTCCAGCGGATCGGCGTGCACATCGGGTTCGCTCGAGCCGTCGCACGTGATGCGGGCGATGGACATTCCGTATACCGCGGCACACGGCTCGGTGCGCTTTTCGTTCTCGCGCTACAACACCATGGAAGAGGTCGAACGGGTCATCGAGGCGGTGCCGCCGATCGTCGAGCAGCTGCGCAAGCTCTCGCCGTACTGGGCGGACGGCGGTCCGGTGGAAGAACCGGAGAAGGCGTTCGCGCCGACCTACGCCTGAGCGCACGCCTACTCACCGCACGTTAACCGGGCCGCAGTCTCGCTGCGGCCCGGTGCTGTAGGTCATGGCGATCGCGACCCGGCGTGCATGGCCGGTTGCCCGCCGGGCGGTCACGAATCCACCCGCAGGTGCCCGCATCGGCGTTGTCGCAACACCGACAAACGCCGCAAAGACGACAGTTCAGCGCTGCTTTGCCCTTCTCTAACTGTTGGAAAAATCGAGTAAAAGTCCCATGGCATGGGCCTTGCTTCATGCCTGGTAAAGGGAGCGATTGATGCAACAGATCACGATCAATGACACCACGCTGCGCGATGGCGAACAGTCCGCCGGCGTGGCCTTCTCGATCGACGAAAAGCTGGCCATCGCCCGTGCACTGGACGTCCTCGGCGTGCCGGAGCTCGAAGTCGGCATCCCGGCGATGGGCGACGACGAACGCGCGGCGATCCGCGCCGTCGCCGATGCCGTGCGGCACGCACAGCTGATGGTGTGGTGTCGCATGCACAGTCACGACATCGTGCAGTGCCGCGACCTCGGTGTCCGGCGAGTCGACCTGTCGATCCCGGTATCGGACCAGCAGATCCACAGCAAGCTCGGCAGGGATCGCGACTGGGTCCTGGCCCAGGTCACGGAGAACGTATACGCGGCGCTCGACCTGGGCCTCGAGGTGTGCGTCGGCGGCGAGGACGCCTCCCGCGCCGACCCGGAGTTCCTCTGGCGAGTCGTGGAGCGTGCGCAGGACGCGGGCGCCAGCCGTTTCCGGTTCGCCGACACCGTCGGCATCCTCGAGCCGTTTGCCGTCTGCGAGATCTTCCGTGACCTGCGCGGCGTCTGCGATCTGCAACTCGAGATGCATGCACACGACGATCTCGGTCTCGCGACTGCCAACACGCTCGCCGCGATTCGCGGCGGTGCGACGCACATCAACACGACCGTACACGGCCTGGGTGAGCGCGCCGGCAACGCACCGCTCGAAGAGGCCGTGATGGGTCTGCGGCGGTTCTTCGACCAGGGCCACGCGATCGATATGGAACGCTTCGCCGGTCTGTCGCAGCTGGTCGAACAGGCCTCGGGCCATCGTGTCGCATGGCACAAGAGCCTGGTCGGCGAGGGCGTGTTCACCCACGAGTCGGGAATCCATGTCGACGGCCTGATGAAAGACCGCGGCAACTACGAGGGCGTGGATCCGGCGCAGATGGGGCGCGACCATCGCTTCGTGCTCGGCAAGCATTCCGGCAGCCATGCGGTCATCCGTGCCTATGCCGATCTGGGCATCCACCTCGACCGTGAACAGGCGGCGAACCTGTTGGCCCTGGTGCGCCGTCACAGCATCCGTCACAAGTGTGCGCCCGACGTCTCGGACCTGCGCCGCTTCTATGTCGAAGTGCACGGCGCTGCAGCCGGGTGGATGCAGCGATGAACGCCATCATGTCGCAGCGACAGAGGGCGGCGGCGAGGCCGCGGCTGCGCGCACTGCTGCGCGAAGACATCGACTGCGTGTTTCAGCGTGATCCGGCCGCGCGTACGCGGTTCGAGGTCGCGACGACGTATCCCGGCGTACACGCGATCGCGCTACACAGGCTGGCAAACCGCCTCTGGCAGCGCGGTAACCGCTACCTGCCGCGGCTGCTCTCATATATCGGAAGGGTCTGGACCGGCATCGACATCCATCCGGGTGCGACGATCGGGCGGCGCTTCTTCATCGATCACGGTACCGGCGTCGTGATCGGCGAGACCGCCGAAGTCGGCGACGACGTGACCATCTATCACGGCGTGACGCTGGGCGGCGTGTCATGGAACAAGGGCAAGCGCCACCCGACCCTCGGCGACCGGGTCGTGGTCGGCGCCGGTGCGAAGATCCTGGGCCCGGTCGAGGTCGGCCAGGGCGCCCGCGTCGGCGCCAATTCGGTGGTTATCGCGCCGGTCCCGGCCGGCAAGACCGTCGTCGGGATCCCGGGCAAGGTCGTCCGCTCCAAGGTGCTCGCAGACCAACAGCACGTCGACGGCATCGACCTCAATCATCACCTGATACCGGATCCCGTCGCCGAGGCGGTCAGTTGCCTGCTGGAGCGCATCCGCCTGCTCGAGGAGCAGGTCGGCATGCACGGCCGTCTGTCCGGCGGGGACGAGCCCGAAGACGGCTGCACGGAATGCGATGCCGCGCAGGTCTGTGAGCCGGTCGAGATCGAACTGCAACGCACCGGGAGCTGACATGGACCTGCTGGACTTCGACGCCGAGCTACTGTATTTCGACGAGCCGATCGACGCCGATGCCAGGGCCGCGGTCGATGAGGCGGCAGCCCTGTACGGTGACGAGCGCGCCGAGTGCCGCCTGCTGCGTGCCTACTATCTCGAGCCCGAGCACCCGCTGGTCCTCGTCGCGCTGTATCGCTATTTCTACTACCAGCACCGCTTCGTCGATGCGATGCGGATCGCCGAGCGCGTGCTGTGCCTGTTCGCCCGTCGTCTCGGCATCCCCGCCGACTGGCGGGAACTCGCACCGGCCATGTTCGAAGCCCACCAGCCGGCGTCGATGACAATGCTGAGGTTCTATCTGTGGGCGCTGAAGGGTGCCGCCTACCTGGAGCTGCGTACCGGGGACTATGCGTCGGCGCTGTGTCGGCTGCAGAAGGTGGTCGAGCTCGACGACGACGACCGCATCGGCGCCCGGTCGCTGCTCGACGTCGCGCGCGGGAAGACTGAGGCGCGCAGCGATGTCCCTATATCGTAGATTTGACAATGGAGAAAGCCATGATGAGTGACAGCGAACTGCAACTGGACCTTGAAGAACTGAGCAGCGCCGAGGACTTCTTCGAGTACTTCGGCGTGCCCTACGACGCCGCCATCGTGCACGTGAACCGTCTGCACATCCTGCAGCGCTTCCACGACTACCTGGATGACGTCGGGGCCCTGCCCGATGACGAGGAGGCACAGCGCGCCGCTTACGCGCACTGGTTGCAGCGGGCCTACGCCGACTTCGTCGATTCCGATGCGCAGACCGAGAAGGTCTTCAAGGTGTTCCGGATGAACGAGCCGGTCGATGTGCAGATCCCGCTGACCGATCTCCTGCCGGGTCGGTGATCGACGTTGCGGCCGAAATACGAATACGGCGAACCGGTGCGCGTGATCCGCAATCTACGCAATGATGGTACCTATCCCGGCGAAGAGACCGGTCGGCTGCTGGTGCGCCGCGGCAGCGTCGGCTACGTGCGCGATGTCGGGACGTTTCTGCAGGACCAGCTGATCTACTCGGTCGACTTCGTCGACGAGCAGCGCATGGTCGGATGCCGTGAGCAGGAACTGCAGGCGGCCACGGATCCGTGGGTGCCCACCCGGTTCGAGTTCCGCGACAAGGTGACGCCGAACGTTGATCTCGCGATCCGCGGCGAGGTCGTCGCACGCCCTGGCGATGCTGGCGAGATCGAGAAAGTGCTGCGTGATGCCGCCGGCGGCCCTGCCTACCATGCCCGCTTCAACGGGCGGACCCTGCTGGTGCCGGAGAGTACCCTCGAGCCCCTCGACAACGTCGCGGGAGGGCCTTGATGGAATCGATGCGCGCAGTCGGCGGGCGCGACGCGGCGTTCAACTATCACCTGTTGCGCAGCGCACTCGACCGCTTCCAGTGCAGTCTCCCGGAGCTCGACGACGACCAGCTGCAGCTGGTGCGGCGCTCGGCGGACAAGAGCTTCCGGCTCGAGTCCCTGGTGCTGCAGTCGTCCGAAGCCGGCGCCCTGGTCATCCCCGACGATCAGGTCGAGGCGTCGTTGCGGGCCGTTGCGGCACGCTATCCGCACGAGCGGGAGTTTCTGTCCGACCTGCAGGCCAATGGCCTGGACGCCGCGACGCTGCGACGCGCGCTGCACCGCGAGCTGTTGTTCGATGCGGTGATGCAGCGGGTCGCCGCCAGGGGTGCGGCGGTCAATGACATCGACGTTCGGCTGTTCTACGAGATGCACAGCGAGCGTTTCGCGTCGCCGGAACTGCGCAGTGCCCGGCACATCCTGATCACGATCAATCCGGACTACGTCGAGAACACGCGGGTTGCCGCGACATCGCGCATCCGCCAGGTCGCGGAGCGCCTGCGCGGTCGAGCCAACCGGTTTGCCGACATGGCCAGGCGCTACTCCGAATGCCCGACCGCGATGGACGGTGGCAAACTCGGCGACGTCCGTCGCGGCGTACTCTACCCCGAGCTGGATGGCGCGCTGTTTCGCCTGCGGCCGGGCGAGGTCAGTGCGATCGTCGAGAGTGAAGTCGGGCTCCACCTGCTGCTGTGCGACAAGATCAAGCCCGGCAGGCGTACCGCGTTGTCCAAGGCCGCGCCGAGGATCCGGAGCCTTCTCGAGGAACGCCGCGGACGCAACTGCCAGAAGGCATGGCTCGCCGAGCTGCAGCGATCCGCGAACCCGGAGGCCATCTAGGTGCACACCGACAAGGCGCATTGCTCGTTCTGCGGTCTGCAGCAGGGTCCCGATCTGCCTTTGATCGCCGGCGAGGAGGGACACATCTGCGAGGAATGCGTGCGCCTTGCGTCTCAGGTCGTCGGCAGCTGGGGCCGCAAGCGGGCCGCGATCAGGCCGATGAAGAGCCTGCTCAAGCCTGCCGAGCTCAAGGCCCGGCTCGACCACTACGTGATTGGCCAGGAACTGGCCAAGGAAACGCTCGCGGTCGCGGTCTACAACCATTACAAGCGCCTGAACATGGAAAGCGAAGGCCAGCAGATGCAGGCGACCGCCGACGATGTCGAGGTCGAGAAATCCAACATTCTGCTGCTCGGGCCGTCCGGGACGGGCAAGACCCTGCTCGCCGCAACGCTGGCGCGGGTCGTCGGCGTGCCGTTCGTGATCGCCGATGCGACGACGCTGACCCAGGCGGGTTATGTCGGTGAAGACGTGGAGAGCATACTCGGCCGCCTGCTCGACGCCGCCGACGGCAACCAGGACCTGGCCGAGTGGGGCATCGTCTACATCGACGAGATCGACAAGCTGGCGCGTTCCAGCGAGTCGTCGCACGGGACGCGCGACGTGTCCGGCGAGGGCGTGCAGCAGGCCCTGCTGAAACTGGTCGAGGGATCGCGCGTCAAGCTCAACGGCAAGGGCGGCGGCAAGCAGCATGCCGAGCGCACGGTCGATACGCGCAACATCCTGTTTATCGCCGGTGGCGCGTTCGCCGGCCTCGAGACCCTGTTGCAGCGACGGCTCGACAGCCGCGGCCAGGGGATCGGCTTCCACGTCGACCTCAGCGATCCGAAGACCGCCTACGAGGCGTGCCGCGTGTTCGAACAGGTGCAACCCGACGACCTGCGGCACTTCGGCCTGATCCCCGAGTTCATCGGCCGTTTTCCGATCATCACCGCGCTGCACGAGCTCGACGAGCAGGGCCTGGTACAGATACTGACCGAGCCGCGCAACGCCCTGGTCAGGCAGTACCAGCGTCTGTTCGAGTTCGAGGGCGTGGCGTTGCGTTTCACCGACGAGGCATTGATGTCGATCGCCCGCCAGGCGATCGCCCGCGGCACCGGTGCGCGCGGCCTGCGCGGGGTCATGGAGGGCCTGCTGCGGAAGACGATGTTCGACCTGCCGACCACCGTGGGCGCCAGCGAGTGCCTGGTCGACGAGCAGGCGGCCGGTGCCGGGCAGGCCGTGAAGATCACGATCGCTGCAGATTCGCCGTAGTCGGGTCTCGTCGACGCCCGCCGAGATCCGACGACATCCGTTGGTAGGTCTGCCCGGATGGTCTCGAGTCGGTCACCGGCGGCCGTGCCATGCCTGGCAAACGGCGCCCGCGTCGTGGTACCCGGCGACGAGCGGCGACGTCTCTGTTCCCGCCCGTCCATGACGTCGACGCACCGCGCCGATATCGCCGAGCGCCCCCGGTACTGGCGGACGTAGACACCGTGGTCATGGCCAACAGCGGCCGCACACCGCCGACCAGGTATCGGCGAGGCCTTCGGGTCGCCGCCGACGCGGGGCCGAGGCTACGGTCTGTCGCGAACCTGTCGCACAGAAACGCCGACGACGGGCGCATACTGCGCCTGCAACCCCGCGTAGCTGCAGGAGGCCCGCGTGTATCTGCCCGCCAACAAGACCAAGCTCGTATGCACGATCGGGCCGGCATCCGAGTCCCCGGATGTCCTGCAGGCCATGCTGCATGCCGGCATGAACGTCGCGCGGCTGAATTTTTCGCACGGCGACTTCGACAACCATGCGCGCATCATCGCCACGCTGCGCGACGCG
>JAAUYD010104610.1_pt1 | contig 10014 bp, 7 predicted proteins | sample 7278101 | NCBI WGS metagenome assembly JAAUYD01 (sample SAMN14350128, study PRJNA611818) | marine sediment metagenome | isolation source: surface marine sediment (0.6m) | place: French Polynesia: Moorea | collected 2018-08 | reverse complement strand
TCCGGCTGTCGAAGAGGGCGGAAGTCTGGCACTCATGCACCGGAGGTACTTCGATCCAATGACCCTTCGTGAAAAACCGGTTCCAATAAAAAAATACAATCATTCTGTCGTTCGGATAGATACCGCCTCATTCGTTGGCGCTCTATTAAAGACAAAGGCATTAAGACAAGTTGGAGTACCTGACCGGCGTTTTTTTATACAATATGATGATACAGAATTTTCGTTGCGCCTAAAACAGGCTGGATACGGACTGTACCTTATACCGGGAAGCAAAATTTTTCACCGGCGTTTGGCTAATTCAAGGCTGCGTAGAGGACCATACGGTTTGAAACACTACTACAACCTTAGAAATCGAATAATAGTATATAGAAAATTCGGCAATGCACCCATGTGGCGATGGCTGTCGCCCTTGGCGACAGGTTTTATGATTCTGTTATTGGCAGGGAAGGGAAGGCCCAAGGCTGTTAAGATATGGGTAAAAGCAATGTATGATGGCCGAAAGGAGCCTTTTATAGTTGAAGAGTAGTTGGATAGTTACCATCTATATGAAACCTATTATTTGGATAAAACTCAAATGCTGAAACTTCATTGACCCCACACCTGAAGCTTCCAAACGCCGGGATGAAACGAAATACTTCATAGGTGAAGCCAACGCCACCTCGCCAATTTAAAATTGGTAACAACTATAAAAAGTCAATGAAGTTATGCCGCGAAGACGCGCGCTATACTGCTATGTCCAGTGAACAACTAACGATTTCCATTGTCAGTCATGGCCAAGCCGCTCTAGTGAAGGAACTGCTCGAAGATCTATTGCAGTATGCATCCAACAGCAATTTCCGGGTTATACTTACGCTGAACATCCCGGAACCACTACCGTGGGATTCAAAAAGCATTGATTTTCCGCTGACAATCGTTAGTAACGACTTGCCCAAGGGCTTCGGCGCCAATCACAACAGCGCGTTTAGGCTATCGGAAAGTGACTATTTTTGCATACTTAATCCCGACATCCGGTTGCCCGAAAATCCCTTTCCGAATCTATTGGCGCTTTTTGCCGAACCGGGGGTCGGTCTCGTGGCACCGGCGATCACTGATAAGTTCGGAGAGCTTGAAGATAATGCCCGGCGGTTTCCCACACCGAAGCTCATTTTCATAAAGATCCTAGGACGTCTGCCACTAATCGACTATGACATGCAGGTCGAATTGGTACAACCGGACTGGGTGGCAGGAATGTTTATGGTTTTCTCATCCCCCGCCTTCGAGCATGTAAATGGTTTCGACGAGCGCTACTTCCTCTATTATGAAGACGTTGATCTCTGTGCCCGACTGCGCCTGATGGGATATCGTATTGTCATGTCCACAACGACATTCAGTGTTCACAACGCGCGCCGTCATAGTCACCGTAATCTACGTCACGTTCAATGGCATTTACGCAGCATGCTGAAATTTTTTCTTTCGCACGTTTTTCTCAAGGTCATGATGCGACGGCTCTGGTCATAATTTTTCTGGATCTCATTGAAATGCTCAATACTGGGTTTAATCGAGAGGCGCAAATTGAGCTACCATTATGTCAAATAGCCCGGAAAATATAAATTTGCTAAAATATCAAACACCGTCATAAACACAAGATTTATGATTCATCAGGAGCCTAAGGTGAATTAGATTGAAAAATCACTTTGATTCGGATAGATACGTTGCCAGACAATTATTGTGACCGACATTTCATGAATTTCTAACAGACGAAACCTGGCATGCAATTCCATCACCAAATAGCCCATAAAGGTAATTCGCGAAGTGTGAAGGCCCGACTATTTGGTTATTTAGGGCACTATTTGCTGCCAGAATTAGCCGCCATTATCGCGTTTCTGTCTTTTTCTTTACATCCGGGGTCGCTCGATGACTTGATGAGATTTTGTGGAGGGTTTGTTCTGGTAAATCTGGTCATCAGGAATTACCGGCTTAATTCCCCGAGTGCTCTGCCCATTTATTTAATTCAAAGCTATGAAGACGCCGAGAGTTCTAGTAACGGGAGCTAATGGATTTATTGGAAAGGCCCTCTGCGAAAAATTATATGCGGATGGCTGGCAGGTTGTAGGGACGGTTAGAAACAAGCAATCAGCAAGCAAATTGCCGGTCGGAGTTGAAATAGTAAAAGTGGACTCTCTCGGTCCAGAAACCGACTGGAAAGAGGCACTAAATGGTGTCGATACTGTTGTTCACTTAGCAGCACAGGTACATGTGTCAGGGAGAAACGCCGCTGAATTAGCCAATGCCTACCGTCGCGTAAATGTTGCCGGCACAGAGCGTTTGGCGCAAAAGGCTGCGTCAATGAAAGTGCGTCGATTTATATATTTGAGTTCGATTAAAGTAAATGGTGAAGGAAAACAGATCCCCTATACCGAGCACGATAAACCTGTACCGTCCGATCCATATGGTATCAGCAAGTATGAGGCAGAACAGCATTTAAAAGTGATCACCCTTAGGACCGGCCTGGAACTGGTTGTACTTAGACCATGTTTAGTTTATGGACCACTGGTTAAAGCAAACTTTCTGAAATTATTTAAAGTGGTTAACATGGGCATACCTTTGCCATTCGCGAATGTAAAAAATCAACGCAGCTTGATTTTCATAGGGAATCTAATTGATGTAATCGTCCTTTGTATTAACCATCCTGAAGCGGCCGGGAAAACATACCTGCTAAGCGACGGGTCGGATACATCTACCCCGGAGTTGGTCCAAAAAATAGCCTCAGTGCTTGGAAAATCACCTCGATTATTTCCTTTTCCACTCATCTTGTTGCACCTTTTGGCGAAGGTTATTGGTAAGACCGGGGCCCTTAGCAGACTGTTGGATTCACTCACAGTAGACAGCACAAAAATTCGCAAGGATTTGAATTGGACACCCCATTTCTCCTTAGAAGAGGGTATAGCTCAAACCGCGCAATGGTATTTGACCAAATTGGGATGAGGTTAGAATGAAATTATTGGGGCATAAGTTATTGAACAAAATTGTAGATGGGGAACGAGAAAATTTTTAAACTTTTTTTTATAGCTATTTTTCTAAGTGTGGCCGGTGCCTGGTTTATCAGCAAATATGGTCATCATTTCGATTTACTAGACAAACCGAATGGTCATAGTTCACATACTTCTGCCACACCCAAAGGTGGTGGTATCGGTATTTTAGCTGCCTTCATATTGTTGTCATTTTTCCTGAAATTACCAGTGACATTTTGGATGCCCGCGGCGATTCTATCCATAGTGAGCTTTTTGGGGGATCGATTCGATATATCGCCATTGATCCGGCTCCTATCACAGTTTGCAGCCAGTGTCATATTTTTAATGGGCAGTTGGAATAACCATCCTCTTTTGTCAAATAGTTCAACGATACTGCCGATTGGCCTTTCGATATATATTGTTGCAACCGCCAATTATTATAATTTCATGGATGGAATCAATGGTATTGCCGGCATTTCTGGTATTGTTGGTTTCGCACTCCTATCCTTTTATGAGTATTACAACGTTGCAAATCCAATGTTGATTCCATTGAACATTTCGATGGCGCTTTGTTGTTTGGCATACCTTCCCTTTAACATCCCCAAAGCGAAAGTGTTCATGGGAGATACTGGAAGTATATTGTTGGGATTTATTTTTGCGGTTATGGTCATTTGGCTTTCAAAAAACCTTTTGGATTTTATATGCCTTGCATCGTTTCTCTTCCCCTTTTATGCTGATGAAGTTACAACGGAGCTCGCAAGACTAATAGATGGCGAAAAAATCTGGATAAAACATCGGCGGCATTTATATCAAATTCTGGCGAACGAATGCAATATCTCTCACTGGAAGGTTTCCCTGGGGTATGGGATTGCGCAGCTGTTTGTAGGTATCAGCCTTTTTTTTGTTCTAAAAATTGGACTAACAGCTGTAGTTTCAGTAATTGCTCTTTATTTTTCCATATTTTTTGTGCTATCAACCGCAATTCGAAGGAGTATAAAGTAAATGGATGGTTAATACCTGAATAACTATCAAAAAATAGTATGTTAAATATCATATTATCGAATTACAAGTCGCGTTGAGAACACCTTTCCGGCGCGCATCTTAGCAAGGGATCTGATGGCGATCGGATCCCTTTTTATTTTCAATCAAAGCTGACTGGTTTGAAAAAAAGTGGTATTTCCAGCTTTTCTAATTTTTCATGAGCCGGCATGACAATCCTGCGGCGTAGATTTTCATTGACTTTCATCGAGTATTTGGCGAATGGTTTCAGCGAGTTCCCGCATCTCCAGTGGTTTCATGACAAACTTTCTGACCCCCAATGATTTGGCCCTTTTTTTGTTCATCATCTCACTAAAACCCGAGCAGATTATCACCGGGATTCCGGGTTTGAGCCCCAGGATTTTTTGGGCCAGCTTGTCACCGGTCATATTCGGCATTGTCTGATCAGTGACCACCAGGTCGATCTGGTCAGGATTTTCTCGAAAAACAGCCAGGGCCTCTTTGGGGTTGGTTTTGGCAATGACGTCGTAACCCAGTTTTTGTAACATTTGCTTGCCGATGTGTGCCAGGCTCTGCTCATCGTCCACAAATAGGATGCATTCCTGGCCTCCGGGGAACGGTTCGGTGGACACCTTCAGTTTACTCTCTGTAATCTCTGCTTCAACTCTGGGCAGATAAACTCGAAAACTCGTTCCTTTACCGACGTTGCTTTCAACCGTTACCGAACCGCCTGCCTTGGTGACAATTCCTTGCACCACTGCCAATCCCAGGCCAGTTCCGACGCCTTTTTCTTTTGTCGTAAAATAGGGATCGAAGATCCTTTTTTGCGTCGCTTCGTCCATTCCATGACCGGTATCATTCACGGAGATCATCACGTAAGGACCGATTTCCAGCTGCACACTCGATATTGTGTGGCCATCGCTAATATGCATGTTTTCCAGCTTGACATAAATATCACCCCCCTCTGCCCCTATGGCGTGGGCAGCATTCGTGATCAGGTTCATCAACACCTGTTGAATCTGGGTTGGGTTTGCGTTGACAATACCAGCGTCATCGGCCAATTGTTGCTGGATATTGATCGTCGTCGGCAGTGAGGCTCTCATTAGCTCAAGGCATTCTTTGACGACAGGGGTCAGCTGAATGGGTTTGGCTGTTTGCCAATCTTGATGACTGAAAGCGAGGATTTGTTTTACAAGGTCTGTTGCCCGTTTTGCAGATCTCAGCATGGCATCCAAATGGGCACTCGTTTTACTACCCTTTGATAGGTCCAGCTGAGCAAGCTCCGTATAACCAACGATTGCTCCTAAAATATTATTGAAATCATGTGCGATTCCGCCGGCAATCGTTCCAATTGCCTCCATCTTCTGTGATTGGGCGAGCTGGGCCTCCATTTTAAGTTTATCCGTTATATCCCGGGCGATAGAGCAAATGCCCGATACCCGGCCAGAAGCATCATTCATGGGAACCCTAATCACATGGTATGTGCGGTTGATGCCATCTACCAGCCTGGTGCAGTCCTCTTCGACGGTTTCCCCTCTGAGGACGCGAGCATCTGATTCTCGGTCTTTTTTTGCATTATCTTCGGTAGAGAATTTTTCAACAGTATGACCCATCAGGGCCGAGGCGGAAAATCCCCAAAAAGTCTCTGCTTTGGGATTGACGAGAACGAATTTCCGATCTTGATCCTTCATGAAGATGGCGTCCTCTGCGGTTTCAAAAATTGCACGAAATCGATTTTCACTTTCTCTTAACTTTTCCTCGGCCTGAAATTTTGCTCTTCGCAGATCAATAATATCGAAAATTTTTTCCAGAAGGTTAAGCAGCTCTAAAGGCCTAACCGGCTTTTGCAAATATTGAAAAGCACCTTTTTCCAGTGCTGCAACAGCCGAGTCAAGATCTGCGTATGCAGTAACAATCGTGCAGATGCATTCTGGATCGATCTGTTTAAGATCGGCCAGCAGCGTCGTTCCGGCTCCATCAGGGAGTTTCAGATCCAGAAACGCGGCTCCGGGCAGTTTCTCTTTGACGATTTGGATGGCATCTGCGCAGGTTCCTGTGGTAATCGGATCATATCCCTCATCCCAAAGGATATCCGCCAGGCTGTCCCTGAGGGCCGTATCGTCATCGACGATCAGAACAGTTTTGGGTCTCACGGTCCGTTGTCTCCTTTTAAATCGAATCCATTCCTTAAGTTTTTACGTTACTGAAGCTTTAAATCTTTGTGCCTATGTCATTGCTCCTGTCACCGTATACACCTGTATCATAATATACAACTGGTATGACTACAATAGTTTTTGAAATGCGCCCAGGACATAATCAATATCATCGGAAGTAATATGATAATGGGTCACGGCACGTATCCGACCCGGTCCGACCGGAAGCATTCGGACACCCAGATTATCCAACTGCTTAACCAATCCTTCGACCGGTAGGCCCTCTCTTTTGACTTCGAAATACACGATATCGGTTTTTATCAGAGATGGATCGATGGTCAGGCCGGGTATCTGCGCCAGACCATTCGCAAGCTTGCGGGCGTTGTCATGATCATCGGCCAAGCGATCGACCATTTCGTTTAGGGCAACGATGCCGGCAGCCGCCAATACACCTGCCTGACGCATGCCGCCACCAAGAACTTTGCGCGCTCGTCGAGCCCGAAGAATAAATTCTCCATTGCCGCATACCATAGAACCGACTGGTGCTCCCAGCCCCTTACTCAGGCAAAATGACACAGAGTCCGCCTCGGCTGCCAGTTGATCTACGGTTATTCCCAGTGCGACGGCCGCATTAAATATTCGAGCACCGTCCACATGAATTTTTAATCCATAGCGCCGGGCAATATCTCCGACTGCTCGCATGTATTCAAGGCCGAGGGGTGTGCCTCCGCAAAGATTATGCGTATTTTCGAGCACAATCAAACGGGTCAGCGGAAAGTGAATGTTGTCCGGTCGAATGGCTGACTCAATTTCAGCCAAATTCAGCGTGCCATCGGGCAGATTCGTTACTGTGCGGGGGTGAATTCCCCCCACAGCAGCCGAGCCTCCCTGTTCAAAATAGAAAGTATGGGAAAGATTCCCAAGGATGATTTCATCGCCGCGACCGCAATGGGCAAGCAAACTTACCAAGTTGCCCATGGTACCACTGGCAACAAATAAAGCCGATTCTTTTCCCAGGCGATCTGCCGCCATTTCTTCCAATTTGTTTATGCACGGGTCTTCCCCAAATACATCATCTCCAACCTGAGCCTCCGCCATTGCTTTCAACATTGACGAGGTCGGTCGAGTCAGGGTGTCGGATCTAAGATCTACCAGACGCATGTTCGATCTCCTTAATATTCGGTTCAAGGTTTAAAGTTCGGGGGTACAGGATTAAGACCGTTTGAATCCTATCCTAATATTAGGAATCGTCGTCCGAAAATATACTGATACTGGAATTCAGAGCCCACCGCAATATTTAATGGCCCTGCATATTCGTTTTTTCGTCGATCATCTTGACTATTTGATAATTAAAACGGTAAATATCAGTAAAATTATAAATCAAATGAGGGAGGAATCATGGCGAAACTATTATGGAAGCCTTCGGAAAAACAAATCAAGAACAGCAACTTGTATCGGTTTATGAATATCGTCAACAACAAATACGCTCAAAGTTTCAATGAGTACGCACCCCTTTATGAATGGTCTGTTGATAACATGGTTGCTTTTTGGGAGACCATGTGGGAATTTGCCGATATCATTGCTTCTCAACCCTATGACCAGGTTATAGACGATGTGGCGAAAATGCCCGGGGCCCGCTGGTTTTCGGGTGCACAGCTTAATTTTGCCCAAAATTTACTGCGCTTCAGAGACGATAAAATCGCCCTGATATTCAAGGGCGAAGGGCAGCCGCCAACCCGGATGACATACGCCGAACTTTATGATGAAGTGGCACGGCTGGCCCATAGCCTGAAGGCGACCGGTGTCAAAGCCGGCGATCGGGTGGTAGGGTTCATGCCGAACATGCCCGCCGCAATTATCGCTATGCTGGCCGCAACCAGCCTGGGGGCGACCTGGTCTTCCTGCTCTCCGGATTTTGGGATCAAAGGGGTTCTGGATCGATTCGGACAGATTCAACCAAAAATTTTGTTTACCGCCAACGGCTATTCATTTAAGGGGAAAAAGATGGATTCCCTGGAACGAATTGCCGACATCTTGAAAAAGCTTCCCTCCATCGAAAAAGTCGTTGTGGTTCCTTATACCGATCAAAAGGCGGATAGCAGTGCGATTCCCAATGCTGTGCACTACGAAGATTTTCGATCTTCCGAATCCGGCCTTGAAATCGAATTTGAACAGCTGCCATTTGATCATCCCCTCTACGTCATGTATTCCTCCGGAACCACCGGACTGCCCAAATGCATGGTTCAAAGTGCCGGCGGCATTCTGATCCATCACTTAAAGGAACTTATGCTGCACACTGATTTGAAGCGGGAGGATACCATTTTTTATTTTACGACCTGCGGCTGGATGATGTGGAACTGGTTAACCAGTTCCCTGGCCGTCGGTGCCACCCTGGTTCTTTTCGATGGCAACCCCTTTCATCCCCACCCCGGAGCCTTATGGGAAATGGCCCAGGACGAAAAAATCACCGTTTTCGGCACCAGCGCGGGATACATTGCGGCCCTCATCAATGCTGGGGTCAAGCCTGCAAAAGAATATGATCTCTCTGCATTGCGAGCGGTACTCTCGACTGGATCACCTCTGTCCATTGAAGGGTTTGAATATGTATACAATGAGATCAAGACGGATTTGCAGTTGGCTTCCATTTCCGGGGGAACGGATCTCAACGGCTGTTTCGCACTCGGAAATCCTATGGGACCGGTATATGCCGGCGAGCTACAATGTCGGGGGCTGGCCATGGATGTCAAGGCCTTTGATGAGATGGGCAGCGAGATCATTGACAAGCAGGGAGAACTGGTTTGTTGCAAACCGTTTCCCTCGATGCCGATTTATTTCTGGGACGATCCGAATGGCAGTAAGTATCATGATGCATATTTCGACGTGTATCCGAACATCTGGCGCCATGGGGATTTTGTCATCGTAACCAAACGAGGCGGTGTGGTCATGCTTGGGCGATCGGATGCCACCCTGAATCCGGGCGGGGTCCGGATCGGTACTGCCGAGATTTACCGTCAGCTGGAACAGCTGCCGGAGATCGACGACAGTGTTGTTGTCGGGCAAAGCTGGAAGGATGATGTCAGGGTTATTCTTTTTGTCAAGCTGGCCCCCGGATATGAACTGACCGAAGCCCTGAAAACCACCATCAAACAGACGATTCGAACGAATGCCTCGCCGAGGCATGTGCCGGCCAAGATCTTGAGCACACCGGAAATTCCTTACACCCTCAATATGAAAAAGGTCGAGCTGGCGGTTAAAAAAATAATTGAGGGCCGGGCCGTGCTCAACCGGGATGCCCTGGGAAACCCGGAATCGCTTGATTATTTCGCTAACCTACCCGAGCTCCAGGAAGATTGAAGGTTTAAAAATGAGTCGGTCGGAAGCCAATAACTTGCACCAGTTTATTATCTAGAGGGTTAGGTGCCCGTCGTGTGGCGCCCGTGGTTTGATGGAGAGACAATGTATGATCGAGTCCTTTAAAATTATTCCCATCGGCATTGTCAGAAAAACAGACACGGCTGTTAACATTGACATTTTTGAAGACTACACGGATGGTCTTTTGGGCCTTGACGGCTTTTCGCACATTTCAGTGCTTTATTGGTTCGATCGAAATGATCGTGCGGATAAGCGCCGGGTCCTTCAAGTTCACCCCCGCAAGGATTCACACAATCCTCTATCCGGCGTTTTTGCGACCCATTCTCCCCAACGACCCAATTTGATCGGCCTGACGGTGTGTAAAATACGATCGATCAAAGGCAGCTTAATTGAAATCGAAGATATTGACGCTCTGGATGGATCTCCGGTAATTGATATAAAGTGCTACATTCCGGGATCCATCCGAGAGAGGGATGTCCGCCTGCCCGATTGGGTGTAAC
>JAAUYD010213267.1_pt1 | contig 10015 bp, 7 predicted proteins | sample 7278101 | NCBI WGS metagenome assembly JAAUYD01 (sample SAMN14350128, study PRJNA611818) | marine sediment metagenome | isolation source: surface marine sediment (0.6m) | place: French Polynesia: Moorea | collected 2018-08 | reverse complement strand
TCTAGCACCATTGCTAGTGCTGACAAGAGAACTAACTTGTTCTTGAATTTCCGCTTCTGCTAATTTTCCTGCGGTTATTTTTTCCATTAAAGATTGAGTAAATGCGATCGCGTCAGGAAAGGAGATAGAATCAAAAGATATATTGGTAGGCTGGGTCATCTGTCTCAAAAAAAGGCAAGTGATAATCTATATGTATTGTAATTAGCTTTGAAAGTTTTATGTTGAGGCTTTTTGATAAACAAGTTTAATTCTTTGAGCAATCTCTTCCCAATTGTAATTTTTTCGTACATAATCTAAACAAGCTTCCCTACTGGGTAAAATGCGATCTCCTGATAGAGCTTCGATAATTCCAGATGCTAGTTGTTTAGAATCAACTCCTTCCAATACTAAGTCTTCTGAGAAAGGGCGTAAAATTTCAGGAATACCACCAATAGGAGTACCCAGAACAGGAGTTCCAGCAGCTAAGGACTCAACCACAATTAAACCAAAGCCTTCTAGAGCAACTGTGGGGACAACAGAAAAATTAGCAGCGCGATAGCATAAGGGTAATTGTTCATCTGGGATATATCCTAGTAACTGAACATGATTAGTTAAACCAAGTTCGGTAATTTGGGTTTGTAATGTATCTGCCAATGCACCTTTTCCAGCTATATATAACATAATATCAGGATAGCGATCGCGAACTGCTACCATAGCAGTAATTAAATTTTCCAGTCCCATGCGTTTTGCCAAACGACGGATACAAAAAATAGTTGGTCGAGCCTGATGCCAACTTAAGATACTACGAGCTTCAGCAGGAGATAGATTAATATTAAAGCGATCGATATCTACTCCTCCAGGAATAATATTAATTGTTTCTAAAGGAACTTGATATTCTTGATGTAAAATATCACGAAAAGTTTGAGAAAGAACAATAAATTGTGATGAGTTATTATAAACAGTCTTTTCTATATATTTTTTCACCCAAATCGCAATTGGTTTTTGCACTTCCACATCACTTTCCAACGCCCAAGGACCATGAAAATGGGTCACTAAAGGAAGATCTTTAGTTAAATTGAGAATAGGAAAAGTATAAAGAACAAAGTGAGAAATAATTAGGTCATAATCTTGTTGAGAGATTAATTTCTTGAAGCTTTTTCTGACTCCTAAACAACGTTTTATTAGTGAACCATTTGAATCAGCAAAAACTGTTATTGTATCTCCAGTACTTTCTGTAACTTGTGGTGAACCAATAACCAAACCTTGAAATTCTATGCCTACTGTTGGTAAATAGCGATGACAATCATAATAATAGCGATTTAGTCCTCCTGCTCGTTCGGGAAACCAACTCATCCCGATTTGTAAATTTTTCACAATAATTATTCTTTTGAATTGTACGCATTAAAGGTATTGAATATTTTTTTGTGGATTCCATTTAAAAATAACCGATCTTGCATAGGCAGCATCTTGTAAAAAAATCCAGTATTCTCGATCGCTAATTTTTCTAACATTTAAACCTTGACCTTTATCTAACATTACAGGCCCTATTTTATTACCTTGTTGCATAGAACCTATATATTTTCTGCTTAGTTTGTCATAAACCAAAATAGTTGATTGTTCTAATAAATTTTTCTGTTTCCCCGTACTTCCAATACCAATAAAAATGTAGTCGCCTTCTAAAGCGAAGGTAATAGGCTTTTGTCTTCCGTCCTTACTGTGAGTTTGCCAAGGGGTATCCAAAATCCAATTTAGTTTTGGTGCAATACTCCAGTTGTCAAAGCGAGCCATTACTTTGCCTATTGCCTTCCAATTCCCTTCATAAGGATGGTTTGAAGTATACCCAGTTAAATACATGGAATCTGTAGCTCGATCATAAGCGAGCCGCTTAACGCTAGTAAAAGGTTTGGGAATATTAAACTCCTGAACGTTATTAAAATTCCATTCAGGATACCCTTCATTGTAGACTGTGGGAAATTTACGAATTGTTTTACTATTCACAGTCCAAAGATTTCCATCAGATTCAATAAACCAATCTGTACTTTTATTAGTTTTTTTAGGATCGACGGTAAATTCATCGCGCTCAAATTGACCGTTAAGGTTGGAGTCAATCCAAAGCCACTTCTTTTTTTTTGGTTGATTTGGTATCCATCTACGATTTCCCGATCCAGAAAACATAGCGTAGGGGATAGCAATTTCCTGATGAGTTTCTGGTTGAAAACGATAAACAGCAAGAGTTTTACCATTACGCTCACTCAGGAATAACATCTGTTTATCATTTAAATAATTCACCCGAACATCAGTAAAATGTTCGTGTAAGCGCGGGTCTTGAGGAAATTCAAACGGATTTAAAGTTGTTGAAAAGTGAATTTTGGTGTCTTCAGTTAAATTGTAACGGCGTTCTTTTGAATATAAAAACTGCTTATTTTCGACGTCTAGATCGAGTCCACTCATAAACTCAGAGGAAGAAAGTCGCCATTGCAAATTACCATTAGGTTGATAACTACTAATAATGATTCCGCCACCGCCTTTTGAAGACCAGGTTTTTTGTGCTATGTATAAGTTGCCATTAGCATCAATACCAATACCTTTAGGGTTGTGAAATTTTAAATCTTCTAGCTTACCAGCGTTAGAAGCAAAAATCCCCCCTTTTAAACCGAAAGTTTGCTGTAATTTTGGCTCAGAAACAATATTGTTGTAAATTTTGATATTTTGGTCTTGACCAATATCTGTTACGTAGAGCGTGTTGTTTATCTTATCAATTGCTAGATCGTAAGCGATCACACCTTCTGGAAGAGTAATAGTTTGAGGCATTTGCTGACCATCAATACTAAAACGTAAAATTTGGTTAGTTTGATTTTTGACAACCCATAAATTACCTTCCCCGTCAAAAGCTAATTTTCCGGGATTGTCTACTGTCCAAGTAGCAATTGCCTGTTGAGATAAATTATTCAAGTCGTATACTTTAATCCCATTATTGGGAGTGTCGCTTACATACAGTAAGTTCTTATTGATAGCAAGACCATTAATATGACCGTCATTGGTATTGACCACAACAACCCCCCCCTGAAAGCCATAGCCTTGAGGGAATTCAGCTACTTTTCCCGTTTTAGCGTCATATCTTCTAAATCCATACCAGATGTTTCCTGAAGGGGGATATACAGGGTTATCGTATTTATTATTATTAGTTCGACCAATATTTCTGATTTTTATACCAACATATACATATTGATTTTGATTATCTGCGGTAACAGCTAAACCTCCACGTCTACCCCACCCCATCATGTTTTCCATAATTACAGTTTGGTCGCCATCTTTATAGGCTGATGCTAAAGCAAAGCGTTCGTCCCAAGTAGAATTTGTCAAGCAAATTCCATTTGGTGTGACGAATAAATCTGCGACATTTTGTTGTACGTGACGGCGATAGGGACCGATATTTTGTTGTACGTAAGGGCGGTAGGGACGAGAAAATATTTTATTAGCAGGAAAACTATTACCAACTGTCTGAACTGTGTATTGTCCCTTGAGGTCTTTTACAGTGTAGTTAGAGTTAGTAGTAGTTCCAATTTTACAGGCATTAATAATTAAAATACTAATCAAAGTAATAATAAATATTTTCGTAATTCTATTCTTATTCATAGATTACAATAATTACAATTTTCAAACTAGATAAACTACTCTATTTTTTCAAATGGACAAATTCCATTTTTCAGAAAAATTTATTCCATATTCTTTTTCTAACTGAATTAAATCTGGTTGCAGACGCTTCATAATCAACTCGCGATCTTGCTTGGATAATTCGACTGAAAAAGGTTTTTTGCGAGATGCAACACCATAAAATTTCTGCCTTATTTCTGGTGGAACTAAATTACCTAAAGACTTAACTATAGGATTTTTATATAGATTACGTAATTGAGGATTGATATTTAGAGTGTTCTTGCTATTACGAATTGTATTAATTCTGGTAAATTTATAGTTAGGATCGATTTCCAAAAACTGACAAATGTTAGTTAGTTGCTCTTGAGGATTATTTTGTAAATCTTCTAAAAACAAAATGTGTATACTATCTCGACCAAAAATTTCTTTGTAAAAACTCAGTTGCCTAGCATACTCGGTGTAAGCTAAGTGTTCTTCAATAATTTCTACTTTGTTTTGAAACCCTTCTGCTAATAAATGCCCAATGTGAGATGTGATTCTGGCAAAAGGATGTCTAATAATGTAAATAAATTTAAAATTCGCGTTTTCAATACTGGCAATTTTAGCTGCTACATTACCATATTTAGGATGCATAGTATAAGTAGTAGAAGCTTCTAAAGCGATGCTATTTTCTGGCTGCCAATTCCACAAACTTTTATACCAATCTATACCTTTGCTAAAATTAGTTTCATATGAAAAAAAGTGAGGTTCTTTGTTTTTAATTTCAGCTATTTTAGGATGTTCTGTAAGATAATAAAATAAACTAGTTGTGCCACTTTTCATTGCACCTATAATTAAGGCAAAATTATTTTTCATTTTTAATATTTATTATTTATCAATAGCAAAACTTTCTCTACTGTAAACTTTTAGAGCTACATCATGAACTACTTGAAAAATAGCTTTTCTTTCCTCTAGTGAAACCGAGTCACGACGCATTTTGAATATTTCAGCACTATTTCTTTGAAAATCTTGTACTATGCCTTTTTTTGCATCAGCAGAACGATGTCCTTGAGTTTGTTTGATAATCTTTCGAGCAATCACTTTTGACCAGGGAAGTTGCAAAGTCTGGTATAAATTCTTAAAGGTAGATACTGGCTCTTGACTTAGCTTTTCATGAGTAATTACTTGCCAGTCAGGATGCTGCTGTGCTTGAGTCAATAATACTTTATATATAATCCGCCAGAAAGCTGCGGCTGCCATGACTTGATTTGACCAATTTTGGTGCAAAAAATCTGGTTCTTCAGCAAAATAATCCTCGATCAATTGTTTTTGATCGTTTAACTTAGCTGGATTGGGCCAAAAATTAACTCGTTTCAAACTAGCAATAAAAGATACAGGATGCTTGATAATAATCACAGGTTTAACGGAGAAATTATCATACAAATATTCCGTCAATAAATTGCCAATTGGATCTTTAATGATTACTGCTTGATGAAATAAATTGAGTTTAGCCAATCTTAGATAAAAAGGTCCTCGACTACCAACAGCATGCTTAAAAATTTGTCTCCAACGACTATCTGTCTGAGGTACATTATTTTTTAAGACAAAATCGTAACTAAAAATAGATTTAGCAAGTTGATGGTAGTTTTGCATCTCTTCTGTGTTTAAATCTGATCGAAGATAGCGATACCACTTATCTACACCAGGAATACCACACATCGGATTAAATGGTTCGTGTATGTAATCGACTTCTTTCGGTAAACTTAGTATCATACCGATAAAAGTAGTGCCACTGCGAGGTACTCCGGTGACAAAAATCCAATTATTAATATTTTTTACTGCCAATTTAATCATTTGATTCAACTACAGAGTAGTCAATATTTTGAGAGTGTGCTTGAAATTTTTGATAAATTGCTTCTGCTTGTTTTAACAACATAGAATTTTTGGCTGTAGAAAATTCTGCTTTTTTTTGCTGCTTGATTAACTTGCGGTTTGATTTAATTTCAGACTCGTAATTTTTATTGGTAATTTTGGCTTGATAGTTAGCATTAGCCTGAGCAACATCTACTAAGTCAAAGTTTGTGCTAAACTTGCCATTAACTTGAGCGATTATCTTATCTAAATGATTAGTAGTTTCCTCAAATGTACTGACTACACATTTGGCAACATAGGGTTCAAGTTGAGAATAGAATCTGATATAACTGTGTAAACCTTGAGTAACAGAAAGATGAGGCCAACGACTGGTCAAAGACAATAGTGCACCCATAGGATCTCTAACTGTTAATAATACGGGAATACCTTGTTGAATCGCTTGGATAATCTGTGTTGGCGAATGCATATGATGAGACAGTTCAACCTTTCGTGTTTGACTATTCTTAAATGCTTGGGTTGCGAAACTATTAGCGGAGCCTTGAAAACCATCAATTATAAGTTCACTACAAGAGCGAACAACTCTCTCTTTAGATTCACCTCCTACAGCGTTCATCTTTATTTTTCCCCACCAAATATAAGGTTGATACAACAACCAATAAGAAGGATTTGAAGAAACTACAGAACGATATGAAAAGCTTAGTTTTCTGGCATAGTTCATGACAGAACTGCGTTGCATTTTCCAAATTAGATTAAACATTTTGCTTCACCTTGATTGTTATTTAAAATTCTAGGTAAGAAGAGCTTGGAGAATAGCTAGAGGAAGAATCGTCATCAACAATAGTAGGATTTCTATCCCGATAACGATAGTATTTTTGCCCAGCCATTGCCATACTCAAAAATCCCCACAGAATCAAACCTTGTGCTCCAATATGGGAGCTACCTAGAGGTAGTTGCATGAAAACACTGAGGCTAATAGCACGAGCGACACTTATAAAAGGATCGAAGATAGGACAACTCTTTTGAAAGAGATTGAGAAAAAGTAAAATTATGTCACCTAAATAAAAGACTGTACCCAACCAACCAATGTCTAGCAGCATAGATAGGATGCCACTATCATAAGATTTACCACCTATCCCTTGTCCAAAAAAACTGGTTAAGGCTTGATCGATTGAATTGCTATAAATTTCTAATCTAGCATTGGCACTACCATCACTTTCTAGATCGGAAAAAGTATCGAAACGAGAATAGATAAATTCAGAGAATGGTTCTATGTTAGATAGGGCAATTAAAAGTACTATCAAGATCGCAATCCCAATCATTATTTGCTTCTGAGTACGAGCCTTAAGAGAACCAAACAAAATTAATATTGCTACCAGCCAGCTCGTCCAAGGAGTTCGTTTTCTTGCCAGTAAAAAAGACAAATAGCCAGCAATTGTAGCAGGTAGACCCAAATTTCCTTTGAATTCATTAATAAGTAACAGAATTAAACCAGCCATCATTACAGTACCAAAAGGTCTGTTTGAGGACATAGTACTCCATACATTGATACTGAAAGCTTGTACATTTTCTGGTTTTCCCACACTACCAGTAGTAAACTCAGATTTTATTAACCAATAAGCGTCCCATGGAGGTGAAATACAAAATTGTATTACTCCGTAGATTCCCATAATCAAGACACCCCAGAGAAAAACTCTTTGGATATTTTGACGATAACTAAGATAGCTGCGCCAGTTGGTAAATAAATGAAATCCAAACACAACTGGTACGAGCCAATCTAAACCGCTAATTATAAGTGCTATGGGGGGCCTGAATATTAGACCAACTGCAATACCATATACAACAGCTACAAAAGATAATAAGAATTGTAATTCACCCTGACGATAAACTTTAGGAAAATATCGCAAAAGAGTAATTATAGATATTAAAGTTACTAGATAAGGTGCTATCAGCAGAGGACTTGGTTCTGTGTATGTCCTACTGCTCCAATCTGATAAACGGCGAATTAGTGGGGTTAAAAACCACAACCACCAAGTGAAACCAATATAAAGAATTGGATAGCGAAAATAGAGGAATAAACCAACCAAAAAAGCTCCCACTGGAAAAGCGAGGTTCAAGATTTTGCCAGCACCTACCAAAATTAATAGTACTGAGCATAAGACGAATCCCATAATTGCTATCCATGGTGGTGCTGGTTGCAGTATTGCTGGAAATCTTTTTTTAGAGTAATGATTCACAAGTTTCTGCCTATAGCTCATCTATAACCTTGATTTCATCGACTTTCATATTCTCTACTCTTGTTTGTCTCCAAGTCTGCCAACCTTGCCATCGTCCCTGAAGAGAGGCTAATAATTTTTGCCCTGATAGGATGCCTTCCCTGGGCAAAAATCGTAAGAACTGTAAGAAACCTGGCTTGCCTCTTGCTCCAATTAATATTGCCCACAGGATAAAAATAGTCTGTCGTATCGGCGATAGATGTTTCATTAAGATCAAAGTTTGGTTACATACACTGTCTCTTAAAGCAACTGCATTAAATTTACTTCGTTCAGCCATAAAGTGACGTTTTCCTTGATAGTGATTTACTAACAGTGCTGGGTCGTAAATCAGCTTCCAACCTGCTTGTTTTAATGCGAGACCGATAGCAAGTTCGTAGTGTGTATTTTTACCTGAGATTCGCAAACCCTCATCAAAACAAAAATTTGCGATTGCACTTCGCCGATAACTGGAATTTACCCCCTTTAAAACATCTACTTCACGGGGTTCGCCTGCTCCTAGATGATGATTACCGATTACACATCCGTACCACTGCAACCGACCTACTATCTTACAGGTGGCGTCTACTAAATGCAATCCATTTCTATAGAGCAAATCACGCCCGCCTACACCTCCTATACTACTATCTGACAAAAAATGTGTTTCAATCCTTTCTAACCAATCGGGATGGGGTGCAGCATCATCATCAGTAATCGCAATAATGTCTCCTCGTGCAGCATCATAACCAGCATTATGTGCTTCTAAGACTCCTGGTTTTGTTACTTTTACCGAACATAAAGGTAATGGAGTCCAATCGAATGTATCCAAAAATGCCCAAGTTTCAGAGTCTATATCGCGGACTACTACTAATACTTGATCGGGAGATCGAGTTTGCCTTTTTATTGCCTCTAAACAACGTTTGAGATCATTAGGACGGCGATAGGTGGGGATTAGGACAGTAATATTCATGATTTGCTCAGTTCCTCTTAATTTCTAAACTACTATCTTGCATTGACACTCTCCCCGTTAACCTCCTACGTTGGTTTAACGGGGAGATTTTTCTTAACCAGGGGCTTCCCGATTGCGATTTTGCCCCGTTGCTCGATTATTTTTAAGGATTTGCTGGACTGATATGCTCTAGTTTCTGGTAAATCTCAATCAGTCGGTCGTTGAGCTGATCGATGTTGTAAAATTTTTCTACCTTCAGGCGACCTTCTTTACCCATTTGTCCCCAAATATCTGGATGTTGAATGAGATAGTTGATTTTTTGAGCCAAAGCCTCAGAATCGCGTTCGGGAACCAAAAATCCAGACACTCTATCCTCAACTAATTCGGGAATACCGCTGTGTTGGGTGCTTACCACTGGTAAACCCATTGCCATTGCCTCCATCAGTACCACAGGAATTCCTTCCTGATCGCCGTTGTGACTAGTTACGCTCGGAGCCAAGAAAATATGCCCACTATTGAGAATCTTGATAATCTCCTTTCTTTCCTTCCATCCTACGAGCTTAATGGTGTCACTTACCTCTAATTCCTGGATTAGAGACTCTAGAGATTCTCTCAACTCTCCATCACCAACGATATGATACTTAAGATTGTGAGCTATCTGGCTGAGCTTAGCCACAGCACGTATACCGTATTCTATACCTTTTTTTTCAACTAGACGGGCAACGCTCACTAGTCGAATCTGACCGTCAGGAGAAGGTTGCCGTGGGGTAAAGGTAAACTTTTGGCAGTCAATTCCCATTCGGTGTACTGTGATTTTTTTCTCATCACAGTTCAACTCGATTAGAAGACGTTTCCAATATTCGCTAATGGGAAGAAAAAGGTCTCCTCGGTCGAAAAGTTCATCGTAGAGGAGATCGCCATCCTTTTGAAGCTTGCCGCTGAGATCTAAACCGTGAAAGGCAGTACACAGCTTACCCTGTATTGCCCCAATGTCCCTTAAATAGATAGATTTGAGACCGTTTGTTCCAAAGTGACATTGGATAACATCGTAATCTGGTCGCTTGTGTAGGAAAGGGATTGCTGTATAGAGTAACCTGAGGGAAACTGATGTTTTGCCATACTTAAAAACATTCAACGAGCGTAGCAATAGTACAGGATCTCTTAGAAAGTTGGCGAACAGTAACCCAATGCCCTTGAGCAGGCGCAGAAGATAATTACGAGGTATTTGAGGATAATAGTAAGTGCGATTGAGGAGATGATATTTTCTGATATCCAAATGTATTGTGGGTTCATTCCTCGGTATACTCGCATAAATATCAACATCATGACCGCG
>JAAUYD010136709.1_pt1 | contig 10018 bp, 9 predicted proteins | sample 7278101 | NCBI WGS metagenome assembly JAAUYD01 (sample SAMN14350128, study PRJNA611818) | marine sediment metagenome | isolation source: surface marine sediment (0.6m) | place: French Polynesia: Moorea | collected 2018-08 | reverse complement strand
TTGCTCCAAGTCATGTGTACAGGGCTTTTCCAGTGAGGTTCAAGCCTGGTGATAACAGAGGCAAAGTATTGATTCTCAATGACATTTCTAGTATTAGTCCGTTTAACTCTGGAGGCCGGAGCTGTCGTCCTCGGTTTTGTCGCGCTTTCAAGAGTATTGGTTTCTCGCAACATGTCCTTGAGTTCATTAACGGCTTCACTGGCTGCTAGACGGGCAGCTTCAGCGGCTCGTCTTTCCGCTTCTCGTGCTAATTCAAGGTTCTTTTTATGTTGTTTCTCAAGTTGTTTTCGTTGATTTGGTTTTTGAACGATCTTTTTTATTTTCTTGCGTTTGAGAGGCTTGATCGAAACTGGCTTTATAGGTGTTTCGAGTTGAGGTGGAGTAGCAACCTCTGGAGTCGACGCTATACTCACCTTAGGTTTGGATGTCTCCGAAGTTTTTTCGACTGTGGTTTTTGCAACTTCCTGGGCTGGTTCGGAAATGGGTTCAACTGCGGTAATAAGATCTACAGTATAGATATCAGGATGGAGTGGTTTATTATAGAGAAAACCTGGGCCGTAAACTGCACCTAAAATTATGGTAAGATGTAATAATACTGCAATATTAAATGGAATTTTCCATTCATTGCCATCCATAAATGTCACTCTAAATACCTGAGACACGACTTACTTTTTATCCACCTGTGGCTGGGTTATCATACCTAATTTTTCAAAACCTGAATCTTTAATGTCAGCCATAACTGCCACAACCAAACCGTAGGCAACATTCTTGTCTGCCTTTAGATAAATAGGATTCTCCTTCTTATCTTGTGGGGCACCCTCCAACTGTTGTTTCAGAAGAGTTCGAGAAACAATAATTTTATCTAGCATTATTTTACCATCTTTATCGATGGTGACAACGATTGGGTTTTCTTTTTGTCGCAATGATTTCGTCGTGGTTTCTGGTAAGTCAACATCGAGTCCTTGGGTCATCATTGGTGCCGTTATCATAAAAATAATCAGCAAAACCAGCATTACATCGACTAGGGGCGTCACATTTATATCTGAAACAAGCCTCTTTTGACCATTTCCTCTAACTGGAGCCATGGTAATCCTTCTATGTCACCGAATAGTCTTAAATACTATGATACCCTGCTGAGAAGATCACGTTCGACCAGATTAAGCAAATCGGTAGAAAAATTCTGAATATCAGTATCTATATCAGCTAATTTACTTGAATAATGGTTGTAGAAAATAACTGCTGGTATGGCCACCGCAAGACCGGCGGCAGTTGCCACTAATGCCTCAGAAATACCTGGTGCAACAACGGCAAGTGAAGCAGAACCACGAACACCTATATCATGGAAAGATGCCATGATTCCCCAAACTGTACCAAACAAGCCAATAAAAGGTGTCGCACTACCCGTAGTGGCAAGGAATGGGAGAGTTTTCCCTAATCTTGAGATTTCCTGCGATTCTGCTTTCCGTATTGCTCGCTTTAAGTTATCCATTGTAGCGAGTTGCATATCGAGTGTTTCGCTCTCATCGACATTATCTTTGCGACTACGAATACGGTTAATCTTTTGCAGTTCGCTGTAGCCGGCAGTAAAAACAGTTGCTTCCGGGCAGTAGGGAAATTCTGAGGTTATCGAATTTGCCTCTGACAAATTACTTGATGTCCAGAACTCTTCAAGAAACTCATTTGTTTCCCGGGCAACCTTACGGAAGAGTCGTGCTTTCATGAAAATTATTGACCATGAGGCAATAGAGAATAACAAAAGGGTAAGCATGACAAGCTGACCTACGGGGCCAGCATGAAGAATCATATCGGTTATGGAGAGCTGCACTTTGTTTTTCCTATAAAAATAAAAACTGATGGTAATTCAAGGTTGTGTTAGTAAGTCAATCGCACACCCATTGTAATCTTTTTGTCCGAAAGATCAATATTGCAACCATAATTCTTGGTAAATAACGATACACAGTCATGTTACTGACATTATTAGTATAATTCGAAACTATAGATGGGCTGCATCATTTATTTTCCCAGGTTGAGGAGATCGGTCAATCATTGCACAACAAAGACGCTAAACATATTAGATAGGTTCATGCATCTACTTTATGTATTTCTTCAAATTACAACCCGCCATTAACTTCAATGACAGCACCGGTAATGTAGGCTGCTTGTAAAGAGCAGAGAAATAATACCGAATGTGCCACTTCTTCTACTTTTCCGAACCTTCTCATAGGCACCATTTTCTTATAGGCTGCGAGTTGCTCAGCAGGCAAATCGCTGATGAAATCAGTATCTATGAAACCCGGTGAAACACAGTTTACAGTAATTTTCTTTTTTGCTGTTTCTTTGGCGAGCGTTTTTGTCATAGCAACTTGTCCAGCTTTTGAGGCTGCATAATTTGCCTGTCCAGCAAAACCAAGATGTGCAACGGGTGATGTAATGTTGACAATCCTACCATACTTCTTTTTCATCATCAGCAATACTGCACTTTTTGCCATCAGATAAGAACCAGTTAGATTTACATCTAAAACCCGCTGCCAATCCTGAGCATTCATTAGTGCCAAGACACTGTCACGGCGAATACCTGCATTGTTAATAAGAATATCGAGACAGCCATGTTGTTTTTCAACCGAAGCAAAGAGGGCAGTAACCTTACTCTCATCGGAGACATCGCACTGATAAAGTTCCAGGCGATCACGCAACAAACCTAGTTCTTCTTTGAATTTTTCAGCTGCTTTGTCATTTCCTCCATACAGCCCAATCACTAGAGCACCACTTTCCAGAAAAGCTTTAGTTATTCCCTTGCCTATCCCTCTTGTAGCACCAGTAATCAATACAATTCGGTCTTGAAACTCACTCATCGTTGTTTTAACCCCTTAAGTAGCTGTCTGCATCATTTGCAACTATCACTCCATAATTTATAGCCCCCAGCCAACCCGACATTATTATCCCAACGGATCCAACATGGAAAAGACCGGGAATTTCCTTAAAGATGGTTCTGGAAACATCAAGACCTTCAAATTTTGTACCAAAAGAGGTTCCCGATGTGTGCAGGGTGTAACGATGAAAGGTCCTCGGTGTGGCAGCCTCTACCCAGTCAAGTTTTTGCTCAATATTGGGCACATATCGCTCAAGATCTTCTAGAGTGCGCTGAATAAGCAACTTTTTTTCCAACTCATACTCTTCATTCCGAAGATCAATCCAATCGTTGTAACGAGAATTCATGCTGGCAACTATTGTGTAGCGATCATGACCTGGCCTGGTTTTGGGGTAATAAATGGAGAAAGTTTTGGATTTGGTCTTTGGATCCAGCAATTCTTCGGAATCAAAGTTCTCTGCAGTCGAGGTAAACAATAGATCGCCAATATCATCGATTGACTCACCCTTGGATATTCCAAAATATACCTGACAACTTGAATTATTAACCCTGATTGTATCTATCTTTTCCAGAAATTCTGATGAAAAATGAGAGCTGTCAACCAAATCAAAGACGGTATTTGTGATTCCGCTATTTGAAATTACAACTTTGGCAGATAAGGTTTTGCCTTCCACAATCACACCACGTGCTTTACCTTGATCAACGATGATTTGCTCGACACGGGATTTAGTGCAAATTGTTACGCCATTTTTTTCAAGTTCTGCAACCATCATTTTAATTAATTTATCAGTTCCACCCTCAAAGGTATAAACACCTTTGTTCATAAAATTTGAGAAAACAATTCCATAGGTAATGGCAGGATCATCAAGTGAAGAACCATTGGCGTATGTGATTGGTTCCATGAGGAGCCTGTGGACATCATTCCTGCCAGGGAAAAAATTCTCAAATAGCTCTCTGGTGGTCATGGACTGATCGTCGTAAAAATTCATTTTTGCGACTGTGCTGAAAAATTCATCAATCACATTTCTGGGTATTTTAAACTTTGAATTTAGCAGTGTAGTGAAATCATTCTTGTCAAATGTGGTTTTCAATGAAAACTGGGGATTATCAAAAACAATGTTTTTTAACTGCACTATTGAATTCATGATTTCCCTGTTCCAGTATTTTTTACAGGTTTTTACCATTCCATAGGGAAATCCATGTAACGAAATGTCAAAGATATGACCTTTTCTCTTGAACCAGGTAGCCAGACCGCCCAGCTGATGATGATGTTCCAGTAAAAGTACCTTATAGCCACAATAGGCCATGCGGTTGGCAGTGGTAAGACCGCCAAGCCCGGAGCCAATAATTATCACGTCATAGTTGTTTTCTATAGAATCAAATGGTACTGGCATAGCTATGGTTTCTCATGCATGAAAGGTTCAAACTAAAGTCTTGGGAGAATATGTTGATTTACCATCGATACTCCGCTTAGCATCGAGCCGATGATTCCCAAAAAGCCCTGATCAGTGCCGCCAAGATAGAGGTTGGAATAGCCAATTTTACCGTCCTTTATCTTATGTGGGCTACCGTAAATAGCTCCTTCTCTTTTAGCGGTATATCTTTGGATTGTCAAAGGAGTAAAAGTGTCTTGGAAAGTTATATGTTGTCTGAAGTTCCCGATGTACTTCTCCAAGATGCAACTTGAGCTGAATGCTGTTTTTTCTTTAGCATAAGCATATGCTTCATTATTCTCACCAATTTTTTTCCACTCGTGATAATTGGCGAGATGGGTAGACCTTAGTTCGAGGTGTTCTTGTTCTGGTCTCCCATCAAAATTATTCGGTAAGCATATTACCCCACTTCCATAATCTACCAAATCATTGGGACGCGCATATGTAAATGTTGATTGTTCGTTATAAAAAATTATGGTCTTTTTGCGCGGCAGTAAGTCATCCTTGCGATTAAGCAGAAAAATAGTTTCAACAAAACCAAGTCTAACTTTTTCAGGCTGCAGTTCTGCATCTGGCATTAAACTGAGCGTTTCTCTGTGACCAATGGTTGAGAGAATCTGGTCACATTCAATGACTTCACCACTCGCCAATTTCACGCCAATTGCATTCTTTCCCTCAGTCAGAATCTCAGTAACCTTGCAATTTAACCTCATTTCGCCACCCAGTGAAACATAGTGATTCTTGAGTGTGTCCAGAAGATCTTTGATGGTTCCAGCAGGACGAAACATACCCTCCTGAAATATCGAACGGAACATGATGATGAATTGATTGAAATCAATATCATTCTCTACACTTGAACCGTAGTACATCAAAGGACAGAGCAGCATATCTGTAAGTAGGGCGTCACTTACCTTTGAGTTAACATATTCCTTAGCCGACCTGAATGGTCCTGGGCGAAATGGGTCTGCGGTGTCTAATTCTTTGACGAGTCTTATAAATCCATCAAATGATGTAGGAAATTTCGATTCGATTTCCTCAGATAAAGTTTGAAAATCATTACTGAAATTTAAAGAACCGCAACCATTAAAGACAACTTCACTGTGGTATTGAGGATAAAGTTGAAAGTCCTTCCTGCTGAGTTTCAGTTGGCGCAATAACCGGTTCAATGGCGCCTTTTTCTGGTGAGCTGGGGCATAGTTGGTTATGGCATGCAAACCAGTTTCAAGGAGAATTTTGTTTCTATAATAGTATGAATTGAGCCCGCCAATCCTGTTATGTTTTTCTATGAGGAGGACATCGGGAGAAAATCGTGCACAGCGGATAGCGGCGGCTAGCCCGGAGAGGCCGCCGCCAATAATCAAAAGGGGTACTTTCACAAAGTTATGCGTTTTTGAGTAGCGGCTCTAAGTAATCTGCGCAACTATTCAGGGTAGCCAGTTGAGGATAGTCATCTTCTGGTATTTGAAGCTGATAGCGTTTGCGCAGCTCCATCACAATGTCAAGAAAATCCATGGAGTCTAGATCGAGTTGATCACGTAACGGTTGATCAGGTTGTAGGTCATCAAATTCAGCATCTTCATCAATGTCGGCGATAATCTCCATTATTAGATCTTTAATTGCATCACGTGTCATTAGTTTCTCCAAAATACGTACTCAAATAATTAATATCGATAAAGTTTAAAATAAAATTTAAATGGTAAATAAAAAATGAACCCTTCTCTATACCACAATTAGATAATATTTTTTATGTTTTTTTTAAAAAGAGTACATTTTGGTGATTCTTAAACCTTTTTCACGATAATAGCAGAGTTAATTCCAACCATTCCAAATGAATTGTTCAGGATCAACTCAATTTTATCTCGCTTTACCGCTGTATTTACAACCAGGTTATCAACGGCGCACTCGGGATCAAGCTCACTAACATTAATTGTTGGATGAATCATATTATCTTGAAAAGAGGGGAGGTTACCGGCCAGTTCCAGAACTCCGGCAGCACCCATTGCATGGCCTATGATGCTTTTAGTGTTGTTTACGTAAGTTTGCGGACATTCAGCAAAGGTTTTTCGGATAGCCTTGCATTCCTCTATGTCACCTTGTTTGGTTCCGGTAGCATGGGTGTTAATGATGTCAATATCCTGGGGTTGCAAACCGGCCCGCTTCAATACCAGTTCCATACATTCACTTTGCCTCTCACCATAAGGCAGAACAAAATCCCTGGCATCAGAGTTCATGGCATAACCAACAATTTCTCCATATATTGGAGCATTTCTTTCAAGAGCTTTCTCAAGAGTTTCCAGAACGAAGATACACCCACCTTCAGAAACAACAATACCATTACGATTCATGTCAAATGGCTTGCAGGCAAAATTAGGATCATCGGCCTCTCCCAGTGCACCTTGAGCCTTGAAACTTGCAAATATCCCAAAGGACTGCGTAGATTCTGAAATACCACCAGCCAATGCCATATCAACTTCACCGAGCTGCAGCATCTGGACTCCTTGAATCAAAGATGCATTTCCTGCTGCACAGGCCGCTCCTATGGAGTAGTGAGGTCCAGTGATCCCGAGATTGAGGGTTATTTCACCAGCTGGATTATTGAGAACTGTTCTGGGATTATGGTGGTGAGTCCAGTAGGTAACATCATAGTCATACTTACTGATGTTATAGACTTCATTTTCTGTTTCCACCGTGCCATGTTCAGTGAGGCCAATGTATACGCCAATTTGAGATTTTTCATAAATATTGATATCCAAATTAGCATCTAACAACGCCTCATTTGCACAGTATACCCCAATACAGCCAGCACGAGTTCCTTTCTTGTTTTCTTTCTTCTTTCGATACTTGGTTTCTGGAAAAGTGCAGATTCCCGCAGGAGCTTTGCCAAAGTAGCGAAGATCCAGCTCCTGAATATTGGGTTCTCCGGCTAAAAGCTTTGTTCGGTAATCGGTTAAATTGTCGGCATTCGGAGCAGCGAGTCCAACTCCGGTGATTACAATTCTATTTTTTTCAATATTTCTCATATGTTTTGTTAGATACTTAAGATTTGACGATTACGGAAAGGTTAGGGTATGACACTTTGCCTTAAAATTCAAGGATTATAACTGATGACAACTGTGATATTACAATGCTGGAATTAAACTGGCTAATAAACTCTATTCAATGGCTGATAAATATAATATCTGCAATTGGGAAATAAAGCACTATTTCCACTATTCCTATATTGTTGACATAAAAGATTAGAGAAAATGTACATAAAAAAAGGTGGCTTGCGTATACGACGTAAGCCACCCAATAAAAATTGAACAGTGTTTTTTAGGATTGTGAAACAGCAACTCTTTGAGGTTTAAGAAATGGCATTATCATATCACCGGCTGTTTTTGTTCCAGAAAATACCTGGTTGAGCACAGCATATGCTCCATTTCTTTTCAATTCTAAGAGTTCCCAACACTCCGGTGAATTTGCAATTGCCTGCATAAAAGCTAAATGCTGAGTATGCCCAGATTTGTACGCCTGAATATGACCAAGTAAAGGACAACCAAGCAACGCCATATCGCCAATTATATCGAGAACTTTGTGTCGAATAAATTCATCGTCATAGCGCAGGCCATCTTCATTAAGTACTGAACTTCTGTTCCAGTGAATGGCAATTACATTTTCCAGCGTACCACCAAGTGCCAGGCCATTCGCCCAGAGCTCTTCTACCTGCTCTACATAACCAAAAGTGCGGGCCCTGCTGATCTCCTGGATGAATCTCTCGGAGTTCAGCTCAATGCAGTAGGATTGACTTTTTATTAAAGCATCGTCAAAGGAGATTTTTCCACTGACCTTGAAACCATCATATGGAGTGATTCTCAACTCCTTTCCTTCATCTTTATAGCTGATTTCTCGAGTTATTTTTAGAACTTTCCGATGTTTGTATTGCCTCTCTTTTCCGGCATTCCTGAGAAGCTGAATGAAAGGAGCTGCACTGCCATCCATAATAGGTACTTCGGAAGAATCAATATCAATATCTGCGTTATCAATTCCATAACTGCTTAGGGCAGCCATGAGATGCTCGGTTGTTGATACTGTTGTCTTACCGTCACCAATGGTTGTTGCCAGACGGGTATCAACAACCTTGTTCATAAGCGCTTTAATTGGTTTTTGATTAGGAATATCTGTACGATAGAACTGTATTCCGTTATTTGTTGGTGCAGGTTTAATGCTGAGATTCACAGTTCTTCCGGAGTGAAGCCCAACCCCGCAACAGTGAATAGCTTTTTTTACTGTATGTTGAAACGGATCTAGTGCTGTATGCATGCAAAACCTATATATAAAGTGTAAAATCGTACTAACTTCAAAGAGTTCAACAAACTTTTTGCAATAATCGAACCACAATGACGACAATCATCATGTAAGAATGTTTAGTCATACAAAAATACACCACTACATGCACATATGGCATTTATCTAGGAAATGCATTACATCATATGCAGGTCATATTTTAACCTGGTATTTTTCTAATTCAGCAGAGTTTGTGGTAGATCAGACATAGTGTGGAAATAAAACCACATCAAGAAGTTGAGGATAAACCTAGACGTTTGATGATAAAATTATTAAATCCTTGGTTATTCTCAAACTCAATTGAGACAGCGAGAATCGGTACACTACACTCAATGTTACGCACCTTCACTAGATCCTTTTCAGTGGTAATCAAATACTTCGCTCCTGCTTGACTTGCAATGTCAGCCAATTTAACCAGTATTTCTGTGTTGTAGACCATATGATCGGGATATTGGTGAAATTCGGCTATTTCAAGTGATAGATTACGTAGTGTTTTTTCAAATCTCCCCGGTGAGGCAATACCGCAAAAGGCAATTACTGGTGCGTTGATCGAATCCAGAGAAATTTGCTTGCCATCTGAATCGATGAAATATTTAACCTGAGTGACCATCTGGAAAAGAGGTAACGCGGGATGTGTCATTTCTAAAAATGAGATAAATTTCTTAACTTCTTTTATCTTCCCATGATTGCTACCAGTTAAGCATACACATGAAGCTCTATTTAGTGCTGTTAGTGATTCGCGCAGCAGACCACCTGGAAAAACATGGAAAAAATTATAAAGCTCAGAAGCATTAAAAAGAACGATATCAACATCTCGGTGCAGAGCTAAATGTTGGAATCCATCATCTAAAATGATCGTGTTACTCCCCATATCGGTTACGGCATACTGAGCAGGATCAACTCTTTTTTTTCCGGTAAGTACTATGGTTTCTGGAATTGATTCAGCAATCATCCGTGGTTCATCACCGGCATCTTCCGCAGAAAGAAATAAAGTTGTACCGTCAGAAACTAAATTTACTGGTTTTCTCGCTTTGCCCTTATACCCTCTACTTACAACCGCAGGTTTTAAATCAATCTCTCTGCATAATTTTGCGAGATAAACCACCAATGGAGTTTTGCCTGAACCTCCCATTGTAAGGTTACCCACTGAAATCACAGGTACATCAAGACTTGTAGTATGAAAAAATCCTGATTCATACAGGCGTGATCTTAGCGACATTATCAGTGAATAAAGCACCCCAAGAGGTCGCAGAATGATGAAAATCAGTTTCAGTTTATTGGTCATATTGGCAAATAATTAGAAGTAAATTTCAATATTGAAAACTTTTCTCTTCCATTTTTGCAGAATATTTGTAAAAGACAGTAGAGTATTTTGTACCTTTTTTTAGCCCTG